>Ga0123356_10002787_pt1 | contig 18543 bp, 18 predicted proteins | sample TergutEmb28metaG_2_FD_92546 | JGI IMG/M metagenome (GOLD analysis project Ga0123356, IMG submission 92546) | Embiratermes neotenicus P3 segment gut microbial communities from Petit-Saut dam, French Guiana - Emb289 P3 | ecosystem: Host-associated > Arthropoda: Insects > Digestive system > Gut ...
CGAGAACACCGGTGAGGACCTCGTCTCGTTCGGGTTCGTGGTCGATCTCGAATACCGCGACGCGACGACCTCTGCGCACGACCTGCTGCAGCAGTTCAAGACGCATCCGCTGGTGCGCGAGATCCTTGACGGGGGCGAGCGTGTGGCCTGGAGCGCCAAGGCGCTGCCGGGCGGCGGCTTCTGGTCGATGCCGAAGCTCTCGATGCCCGGGGCCGTGATCGTCGGCGACGCCGGCGGGATGGTCGACACGGTCGCGTTGAAGGGCGTCCATCACTGCATCCAGTCGGGCAAGCTCGCCGGCGAGGCGATCTATGAGCATTTGAAGAACGGGACGCCGCTCGAGAAGTACGAGTCGGCGATCGCGAGGTCGTCGGTCGGCAAGGAGCTCTGGGAGGTCCGCAACACCCGCCAGCCCTTCCAGAAGGGCTTCCTGCGCGGCGGCCCGATGGTGAACCTGGGGCTGCTGACCAAGGGCCGACTGCCGGCCGGGCGGCTGCCGTGGCACCGCAACGACGAGCAGGAGATGTTCGTCGGCGATACGTCGAAGGGATATCCGAAGCCTGACGGCAAGTACATCTTCGACAAGCTCTCCTCGGTCTACATCTCCGGCAACGCCACGCGCGACGACGCCCCCAACCACATCCGCGTCCAGACCCACGTCCCGCGCGAGATCGCCGAGACCTGGCGCTGGATGTGCCCCGCGGGCGTCTACGAGATCCCCGACGACGCGCCCGCCGAGGGCGAGGTCGACGTGATCGTCAACTACACCAACTGCGTCCAGTGCGGCGCGATCACGGCCAAGGGTGGCCGGCTCACGGTGCCCGAGGGCGGCGACGGCCCGCTCTATACGATCGCCTGAGAGACCCGGCTGTGGGTGGTCGCGGCCCGCTGGCCGCGACCTTCCCGTGGCGCTGCTTCGCCCGCGCTCAGCTGTGCGCGTGCTTCATGCGCAGGTACGCCGTCGCGCGCAGGAACGCGGCCGGGCTGTGGTCGATCCTGGCGGCCGGGTGCTGGGCGGTGAGCGACAGCAGCCGCTCGTTGGCCCGGGTGGCATGCAGAACCTCATACCGCTTCCAGGTGATCGTGACGGTGGGGCCGCCAGGCTGCGTGATCATTTCCTTAATCGGCGCGTAGGTGCCTGGCCTGACGTATGCGGTGCCGGCGAACTCGAGCTTGACATTGTGACGGTGGGGCCGCTCGGGGACCAGCTTGAGCGCCGGGCGCCCGCGGATGGTCGTGTGCGCTGTGACCTTGTAGAAGTCGGTGTCGAGCAATCGCTTGAAGTAGCGTGCGCCGAGCGTTCCAGTGGCATTGCCTGCGAGACGCAGCGGAAGCCATACCCGATGGCTGTCGCGGCGCTCCTGAAGCGCGATGATCGAACTCTCGGTCATCGCATAGATCGTGTGATCGCGCGTGACGTACGCCGAGATTGATTCGGGGCCCTCTTCGGACTCGATGCCTGGTGCGAATGAGGCCGTCTGCAGCGTGCGCTGGACCCGGCCGGAGGCAGATGTCTCGGTGATCGCCATCTCCGACGTGGTGGGGTTGCCGTGCGAGCGGAACGTGAAGCTCTGGACCACGATCGTGCCGGTCCCGGGGGACGAGTTTCCCTGGCTCGCGAGCACCGCCGTCACGTCCGCTGCGATGCTGACCACGACCACACCTATCGACGCGATCACCCGCTTGCTCATGCCCGGCACGGGGTGATTGTGGCATTGGGCCGGGCGGCTTCAGATGCGGCGCACGCCCCCGTGAAAAACGGCGGCCATCCCCGCAGCGGACGGCGGCTATCCTAGTGAGAGCTATGAAGACCGACATCCACCCCAACTACGTCGAGTCGCACGTCACCTGCACGTGCGGGAACGACTTCATGACGCGCTCGACCAAGCCCGAGATCCACGTCGAGATCTGCTCGGACTGCCATCCGTTCTACACCGGTCGCCAGAAGTTGGTCGACACCGGTGGTCGCGTTGAGCGCTTCCAGCGCCGTGCCGCCAAGGGTCGCATCGCGGCTCGTCAGACGACCAACGCCTAGCCGGTCGTAAGTCCGCATGAGTACAGCGGTCAGGGAACCTAGCCTGACCGCAGTCAGGGACGCCCCGCTCGGCGGGCAGGCCGTGCTCGAGGGCGTGATGATGCGCGGCGTCAGGCACTGGGCGGTGGCCGTGCGCAAGCCGGCCCCCGAGGGCGCCCCTGAGGGCGCCCTCGGCGAGATCGCCGTGCAGGAGTTCGAGTTCGGCGCGCGCGAGCGCCTGCGCAGACTGTCGAAGGTCCCGGTCCTGCGCGGAATGATCGCGCTGGTCGACTCGATGGTGATCGGCTTCAAGGCGCTCTCGATCGCCGCCGCCGCGCAGCTGGGAGGCGACGACGAGGACGGCGAGGAGCTGTCCGGCGGCCTCTGGATCGCGACCCTCGTGATCGGCTTCGCGTTCGCGATCGGGCTGTTCTTCATCGTCCCGCTGACGCTCGTCAACCTGATCAAGCACCAGCTCGGGTCCTCAGTGCTGTTCTGGCTGGTCGAGGGCGTGCTGCGCACCGCAATCTTCCTGGCATACCTGGCCCTGCTGGCGCGCATGCGCGACCTGCGGCGCACGTTCGAATACCACGGCGCGGAACACAAGACGATCTCCTGCTACGAGGCAGGTGACGAGCTCACGCCGGAGCGCGCCGCCCAGTACTCGCGTCTGCACCCGCGCTGCGGCACGAGCTTCCTGCTGGTGGTGATGATCGTCTCGATCTTCGTCTTCGCGATCGCCGGCGTGCACGCCTGGTGGATCCTGGCGCTCACCCGCATCGTCGGCATCCCGATCATCATCGGGATCTCGTTCGAGCTGATCAAGTTCGCCGGCAAGAACCGCCGCCGCCGCTGGGTGCAGGCCGTGATGTGGCCCGGCATGCAGCTCCAGCGCCTGACGACGAGCGAGCCCTCCCTCGACCAGCTTGCTGTTGCGATCGCGTCACTGAACGCGGTGCTCGCGCGCGAGACGCCCGGGTCCTTCGAGCCGCACGAGCTCGTGGGCGTCGAAGTCGTCGCGTAGCCGGCGCGGCCGGTAGTAGATTCCAGCCACTGTGAGAAGCAGGCTGGTGGTGGCCGGTGTCGCAAGCCTGAGCGCGGCCTTGGGTGGCGCGGCCGGGTCAGCTCTGGCGGGCGCCCGGGAGCATGCGCTAGCCGGTGGCTGCGCGGGTACCGCGCTGTATCGAGGAGCGGTCCCCGCCTGGACCGCGCCGGCGATGCAGGGAGGTGGTGGCCGTTTGTCCACCCCTTTGCCGCACGCGCTGAGCCGCCGGCGCAACGTCACTGCGCTCGTCTTCGGCTATCCGCTGCGCGCGGGCAACCCCGGTTCCGGTCGCCAGAACAAGATCCTTTGGATCATGCGGCTGCCCCGGCGTCACATGCCGCTGTATCTAAGTGCGCGCCCGCTGCACGCCAACCACCCGGTCGTGCGCCAGACGTGGCCGGCGGACTCCTCACCCGGCCAGATCTACCCGTCGATCGTGAACGTCCCGCGCGCAGGGTGCTGGCGCCTCACACTGCGCTGGGCCGGTCATACGGACGCGATCGCGCTGCGGTACTCGTAGCTCGGGCTGCCCGACTGCAGCTCCGGTGGCCTGAATACGTTCCCGACGAATCAGGAGCAGGCGGCGGTTAGAGCCCTGCTCCCGTTCGATCATCTCACGCACGTCGTCCGCCGTCGGACGCTGGCGCCCGACCGGTGGGCCAAATGGTTGCCAGAGCACCGATTGGCCCACCGGTCGGTTCGACACCGGGAGGGGGCGAGCGGCTGGGACGCCCGTGGTAAGGGGAACTACGGTGTCGACGAGCTGGTCGGGGACGGGGTGGTCGCCTGACCTGGCGGAGGCGTCGACTGCTGCATCGGATAGTTGGGCACCGAGTCGACGATCTTCTGAGCGACGTAGGCGGTCCAATCGCTGACCTTGCCGGTCTTGTCGTAGTACCGCTCAGCCAGCAGCCTGCCGGTCTGCTGGTCGAAGATCAGCTCATGTGTGGGCTCGCCATCGGCATAAAACGCCACGGCCAAGCCGGTCCGGCCGGTCGGGTCGGTCTGAGGCCCGAGCAGCTTCACACCTGGGATCAGCGGTAGCGCCTGGTAGAGCGCGGCTCGGATTGCCGGGGGTACGTCGCTCTCTCGCATGAAGTCCGCGACGTTCACGAACTTTTCAGCAGGCGTGTCTGGCCCGCCGTCGCGCTCGTGCACCTGGGCGAGGAGCGTCGCCGGGTCGGTCGAGAGCGACCTCCAGTCGTTGGTGGGAAAAGACAGCCCTCCGGCTGGGAAGCGGTTTCCGCCAGAGGCGTCTTCTGAAGCGGGATCGGTGATGTGCATGGCCGCACACTGCTCCTGGTCGCCGGCGGATGTGAACCTGCCCTGACTGTCGGTCTCGTTGAGTGCGCCCGATCCGTCGGTCGCGATCCATATCTCGCGATGCTGCACCAGTTGCACGATGCAGGAGTGGCCGTTCGCGTATTCGTCACTCCCCGTCGTGCCCTCCGATTCCGTGTACAGGTACTGGCCCGGTCCCGGGATCCCCGTCCAGTCCTGGTTCGCCGCGACCTGCGCCAGCTGGTTCATCTCGGCCGCCAGGGCAGAGGGCGGGTTGCCGGCGCCCCGGAAGCCAAGCACGCCGGCGACGGCAACTCCGGCCGCGGCCAATCCGCTTGCGAGCACCAACCGCCGTCTGCGCTGGCGCCGGCTTCTTTGCGGATCTACTCCGCTATTACGTACTAAATCCGCATAGAACGGACGAGCCGTCCGCGGCTCGCGCCCGATCGCATCCATCAGCTCAGCCCGTGCGGCCAGCGTCGTCGCGGCATCCGGGTCGGGCACATCAGCCCTGTACGCGCGCACGCGCTCGAGTTCGTCAAGCATGGGTCCTCCTCGCGCCGGCCGCGCCGGCCGGCGACTCAAGTTCGTTTCTCAGAGCGGCACACGCGCGCGAGATTCGCGACCGTACGGTGCCAATGGGGATCGCAAGCGCCTCGGCGATCTCAAGGTAGGACAGCTCAGCGAGTGCGTGTAGAAGAAGCGCCTCGCGCTGGTCGGGATGCAGCTCCGCCAACGCCGTGGCGAGGCGGTCGTCGTCGCCTCCGGCGGCACTCGCCTCCAACAGTGCCGACGGAGGCAACGCGCGATCCGCCTCGCTCACCAGGCGGTCATGGAGCTCCGCCGACCTGAGCTCGGCGCGGAAGTCTGCTCGGAGGAGGTTCGTGGCGATCCCGAACAACCACGGCCGCGCCGTACCGAGCTCGTCGCGGTAGCGCCCGCGGTGGGCGAACGCCACCGTGAAAGTCTGGGCGGCGATGTCATCGGCGCGGTCGCGGCCGGCGCGGCGTGCGATGTAGCGGTGGACGGCAGGGAAGTGCCGATCGAAGACCTCCGTGAAGGCCTCGGGGTCGTGCAGGGATCGGGCGATCGCCGCGCCGTCCTCGCTGAGTCGGCTGCTGCTTCGAACGAGTCTCATTGCCCTGTAGTTGTCAATCCGCCCGCCGAAGGTTCCCGGACCTACACTCGCATAAGGATGCTTGACGAACTTGTCGATCAGATTGACGCTCGATTCCGCGAGCTCGAGGGGGAACTCGCCGATCCGGCGGTGATCGCCGACCGTGAGAGGTTCACGGCGGCGTCGCGCGCCTACCGCGAGCTCGAGCCGGCGGCCAAGCTGGCCGCCGAATACCGCCGCGCCGCCGACGACGCGGCCGGCGCCCGCGAGCTGCTCGCCGAGGACGGCGACGATCCCGAGCTCAAGGAGATGCTGCGCAGCTCAACCGAGCGACTGGAGACGCTCGAGGAAGAGATCCGCATGGCGATGGTCGAGCGCGACCCCAACGACGACAAGAACGTGATCATCGAGATCCGTTCCGGTGTCGGCGGCGCCGAGGCCGGGATCTGGGCCGGCGACATTTACCGGATGCTGACCCGCTACGCCGAGCGCCGCGGCTTCAAGCCCGAGCCGATGGAGATCGGCGAGGGCACCTACACGTTTGCCGTCAAGGGCGATGGCGCCTACTCGGTGTTCAAGTTCGAGGGCGGCACCCACCGCGTGCAGCGCGTGCCCGAGACGGAGTCGCAGGGCCGGATCCACACCTCGACCGCGACGGTCGCGGTCCTCCCCGAGGTCGACGACGTCGAGGTGGAGGTCGACCAGAACGACCTGCAGATCGACGTCTACCGCTCGTCTGGGCCCGGCGGTCAGTCCGTCAACACGACCGATTCCGCGGTCCGGATCACCCACAAGCCCTCCGGGATCGTGGTCTCGATGCAGGACGAGAAGTCCCAGCTGCAGAACCGCGAGAAGGCGATGCGGGTGCTGCGCGCACGCCTCTACGAGCGCGCGATCGCCGAGCAGCAGGCAGAGCTCGCGGCGTCAAGGTCCGCGCAGGTCGGCGCCGGCGACCGCTCCGAGAAGATCCGCACCTACAACTACGGCGAGGGCCGCATCACCGACCACCGCGTCAACGTGAAACTCCACAACCTGGACGCGATCCTGATGGGCGAGCTCGACGAGTTCACCGACGCGCTGCAGGACGACGAGAAACGCCGGCGGTTGGCAGAGCGCGCAGTCACGTCGTGACGACGCTGCGCGAGGAGCTCGCCGGCGCCGTCGCCTCGCTGACAGAGGTCGGGTGTGACACCCCGCGGCTCGACTCCGAGCTGCTGCTCGCCCACGTGCTTCACACGGACCGGGCCGGGCTGATCCTGCGAGCCGACGAGGAGGCCGACGGCGAAACCCGCACGCGCTACCTGGCGCTGCTCACGCGCCGGGCAAAGCGCGAGCCGGTCGCCTACATCCTCGGGTACAAGGACTTCAGGCGCCTGAAGCTCGCGGTCGATCCGCGGGTGCTGATACCGCGACCGGAAACTGAATTCCTGGTCGAGGCCGGGCTGACGCTGCCGGCCGGCGTCCGCGTGGCCGACGTCGGCACCGGCAGCGGCGCCGTCGCCCTGGCGCTGAAGGACGAGCGGCCGGACCTGGATGTCGTCGGCGTCGACGTGAGCGCCGGGGCAGTTTCGGTGGCGCGGCATAACGCCTCACGCCTGAAGCTCGATGTCGAGTTCGTCCAGGGCGACCTGCTCGAAGGTGTGACCGCCGATGCCGTGCTCGCGAACCTGCCCTACGTCGCCGACGCCGATCTGGTGGCGCCGGACGTCGCCATCTACGAGCCGCACCTGGCGCTGCTCGGCGGCCCCGACGGGCTCGACCTGGTGCGCAAGCTGGTCGCGCAGGTTGGCGTGCGCCCCGAGATCAGGCTGCTCGCGCTCGAGATCGGCTACACGCAGGCTGACGCCGTGGCCGCTCTGCTTGCGGACGCCGGCTTCACGGACGTGGAGCGGGTGCCGGACCTGGCCGATTACGAACGCGTGATCATCGGGCGCCGATGAACGAGTTCGAGCAGGTGGTGGCGCGCGGCGGAGTGGTGCTGTTCCCGTCCGACACCGTGTACGGCCTCGCCTGCGACCCCGAGAACGAGGCGGCCGTCGAGCGCCTCTACGCGCTCAAGGGCCGGGCGCCGGAGAAGGCCGCGGCGGTGATGTTCTTCGACCTGGAGGTGATGCTCTCGGCGCTGCCCCCGCTTGGGCAGCGCCTCAGTGCGGCGCTGCGGACGCTGATGCCGGGCGCGATCACGGCGCTGGTGCCCAACCCCGAGCACCGCTTCCCGCTCGCCTCGCGCGCCGACCCGCAGACACTCGGCCTGCGGGTCGTTTCGGTCCCGGCGCTGTCAGGCGTGCGGGTCCCGGTGCTGCAATCGAGCGCGAACCCTGCGGGTGGTGCCGACGCCCGGAGCTTGAGCGAGGTGGCGCCGGCCATGCGGGCCGGCGCCGATCTGGTGATAGACGGGGGAGAGCTGCCCGGCGTCCCTTCGACGGTGATCGATCTGCGCAACTACGACGATCAGGGCGTCTGGTCGGTGCTGCGCCGAGGGGCCGTCGACGAGGACGACCTCGCGCTGGCGCTCGAGGGGCGCTTCCGGTTTGACCCGTCGACCTACGGCGCGATGGTGACCGACACGCTGCCGGGTTTCGAGCGGCTGCAGGAGCAGGTGGCGGCCGCCAGCGGCGCGGGCGCGCGGCGGATCCTGGACCTCGGGATCGGGACGGGGGAGACGGCGCTGCGGCTGCTGCAGCGCCACCCCGATGCGGTCGTCGTCGGCGTCGACGAGAGCCCGGCGATGCTCGACGCCGCCGCGCAGCGGCTCGGGCCGCGGCTCGCAGGCACCCATGTCGCGCTGCTCCAGGCGCCGCTGCCGGAGGGCCGGTTCGACCTCGTCGCCAGCGCCCTGGCGGTGCATCATCTCGACGGGGACGAGAAGGCGGACCTGTTCCGGCGCCTGCGGCAGGTGGTGGCGCCTGGCGGGCGGTTCGTGCTCGGTGACGTGGTCGTGCCCGAGGATCGGGACGACGCCGTGGTCGACCTGACCGAGGGCTACGACAAGCCGAGCACGCTCGCCGATCAGCTTCGCTGGCTGCGGGAGGCGGGGTTCGAGCCGTCCGTCACGTGGTCGGAGCACGACCTCGCGGTGATCGTGGCCGCGGTCGCGGATTAGCGGCGCGGGTCGCGCTGGTAGGGTGGGGCCGGTGACCCAGCTTCCCGCCGACTACTTCAACCTTCCCGTGGCCGAAGTCGACCCTGAGATCGCTGAGATCCTCGGTCTCGAGCTCGACCGCCAGCAGCGGACGCTCGAGATGATCGCGTCCGAGAACTTCGTGCCCGTCTCGGTGCTGGAGACGCAGGGCTCGGTGCTCACCAACAAGTACGCCGAGGGGTATCCGGGGCGGCGGTATTACGGTGGCTGCGAGTTCGTCGACATGGCCGAGCAGCTCGCGATCGACCGTGCCAAGGAGCTGTTCGGCGCCGAGCATGCGAACGCGCAGCCGCACGCCGGCGCGCAGGCCAACACCGCCGTTTACCAGGCTTTTTTGTCGCCCGGGGACAGGCTGATGGGGCTCGAGCTGGCCCACGGCGGCCATCTCACGCACGGGATGAAGCTGAACGTGTCCGGGCGGCTGTATGAGATCGTGACCTACGGGGTCAACCGCGAGACGAGCGTGATCGACATGGACGAGGTCGCACGGATCGCGCGCGAGCAGCGGCCCAAGATGATCGTCGCCGGCTGGTCCGCGTACCCGCGCCAGCTCGACTTTCCCCGCTTCCGGGAGATTGCCGACGAGGTCGGCGCGTACCTGTTCGTCGACATGGCGCACTTCGCCGGGCTCGTCGCGGCGGGACTGCACCCGTCACCGATCCCGTATTCGGATGTGGTCGCGACGACGATCCACAAGACCCTCGGCGGGCCGCGCTCGGGGATGATCCTGTGCCGCGAGGAGTACGCCAAGAAGATCGATTCGGCCGTGTTCCCGGGGCAGCAGGGCGGTCCGCTGGAGCACGCGATCGCGGCCAAGGCCGTGGCTTTGAAGATCGCCGCCTCCGACGCGTTCCGCGAGCGACAGGAGCGGACGCTCGACGGTGCCAGGCAGGTGGCTGACGCGCTGCTCGGAGGCGCGGCTGAGGGGGTGTCCGTGCTCAGCGGCGGCACCGATGTGCACCTGATCCTGGCCGACCTGCGCGAGTCTGAGCTCGACGGCAAACAGGCGGAGGACCGTCTGCACTCGATCGGGATCACCGTGAACCGCAACGCTGTCCCGTTCGACCCGCGCCCGCCGATGGTCACCTCCGGCCTGCGGCTCGGGACGCCGGCGCTGGCCACGCGGGGCCTGCAGACCGCCGACTTCGCCGAGATCGGGGAGATCCTCGTGGCGGCGCTGTCACCGGGCGACTTCGAGTCGCGCCGGTCTGAGCTGAGCGAGCGCGTGACCGCGATCGCCGAGCGCTACCCGCTGTACGCGGGGCTCACGCCGTACGTCGCCGCCTGAGTCCGGCCGCCCCGCGACCCGCCTGCGGCGACTGATGCCGCTGACGGCGGCGGGCCGGGGCACCCCTAACCATGGAGTCGGCGCCTGCTGGCATGCTTATGACGTCTGATGCGCTACATGGACGCCGTCTACGCCTTTCTTGTCGCCACGGCGGTCGCGCTGTTGCTGACGCCGCTCGCCGGCAGGCTCGCCGTGCGGGTGGGCGCGATCGCCCAGCCGTCGGATCGCGGTCTGGCCCGTAAACCGACGCCCGAGCTGGGCGGGCTCGCGATCCTCGCCGGCGTGCTGATCGCGGCGGCGCTCTGGATGCCGGGCACGATCACGCTGGAGAAGGTGCCGCACGCGGCACACGGTGCCACCGTCCATACGTGGGCGCTGATGGCGGGGGCGGTCCTGATCACGCTGGTCGGGGCGGTCGACGACGCCGTCGACCTGCCACCGCTCGTGAAGCTGACCGGGCAGATAGCCACGGCGATCGTCGCCGTGAGCGGCGGCGCCGTGATCAACGACGTCACGATCCCGTTCCTCGGGTCCTACCAGTTCGTCGAGGCCGGCTACCCGCTGACGGTGATCTGGCTGGTGGCGCTGATGAACATCGTGAACTTCAGCGACGGGGTCGACGGGCTCGCCGCCGGCGTCTGCACGATCGACGGCATCGCGTTCGCGGTGATCGCCTTCAGCCTGCAGGGCGGCACGAGCGCGGCCGCGGTGCTGGCCGCGATCACCGCAGGCGGCTCGCTCGGCTTCCTGTTCCACAACTTCTATCCAGCGAAGATCTTCATGGGCGATGCCGGGGCCAACCTGCTCGGCTACCTGCTCGGGATAGCGGCGGTGATCGGTTCGCTGAAGACGAACGCCGTCGTCGCCCTCGTCCTGCCGCTGCTGGTGCTCGCGGTGCCGTTCATGGACACGAGCTTCGTTATCGCCAAACGCCTCAAGTACGGGCGCAAACCGTGGAAGGCCGACGCCAACCACTTCCACCACCGGATGGCGAGGATCGGCTTCAGCCCGGTCCGGACCGTGATCTACCTCTACGCCTGGACGCTGATGTTCGCGGGCGTCGCGATCGCGCTGCATTTCATCCCGTACTCCAGCACCAACCCCGACGGCAGCACCACCTACAGGCTCGGCTGGAGCCTCGTGGTGGGCGGCATCCTGCTGGTCGCGGCGGCCGCCAGCGTATACCTCGTGTTTGTGCTCGAGATCTTCAAGATCAAGCGCTGGCGCATGGTCCAGCTGCGCAAGGTCGATCCCGACACCTCCGAGTGGGAGATCGAGAAGGCCGCGGAGCGTGACATCGAGACGGGTGAGTTCGAAGCGGTGAAGCACTAGGTGCAGGCACCACCAGTGCGGACGGTGCCACGAGCGCGGGTGCGGCGCCGGTGACCCGCACGACGCGGACGCTGCTTGCGCTCGTCGTGTTGCTCGCGGCTGCGGCCGCCGTCGGGCGTTACCTCAGCGGGATCCCCGACATCGTTGCCTTCATCCTGGCCGCGCTTGCGCTGGCCGGCTTGGCCTGGGCCGTGTCGTTCTCGACCGAGCAGGTCGGCATCCGCGTCGGGCCCGGTGTCACGGGTGTCCTGCAGTCGACGGTAGGCAACCTGCCCGAGTTCTTCGTGGTGATCTTCGCGCTGCAGGCCGGGGAGACGGTCGTCGCCGAGACGGCGATCATCGGCTCGATCCTCGTCAACGCGCTGCTCGTGCTGGGGCTCGTGCTGATCGTCGGCTCGCTGCGCGAGCCGGGCGGTCTGATGCGCTTCAGCAAGCGCCTGCCGGTCGACACGGCGACGCTGCTGCTCACCTCGTCGCTGACGATCGTGCTGATCGCGATCGTCACCAGCAGACACGACCCGGCGAGTCACCACATCCGCGTGATCAGCGTCGTCGGCTCTGTCGCGATGCTGATCGTGTACTCGATCTGGCTGAACCAGTATCTGCGGGCCGACCGGGCGCCGGCGGGTGCCGAGCGCGAGAGCCCCCAGATCGCGATGCGCACGGCGCTCGCCGTACTGGCGGTGGCCGGGGCGGGCTCGGCATTCGTCTCCGACTGGTTCGTTCACGCGCTGCAGCCGACGATCAATCAGCTTGGTCTCTCGCAGGCGTTCGCCGGCATCGTGATCGTCGCGATCGCCGGCAACGCCGTTGAGAACGTGGCGGGCATCTACCTCGCGCACCGGGGCAAGCACGACCTCGCGATCTCGGTCGTCAAGAACTCGGTCGCGCAGATCGCCGCCTTCCTCTACCCGCTGCTGGTGCTGGTCTCGCAGCTGACCAAGACCCATCTCTCGTTCTCGCTGCAGCCGGTGTGGGTGGGGGCGCTGCTCGGAACCGCGCTCCTGATCTGGCAGATCACCGGAGACGGCGAGGCGACCCCGTTCGAGGGAGCCGCACTGATCGCGATGTACGTGGTGCTGGCCGTGGTCGCGGCCTACGAGTTCTGACCCTTAGCGAGAGGTCTGCGGAGGTGACGGGAGAGAAACCCACCCTGGGGGTGGGTTTCTCTCCCGTCACCTCGCATCGTGGCGGCGCGGGGCACCCTGCGGGAGGGGTCGGAGGTGCTAAACTGACGTTTACGTAAGAAACTGTTTCCCGGCAAAAGGAACGCATGACGACGACCACCACCGCGAAGGCACCGGCCCGCCGCCTGGGCGTGGACCATGACCACGATCACTACAAGTGGTGGGCGCTGTCGACCACGAGCCTGGGAATGCTGCTGGCCACGATCAACTCGGGCACGCTGATCATCGCCCTGCCGGATCTCGAGCGGAGCCTGCACACCAGCCTGTTGACGCTGGTGTGGGTGATCCTCGTCTACATGATCGCGTCGACCGTGCTGGTGCTGAGCGCAGGGCGGCTGTCCGACCAGTTCGGTCGCAAGAACGCCTACATCGCCGGGTTCATCCTGTTCGCGGCCGCGTCGCTGGGCGCCGGCTTCTCGACGGGCGGCACCGAGCTGATCGTCTGGCGCGTGATCCAGGGGATCGGCGGTGCGTTCCTGTTCGCGAACGCGGCCGCGATCGTCACCGACGCGTTCCCGCGCGAGCAGCTCGGCGTTGCGATGGGCACCAACACGATGGTCGCCGCCGTCGGCCTCGTGATCGGCCCGGTGCTCGGTGGCGCGCTGGTCGCCATCTCCTGGCACTGGGTGTTCTGGTTCAACGTCCCGTTCGGAGTGGTCGGCAGCGTCTGGGCGTTCTTCATCCTGCGTGAGATCACCGGCCGCAGCGAGGACACGAGCTTTGACGCGCTCGGCACGATCACCTTCCTGGTGGGCCTCACCGGCCTCGTGCTCGGGATCTCCAAGGGCGGGATCGAGGGCTGGCACGGCCCGGTCGTGTTCGGCGGGCTGGCCGCCGCTGCGATCTGCCTGCCGCTGTTCGTCGTCGTCGAGCGCCGCGTGAAGGCGCCGATGCTCGACCTCACGATCTTCAACGACCGCCTGTTCAGCACCGCCTCGGCCGCCGCCTTCCTCAACGGGCTCGCGCGGTTCGCGCTGATGTTCGTGTTCGTCTTCTACTTCCAGGGTGTGCAGGGCGACTCGCCGATCCTGGCCGGCCTGAAGCTGGCGCCGCTCGCGCTCGGCATGCTGATCGCTTCGCCGCTGGCCGGCATGTACGCCGACCGCAAGGGCTCGCGCGAGCTGGCTTCGATCGGCATGCTCGTGACAGCGCTCGGGCTGGCGCTGATGACCACGCTGCAGACCGACACGAGCTACTGGTGGGCCGGCCTCTTCCAGTTCATCGTCGGCGTCGGCTCGGGCATGTTCAACTCGCCCAACACCGCCGCGATGATGGGCGCCGTGGCGCCGCACCGGCGCGGCATCGCCTCCGGCGCGCGCGTGCTGGTGCAGAACACCGGCGCGGTGCTGTCGATCGCGTTCGTGATGGCGGTGGTCACCACGGGCATCTCGCCGACCGTCCTGTTCAGCATCTTCTCGGGCCTCGGCACGCGGATCACCACCGTCCACCTGGACGCGTTCCTGTCGAACATGCACCTGGCGCTGTGGGTGCTGGCGGCCCTGGCGCTGCTCGGGGCGGCCGTGTCGTTCGCGCGGCCCAAGTATGTGGCGGTGCCCGCCGAGGAGCCGGTAGCGGGGGAGTCGGCCGCGGGCGAGCCGACCGCCGGGGCCGCCGGGGAGCCGACTGCGGGCTCGCTGCAGGAGACGGCGGCCTGATGTCCGCCACCGACGCGGGGCTGATGCGCATCGGCGAGGTCGCCAAGCTGACCGGCACGACACCGCGCACGATCCGCTACTACGAGGAGATCGGCCTGCTGGCCGGGGGCACCGAGCGCGAGCTCGGCAAGCACCGCTGCTACGCGCAGGAGGACGTCGAGCGGATCCAGGAGATCGTCCGGCTCAAGGAGCTGCTCGGGCTCAGCCTCGAGGAGCTCTCGCAGCTGCTCGAGGCCGAAAGCGCGCGTGCCGACATCCGCCGCGAGTACGCCGAGACCGAGGACCCCGAGCGCAGGCACGCCCTGCTGCTGCAGTCGCGCGGCCACATCGACACGCAGCTGAGGCTGGTTCGCAGCCGCATCGCGGAGTTGCAGAAGCTCGAGGAAGAGCTCAGCGAGCGCGCCGAGCGGGTGCTCGAAAAGCTCGCCGCACACGAGTAACGGCGGCGCCGCGCGGCGGTAGCCGCAGCGCTGTGCAGTGGTAAGCGCTGCGCGGCGCACTACATTGGCCTGCCATGCGTGAGTCCAGACTGCCTGCGGCCGCCGCGGTGCTCACCGGCCTGTTGGGGCTCGTCAACATCGCCTCGGCGCTGACGCCGGACATCCGCTGGCGCGGACATCTGCTGCTGCGGTTCGAGGGGGTCGAGGCGCTGCGGTTCTTCCATGCGCTGGCGCTCCCGGCCGGCGCCGCCCTGCTGCTGGTCGCGCCCTACCTGTACAAACGCCGCCGGCGCGCCATGCAGGTGGCGATCGCGCTGCTCGTCGCGATCGGCATCGTGAACCTGTTCAAGGGACTCGACGTCGAGGAGTGCCTGGGTGGCTGGGCGGTGGCGGCGCTGCTGTGCTGGAGCCGCGCCGACTTCAACGTCGCGCACGCGCCGGTCACGCTGCGCTCCGCCGTCTGGCGCGTGCCGCTGCTCGGGATCGCCGGGGTGGCGCTCGTGAGCTTCGTCGACTGGTTCATGAGCGGCCGGCCAAAGTTCGACACGATCGTCGACGAGTCCACCGCGCTGGCGCGCTTCAAGCCGGGCGGGCGCTTCGAGAACCACACGCTCGGCGCCTTCGGGCACGCCGTCAGCTTCCAGTGGATGCCGCTCGCGATCCATCTCATGGAGATCGCGACGCTGCTCGGGATCGCCTACCTGCTGTTCCGGCCGCTGGCGGCACCCAGCGTCTGGCCGAGCGCGGCGGTGAGGCGCCGGGCGGTCCAGCTCGTGCGCCAGCACGGGTCAGACACGCTGAGCTTCTTCAAGCTGCGCCCGGACAAGCACTACTTCTTCTCGAGCGATCGGACCGCGTTCGTCGGGTACCGGGTCGAGGCCGGCACGCTGCTCTTGTCCGGTGACCCGGTCGGACCACCGGCGGCATTCTGCGACCTGCTGCAGGAGGTGCATCGCTTCGCGCGCGAGCACGGGCTGAAGCTGGCGGCGCTCGGCGCGAGCGAGCGGCTCGTCCCGATCTACGAGGAGATCGGCCTGCACACGCTGTACCTGGGCGACGAGGCCGTCGTCGAGATCAAGGACTTCTCGCTGGAGGGCCGCTCGATCCGCAAGGTGCGCCAGTCGGTGAACCGTCTGATCAAGGCGGGCTACAGCTCGGAGCTGTGCACCGTCGATGAGATCGACTCAGACACCATGAGCCAGATGGAGCACGTCCTTGAGATCGGGCGGATCGGCAAGTCCGAGCGCGGGTTCTCGATGGGAATGGACGGGATCGAATGCCCGCTCGAGCGCGACACATTGTTCGTGCTGGCGCGCGACGGCGAGGGCGTCCTGCGCGGCGTCCTGCACTTCGTGCCCTGCTACGGCCGCGCGGCGATGTCGCTCTCGATCATGCGCCGCGATCCGCAGACACCCAACGGGCTCATGGAGTTCCTCGTGGTCGCGGCGATCGAGTCGATGCGTGAGCGCGACGTCGAGGAGGTCTCACTGAACTTCGCGCCGGTGACGAAGTACATGCGCGAGCCGGAGGGGCCGTTCGAGCGCCTGATCGGCCGGGGTGCGAAGGTGCTGAACCCGTACTTCCAGATCGAGAGCCTGTACCGCTTCAACGTCAAGTTCCAGCCGCGCTGGGATCCGCGCTACCTCGCCTACGAGGGGCGCTTGGGCGTGGCCCGCGCGGGCGTCGCGTCGATGTGGGCCGAAGGGCAGATGCCCAAGCCGAAACTGCCCCGGCTGCAGGGGCGCGCGAGCGAGCGGCCATGGGCACACGTAGGTGAGCCGCCCCTAAAGGCCGCAAATCGCTAGCATGCGGCGCCCAACCTTTGGGCAACTTCACCGCCCAAACGGGATATGAACACTTTGTATCAAAACGCCCATTCGCCTGACCGGGTTCCCGTGATCGCGTTCAAATATCTGGATGTCCTATTCGTCGTGATCGGCGCGATCGTCGCGCTGATTCTCGGTGCGCCCAGCCTCGGCGTGACCCTCGGGGCCGCCGGCTGGATCGTCCAGCGCGCGCTCCAGGCCTACGATCGCCGTCTCACGGCCCGGATCGAGGACTCACTGCGCCGCGCGGGCATCCGCAGCGCCGAGGCCTTCGGCCGCATCTGGCTGCTGGCCGGCGCGATCATCCTCGCCGCCGTGATCGGCGGACGCAAGGACGGCCTGGCCGCGGCGGTCACGATCTTCGCGACCTACAGCGTGGCGTTTGCGATGCGTGTGAAGAGCGGTCCGCCGCCTGAAAGGAGCCTTGACGGTCGATGAGTGCGATCGCTGCACCCGCGCCGGCCGGCGCGCCCGCCCCGAGTCCCACGAAGACGGGCATGAGCCAGGGCAAGAAGATCGCGCTGGCGGTCGGCGGCCTGTGGCTCGCCGGGCTCGTGTTCTTCATCGCCGTTTGGGGCTTCAAGCCGCAGAAGGCTCCCGACGTCGCCAGCGGCGTGTTCCAGCCGACCGACGAGTTCAAGCTCGACACCTGGTTCAAGCTCGGACCGGTCGACTTCAACAAGGGCGTGCTCTACGTCCTCCTGGCCGGGATCATCACCGTCGGCCTGATGTTCTACGTGGCACGCCGTCTCCAGCAGCGCCCCGGGCGACTGCAGGCGGCGATCGAGCTGTTCTACAACGTCACCTCGACGATGGCGGCCGAGAGCCTCCCGGAGGAGCGCCTGCGGCAGCGGTACTTCCCGCTGATCGCGACGCTGTTCATCTTCATCATGGTCTCGAACCTGATCGGCTACATCCCGCTGCCGGTCGACAGCCTCGAGAAGTTCAACGTGTTCGGCCTGCACCTGCCGGCATTCCAGCTGTATTCGGCCGTCACCAACGTCGCGTTCCCGCTGATCCTGTCGCTGATGGTGTTCGTGCTCTTCAGCTGGGAGCGGCTGAAGGCGCACCACGGGCCGATCGGCTTCCTCAAGAGCCTGGTTCCGGCCGGGATCGAAGGACCGATCAAGCCGCTGATCTTCGTGATCGAGGTTCTGTCCTACTTCCTGCGGCTGATCTCGCTGACCGTCCGACTCTGGGCCAACCTGCTCGCGGGCCACATGCTGATCGCCTTCATGGGCGGTGAGCTCGGCGTTTTGGTCGGCGATCCCTGGGTGCAGTGGTTGCTGCTCCCGATCGGTCTTGCGATCTTCGCCTTTGAGGCGGTCCTGATCGCGACCCTGCAGGCATTCATCTTCTCCATCTTGACCGCGATCTACCTCGGTGACGCGGTCGCCAGCCACTGACAATCAACAAGGAGCCATCAGTAAATGCTGTTCCTCCACTTCCTGTCGATCTTCCACCCGCTCTTCGGCGCGGCAGCGGCGAACACGTACGGCCAGAAGGCCGGCGAGGCGATCGCCCTCGGCGTCGGCGCCGGCGGTGGCGCGGCCGGCGCGGGTGCGGGCATCGGCGCCGTGTTCAACGCCGCGATCTCATCCAAGACCCGCCAGCCCGAGTTGCGCTCGGACATCGAGCGCGACCAGTGGCTCGGTTTCGCCCTCACCGAGGCGACGTTCTTCTACGGCCTCGTCGGCGGGTTCATCGCGGCCTTCCTGTTCTAGTACTCATGCCAACCGCCGCACATATCCCGGTCGCGTCTTCATCGGGCTCGTTCCTGATCACCCCCAATGTGGGGCTGATGATCTGGGTGCTGGTCGTCTTCGTGATCGTGTTCCTGCTCCTGCGCAAGTACGTGTTCCCGCTCATCGCCCAGGTGCTCGACGCACGCGCCAAGGCGATCTCCGACTCGATCGACAGCGCGGAGAACCTGCGCGTGGAAGCCGACAAGGTGCTGAACGAGTACCGCGAGCGGCTCGCCGAGGCGCGCCATCAGGCCGATGACATCGTCACGCGCGCGCGCCAGGCCGGCGAGGCGCACGAGAAGGAAGCGGTCACCACCGCGCGCGCCGAGCGCGAGCGGCTGCTCGAGCAGACGCGCCGTGATGTCCAGGCCGAGACCCGCCGGGCGATCGACGAGATCCGCCGCGAGGTCGCCGACCTGACCGTGCTCGCGACCGAGAAGGTGACGCGCAAGGCGCTCGACGAGGCCGATC
>Ga0123356_10002788_pt1 | contig 18538 bp, 11 predicted proteins | sample TergutEmb28metaG_2_FD_92546 | JGI IMG/M metagenome (GOLD analysis project Ga0123356, IMG submission 92546) | Embiratermes neotenicus P3 segment gut microbial communities from Petit-Saut dam, French Guiana - Emb289 P3 | ecosystem: Host-associated > Arthropoda: Insects > Digestive system > Gut ...
GGCGCAATATCGCATGTGTGCTTGGTGCAATCTCTATCACAGGTTACACAAACATGTAATTCACAGGTTCTATTGCAAGCCTCATTATCGCAGGTATGTTCTGTGCAATCTCTGTCGCAGATAGCACAGATATGCAATCCGCAAGTTCTTGTGCAATCACCGCATACATGAAGTCCGCAGGTTCTTTCACAGATAGCGCAGGTATGCAGAGTGCATGTCCTGTTGCACGCTGTGTCGTTACAGATATGCAATTCGCATATGGTTTCACATATACCGCATATATGTAATGTGCAAGTTACTTCACAAATTGCACATGTATGCAAATCGCAACCAACTTCACATTCTGCACATATATGCAGTTCGCATATTCTTTCACAAGCCTCGTTATCGCAAATGTGTTCTGTGCAAACTTCACCGCACGGAATGCACACATGAAGTTCGCAGATTATATCGCAATCCTCGCAGATATGTTGTTCGCATATGAAAAGTTTTTCGCAACCTATGCTTAGGCACACGGCTAAGCAGTTTGGGGTTTCGCCGAATTTGCACTCTAAGCAAGGGTCGGCGGTTATGGTTATAGTGGCAGGAACTGTGGTATCACCGGGAATGATATCCCAATCCTCAGTGAATCTAATATTGGAATCATAATGCGTATATTCTATTATTACAGTGGTAACCTCCGTAACTGCAATAAACGCGTTGTCCGTGTCAAGTTCGCTTACGCTGACTGTCGTTTGCGTGCCTATCCTAACGCCGTTATTTACAAGCAATGTTATTTCTGCGAACTTAAACACAGGGGCAGAAATATGATTGTTCGCGCTGAATGGAACGCCTGAATGAAATATTAGAACGCAACCGTTTCGTGGCGTTTGTGCAGAAGCCATTCCCGCTTCTGTGGGGGAATTGTTGAAAACATTTGTTTTTACATAAGTGAATACGGTTGTATCAAAAAGAATCGGCACTTGAATGGCACTTATATTAAATTCACTGCTATTATAAACCCAAACTTCCACCACAATTTCTTGACCGTGTGAAAGATTGTGAAGTGAGGGGGTAATTATTCTAAATTCCCCACCGCCTGAGGACGGATTTTCAAATGGGCATTTGCAGGGGTGAAGGTAGCAAACAGGGCAACAGAAGCAAGTTAAAGAACATTCCTTTTCGCAAAGTTCGCAGGTGTGGAAATCGCATTCGCGTGCGCAATCGGCGCACACATGTAAATCGCAAGTTCTTCCGCAATCAATGCAGGTGTGTTCTGTGCATGGAACTGCGCAATCCGTTCTAAGGCAAGCGCATAAGCATTCTCTTAATTCGCATTTTGGGTTGCAAATGTTGCAATATAAACCGCTATCACAAACCCTTTCACAAATCGCGCATAGGTGTAAGGTGCATTCCCTTTCACAGATTCCGCATATGTGTAAATCGCAATCCCTATCACAATCCGTGCATATGTGTTCGCCACATTCGTAAACGATATCGCAAGCGGGGTGTAAGCAGATTTCGCCGCATTCAGGGTTTAAGCTGAAAACGCACTCATAGCAGAAATCACTAATTATCGTTATGCTTATAGGTGCCACAAAGTCCCCCGCACCTGAGCTGTGGTGCGTGTGGAATTGAAGCAGCGGAACTGAAAACAAGTCAATGATAGAATCTTCGTTGCGCGTATCCACTGCTATTTGGGTTATAGGGTCATAAATCAGCGTTGAGCTTGTGCTAAAGGTTATTGTGGCGAATTTAAAAACAGGTGCGGTTACAGGGTTTGGCGAACTGATATCTTTCAAAACAGAAATAAACAGCATTCCGTTAGCAGGGTCATTGCTGAAGTGATTGGAAGGTATAGTTCCCCCCATGCTCTCGTTGATAACGGTAGATTTATGCGTGAGTACAGCCGTGTCAAAGCTGATAGGAATTCCTGCACCGTTAATGCCGAATTCATTATTATTATTATTATAAATCCAAACTTCAACCACAATTTCTTGACCCCAAGAGGTTAAATGTGTGTTAGGGGCGATTAATCTAAATTCGCCACCGCCTGAGGATGGGTGTTCAAAGGGGCAGGCGCAGGGGTAGAGGTGGCAGGTGGTACAGCAGTAGCACCATGGGGCTTTTTGGCAACCGAAAACTTTAGAACAATTTGGGTGAGGGCAGATGTCCCCGCACCTGCTATCTCCGTCAAATTCGCAAATGAGGCAATCAACTGTGCATTCGCAATCGTCACAAGCTAAATCGCAAGTTAGCCCCCCGCAATTTCTTAAGCATTCACAGTAAACGAATTCCCTCCACAAAAACACCCAAATATTGTTCTCAATAAACCCGCTGTGAAACACATACCCTTCAAATTTATCCTTTTCAGGCTCGGCAAAATCCCCCACGGCAAGCGGGGTGAGAGGCTTGAACTTGGGCGCAAGATATTCCGTGGTAGGCGGATCTTCACCGTTTAAAAACCTATTTGCACTGCCAAGAACATGGGTGTTTGGGGCATACTGCGCATAAAGGGTTGTGCCTGCATTCACGGCTTGCCCCACAGTGTGAGAAACATTTGCCGAAGTGGCATTAAAATTCGCGCTTGCACCCCAGCCAAGGAAACGATACCCCGAAGGTATGCTGTTTGGGCTTGGCAAAGTGTACGAAGTTGCGTTTCTTGGCCATTGTGCCTCGTCTCCAATTGAATTAGGACGGTTATAAACTTGCTCTTGATTGTAAGAAGTTCCGTTGCTTGAACTATGTAAAAATGTGTTAATTAAGGTTGGATTCTGAGATATCCTTGATTGCAACTCTACACTCGTAATTCTTACCCAGTGATCTCCGTTGCTGTTCCCTGAAAGCCTGAACGATGCTTGCAAGCCAAGCGTGAGATAGCTCCGATCTATGCCTGCGCCACTCGGACTTACCCAGACTGTTTCAAGAGTGGTTGATCTTCGGAATTGTGCAGGTTTTTGGTTATTTGGGGGGAATGCTTCTTGAGGGTTTAGTATGTTAATACTGTTAGGGCCAGAAGAATGAAAATCCCCCATTGATGCCCCGAAGTACCCAGACGCATTTCCGGCTTGAAATCTTGTGCCTCGCCCCGGATTGAGAGAAACGCGCGCCCTTGATTCCGTTGTGACGGCGGTATTGTTGTTCCCTGCGCCAACCTCAATGCCTACCCGCACGCGAAATTGCATTGTGTAACCCATATTTAACCATAAGTGCCTTACATTCCCAGTAATAGGAATGCGGACAATAGCTTCGGGGTGGCAAGTGAGTTCAGATGAACGCACATTCGCCATGCTAAGCCCAAGCCTGTCATTTGCACCATGAAATGTGCTTTCCTTCCCTGCTCTTTCTAAATCAAAGCGAACATTATTGTCGCCACGCTCTACCCATGTCCAACTGCCTCGTGTCAAAGAATTAGTTATTCCATTTGAATAATTAGTCCAGTCGCCTCCAACCCCCTGATGGGCATACCTATAGCCACCAACTTCATTACTTGTTGTAGGTTTCCATCCGGACATTGCACGATTGCCCAAATGGTCAAATATAAAGTCTGAATCAGCGTTTACAGCGATGCCAAGAATGTCGCTTGGACGATTCCAAAATGCGAACAGAGTAATATTCCCTGTTTGGCTTGGCAAAATTTCCACAACCCAAGCACCGTTTGCATTACCAAGACGCCAACCACGGAAAGTAAAACCGTCCCTTGTAACAGACGGCATATTTTGCGGTCTTACCCCTATACCGTGAACATAAGTTGTGGGACGCGCACCGATACCGTCTCTAAGTGTGGCACGCAAGTTGGCGTCACCAGTGTTTAAATTCCAAGTTATAGTTGAGGTAAGTGCGCCGTGAAAAGTGGCACTAAGTGTGTAATCGCTATAAACATAAGGCAAAACCCAGTTAGAACCGATTTGTTCTAATTTTACCACCTCGCCGTCTAAGTCAAAGGTGGCATAAAGGCTATTTAAATTAAAGCCACCGCTACTGCTGTTAACGGTGTAAGTAACGCGTTGATAATTTCCAAGCTGAACAATGCTTGCTTGGGGATTTAAAACCGAAGCAGTGGAATCAAAAGAAGCAACATATTGAGGTTCTTCATTTTGGCTTGCACTTAAGTTAATTTCATTAGCATTTAAACCAAAAGCAAAAATCAAGGATAAAAATAATAAAAAAGCAAGGATTGTGGTTACAAAGCGGGCAGAAAAAATTCCTCTGTGCGTCCTGTAAAGCATAATTAGTTTTCCTCCATTATGTATATATACTATAACAGTGTATCATACAATGTGAATAAAGGCAAGAGGCAATTTTTTTAATTCAGAATTCAGAATTCAGAATGCAGAATTATGGAATCTAAATATCATTATTAGTTAATCCGCTAAAGCCCCGAAGGGGTGAAATGTGCATAACCCCATGCAAGCGGTAGCGATGCTTGGGGCAAAACGAAGAAACATGGATAACAACACAAAACCCACCTTTCTGCCAACGGCAGAAAGGTGGGTTTTGTTTGTGCGGGTATGCTTGCTGTACTGTTGCCGTGGGTTTCACCCACGGTTATGCACATTAAGCCCCTTTGGGGCTTTATGCGGATAAATAAATATGAGATTTAGAATCCACCATTCGTAAATCGTAAATTGTAAGTCGTCATTATCCTTAATGAGATTTAGAATCCACCATTGTGCGCTGTGCGCTGTGCGTTGTGCGCTGACATTGGGTTTCACCCACGGTTATGCACATTTCACCCCTTGCGGGGTTCTGTTAGGAATTTATCCATAATTCTGCATAATGTTTTGAGAAAATAGTAAAAGTATTGCATTTTGGTGATACTTATAATAAAATAGAATTGAGGTGAATAATGCTTGATTACACAATAAATTTACTTTGGGACGGCGATGCAGGCGTTTGGGTTGCCACAAGCCAAGATGTACCGGGGCTTGTGCTTGAATCGGGTTCATTAGATGCGCTTATTGAAAGAGTGCGTTTTGCATTGCCTGAGTTACTTCTTTTAAACGGTAAGGTTTTTAAAACTTTAAATTAGGAATTTATCCGCTAAAGCCCCAAGGGGGCGCGATGTGCATAACCGTGGGTGAAACCCACGGCACAAACGGCATAAGCCACACACAAAATCAAAACACCACCCCCCTTCAGCCGTGGGCTGAAGGGGGGTGGTGTTTTATAAAATCATAGTCTGTTCCCTTACCCCGCGCTACGCTACCGCTTGCACGGGGTTATGCACATTTCACCCCTTGCGGGGTTCTATTGGGAATTTATCCATAATTCTTAATTCTTAATTCTGAATTCTGAATTTTTGAGTTAACTCGTTAACTCAAATTCCCTTTCGTTCTCGGATAAACTGCCGTATCTCTAATATTTCCTATTCCTGTGATGTACATTAGCAAGCGTTCAAGCCCCAAGCCGAAACCGCTGTGGGGGACTGAACCGAACCGCCTTAAATCAAGGTAATTATCGTAATCCGATACTCTCATGCCACGATCTTTGATTGCTTCAAGCAGTTTGTTATAATCTGCTTCGCGTTCTGAACAGCCGATAATTTCGCCCACCCCTGGGACTAATAAATCCGTGGCAGACACGGTTTTGCCGTCTGCATTTTGCTTCATATAAAAGGATTTAAGTTTTTTGGGGTAATTAACCACGAAAACAGGGCGGTTAAATACTTCGTCAGTCAAATAGCGTTCGTGTTCGGTTTGCAAATCGCAACCCCATTCTACAGGGAATTGAAATGTTTTTCCGCTTTTTTTAAGAATTTCAAGGGCATTTGTGTAATCAATTTTCGCAAAGTCTGATTCTACCACAGAGGTTAGCTTTGCTATAAGCCCTTTTTCGTAAAACTTTTCAAAAAAGGCAAGTTCGTCTTTACAATTATCAAGCGCGTATTTAATGATAAATTTAATCATTTCTGTGGCGATTTCAATGATATCGTCTATTTCCGCAAACGCAACTTCGGGTTCAATTTGCCAAAATTCCGCCGAATGGCGGGCGGTATTTGAATTTTCTGCCCTGAATGTGGGGCCGAAAGTGTAAATTTTGCCGAAAGCCATTGCCATAACTTCACCCTCAAGTTGCCCCGAAACGGTTAAGCCTGCTTGCTTATTAAAAAAATCTGCTTCGTAATAATCTTTTTCGGTTTTAAATTTATCCGAATATCCAATTGTGGTAACCTTGAAAATTTCGCCTGCGCCCTCGCAATCACTGCCTGTGATAATAGGGGTGTGGACATAAGTATAATTTCTATCAAGGAAAAATTTGTGGATAGCTTCACTTAGCTTGCTTCTTAGGCGGAACATTGCGCTAAAAGTGTTCGTGCGAACCCTAAGGTGCGGAACGGTGCGCAGATATTCAAGCGTGTGGGGCTTTTTTTGAATGGGATATTCAGCAGGGCATTCACCAAGAAGGGTAATGGCTTTAGCGTTAATCTCAATTCCCGCGGGATCATTGGTGGCGGTAACGCACACGCCGTCTACCTTAAGTGCAGAACAAAGCGGTAAAAAGGCATGAGAATCCTTAATTACTTCCTTATCAATCACTATTTGCAGGTGCTTAAAACTTGTGCCGTCATTCAACTCTAAAAACGCAGTGTTTTTAGAATCCCTTGATGTCCTCACCCAACCGCAAACGGTAACCGCTTTGTTAAGGAAGGCTTTTTTGTTTTCGTAAATGTTTTTAATATCTGTGTGTTTCATGTTAACCTCTCAGCGCACAATGCACAGCGCACAGCGCACAATGGTGGATTCTAAATCTCATTATTAGTTAATTGATCCATAATTCGTACTTTGTACTTCGTACTTCGTACCTAAAATAAGCAATTCCTTACATTGTGCGCTGTGCGCTGTGCGCTGTGCGCTATAAATAATGCTATCACACTTGACAGCCCAAGCGCAACAAATGTATACTTTAAATAATGGTTTTAAGTAAAAACGGCGCAAATCTTTATTTACCGCAGGGTAAATCGGGTAAAATAACGCACCTTGCAATCGGCGCGCACCAAGACGATGTGGAAATTATGGCTTTTCACGGAATTTCCGAATGCTATAATTGTAAGGATAAAGGGTTTTTTGCTGTGGTTGCCACAAACGGCGCAGGTTCGCCGAGAAACGGAAAGTTTAAGGGCGTTTCTGACGAAAAAATGTGCGATATCCGCCGTAAAGAACAGATTAAGGCTTCGCGAATAGGAAAATACGGCGCGCTTGCACAGCTTAATTTCGCAAGCAGTGAAATAAAATCTAAAGAATGCACCGCGCTTTTAAGCGATTTAAGGGGCATTTTTGAAGAATTTAAGCCAAAAACCGTGTATATTCACAACCTTGCGGACAAACACCCCACCCATGTGGCACTTGCGCTAAAGTGTTTGGAAGTTATGAGGGGCTTGCCTGAGGAATTAAAGCCCGAAAAGGTGCTTGGCTGTGAAGTTTGGCGGGGGCTTGATTGGCTTAGCGACAAAGAAAAGATTACGCTTGATATAAGCAGGCACGGACGGCTTTTTAAAAGGCTGATTTCCTGCTTTAAATCCCAAATCGCAGGCGGAAAACGCTACGATATTGCCACAAAAGGCAGAATGCTTGCAAACGCAACTTTCAGCGCAAGCCACCAAACAGACGGGGCAAAAAAGATAACGCTTGCCATGGACTTAACCCCTTTGATTTATGGCGATATGTGCGCGAAAGAGTTTATTTTATCAAAGATAGATTTGCTAAGAAGTGAGGTATTTTGTAGCTGAGGCTACAAAATCAGCGCACAGCGCACAGCGCACAATGTAAGGAATTACTTAATTTAGGTACGAAGTACGAAGTACAAAGTACGAATTATGGATTAGTTAATTATATAATGAGATTTAGAATCCACCATTGTGCGCTGTGCGCTGTGCGTTGTGCGCTGAAAAAAAATCTTGTGTCAATTAGGCGCAAAAGAGAGGATAGAAATGAACATATTCAAAAAAATCGGTTACAGGGCATTTCAAAAGTGCGTTAAGCAAGCCATAGCGATTGTGAAAGTGCCTACACCTGAGGTAATTTCGGGGGCGGGGGCGATTGGGTTGCTTCCTGCACGCATTAAAGCGGACGGCAACAGTAGCACACTTATTGTTACGGATAAAACCATGGTTAAGCTGAACCTTTTAAAGCCTTTAACAAGCGGGCTTGAGGCTGAAGGCGTGGCTTATGAGGTTTTTGACGGCGTTGTGCCTAACCCCACGGTGGAAAACATTGAGGACGGCTTAAAGGCTTTTAAAAGCGGAAATTTTGCCTCTTTAGTTGCTTTCGGGGGCGGTTCGGTGATTGATTGCGCTAAGATAATCGGCGCACGGTTTGCAAAACCAAAAATGCCTCTTGAAAAAATGAGAGGCAATTTTAAAATCCGCACAAAATTGCCCTTACTTTACGCTATACCCACCACGGCAGGCACAGGCAGTGAAGCCACAGTTGCGTCAGTAATTAAGGACGAAAAAACTTGCGAAAAATATGCAATTAACGATCCTTGCTTAGTGCCGAAAGTGGCGGTTCTTGATCCTGAAATCACCTTCGGATTGCCAAAGGCGATAACCGCAACCACAGGTATGGACGCATTAACCCACGCACTTGAGGCATACTTAAGCAAAAGCACAACCCCTTACACGGACAGGCTTTCAATAAGGGCAACCTCATTGATATTTGAATACTTAAAGCGCGCTTGCGATAACGGCGCGGACGCGGAAGCACGCGAAAAAATGCAACTTGCGTCATTTGACGCAGGCTGTGCATTCACAAGGGCATTTATCGGCTATGTTCATGCCATTGCGCACGCGCTTGGCGGATTGTACGGAACAGCCCACGGGCTTGCAAATGCGGTGATTCTTCCTCATGTTTTGGATAAATACGGCAGTTCGGTTACGCGACAATTATCCGAAATGGCGGAACTTATCGGCTGTTGCGATCCTGATGACGAATGGAACATAAAAGCGTCTAAATTCGTTCAAGCTATTAGAGATTTGAACGCGTCAATAGAAATCCCCGAAAAGATTTCAGGCATAAACCGTGCGGACTTTAATTTAATTGCGGATAAAGCATTAAAAGAATCTCACCCGTGGTATCCTGTGCCGAAATTCTTAAGAAAAGAGGACATTTTGGATATTCTTGATAAAATATCGGAATAAAAAACCGCAGAAATGTAGCCAAGGCTACAAAGAGAGAGAATTTTGAGTAAAGCAATCCTTGCTTTGCAAGCGAAAGGCAAAGTGAATGATAAGCATTTTAGCGAACTTGAAAAGCTTGCCGAAACGGCAGGCTATGAGGTGGTGGCAAAAACTTATCAAAGGCGGGATAAGCCCGATAAGGCTTTTTGCGTGGGCAAGGGAAAAGTGGACGAACTTAAGGCAATGGCAACCGCGCTTGAAGCTGAAACCATTATATTTGATAACGATATTAGCGGTACGCAGTTCAATAACCTTGAAAAAGTGCTTGAATTAAGCGTGATAGACAGGCGAACTCTGATTCTTGAAATTTTTGCAAACCGCGCAAAAACCAATGAGGGAAAATTGCAAGTGGAACTTGCGCAAAAGAAAAACGCACTTCCGCGCTTAATGGGCAAAGGCTTTGTGCTTTCGCGCCAAGGTGGTGGCGGTGGCGGTGGCGGTGGCGCACGGCGCGGTGGCGGTGAACAACAGCTTGAACTTGACAGGCGCACAATCCGCAAGGAAATTGCCGATCTTGAGGAAAAAATTAAAAAGCTAACCGCTGAAAGGGCGTTAAGGCGCACGCGCCGTGAAAAAAGCGGTGTGAAAGTGGTGGCGGTGGTGGGCTACACGAATGCAGGAAAATCCACCCTTATGAACACCGTAACAAAAGCGGGGGTTTTGGAAGAAGATAAACTTTTTGCCACCCTTGATCCCATTTCGCGCAGGCTATTTTTAAACGGCACAGAAGTTTTGATTACCGATACGGTGGGCTTCATATCCCGCCTGCCCCATACTTTTATAGACGCTTTCCGCAGTACGCTTGAAGAAGTGAAATTTGCGGATTTAATTCTTCATGTGGTAGACGGTTCAAGCGAATCCGCCCTCACGGAATACGATGTGGTGGAAAGCGTGCTTAAAAATGATTTAAAAATAACCGAAACCCCCATTATCACCGTAATGAACAAAGCGGATAAGGGTGAAATTAACAGCTTCCCAAGCGTGGAAAACCTTGTGGTTATAAGCGCGAAAACGGGAATGGGGGTTGAGAATTTGAAGGAAATGATTGCGAAAGTTTTGCTGAATTCAGCGCACAGCGCACAGCGCACAATGATTGATTCTAAATATCATTATTAGTTAATTGATCCATAATTCTGCATTCTGCATTCTGAATTAAAAATTATTCCACCATTGTGCGCTGTGCGCTGTGCGTTGTGCGCTGGAAAACTTAGTTTTGCACTGAAAAGAAAGTATCATTCGTATTCACGATTATGTGAAGTTCTCTGTTAAAAATATCTATAAAATAAAGCCCTCTTGATTCAAAGTCCTTTTCTATGTCTAAGCCTGCGCCGATTGTTAGCGCGTTTAATAGGGCGGTGTGGTTAAGGTTTGAGAATGCGTAAAAGTTTATGGGGTTAAACACAAACGATATGTTTTCCATATCGCCGAATTTAAGTGCGCCAAGGATATATGTTAGCATTTCAAACATACCGCCGTTTCGCTTTTCAAATTCGGCATTTATTGCCTGTGCGAATAGGATTATATCAAAGTCTTCGTAAATAAATACCAAATCGCTTGATTGTTGCGCGCTTGTTTTTTCAAATTCAAATGTAAGTTTGCCCGAATCGTATTCCACGAAGAACGCTTTTGCACCGCCGTCAGGATTCTCTATGGATAGTGAAATAAATGCGTCCTCAGGGTTATCATAATCAAATCTGAAATCAATTAAAAGATCGTAAATAATATCCGAAAGCCCCTCATATTTTGCTTTGGCGGTTACCTTGAAATCCGTTTCCATGTAATTGACATAGCCTTGATTATTTAAGGTTGCTTTGCTTACAATCGGCACAGGCGCAAGAGTGGTGTACACATTAATGCTTTTAATGTTAAGTTTGAGGTTATAGCGCGTACCCATAAAAATTGAATCCGCACCCGCTTCCACATCAAGTTCAAGATTTAAGGATTTCAGCTTTCCGTTAGTGAACCTATCCGTCCTGCCTTCTTCGGTAAAAAATTCCACTTTAAGCGTGCTATTGGGGAATTCACCCTTTTTAATCTGTTCATTTGAAACGCCAAGCAGGTTAATAAAGAGGGTGTTTATCGCTTCCATGTTAATTAAATCGGGGTTTAACCAACCTGCGATATCCAAAAATTCTTGCAATGTTTTAAGCAAATCAATTTCAAGATAATAATGGCGGGACACAAGCCCCGTGGCATTTTCTTTATATTCGTACTTGATATTTGTGGCTTGCTTAAGGGTAACAATGCCAGCAAGCGCATTTAAAATCATGACTTCGGGCATTTCAAAATTGTAAGGAAAAAACCAAAATTCGCTACCCATATCTAATAGGATTTTATTATTATTTTCGCCGATATCAAGATAAAGCGAAGTGCCGTTAGCTTCCTTATATTGATAAAGAGATATGAACGGCGTTCCTGCGCCACGCGTTAAAATGAGGCTAAGCGCGTTATTATTTAAATTTTGCGAAGAATGGTTAAGCCTTAAATCCGCATTTAGCTTTTCGCCGTTTAAGTTGATTTCGGCGGATATTTGGGCGGATTTATTCATGCCGATATTGTCGGGGGAAAGCTGTTCAAGCCGTCTTAAAACGCCGTAAATTAAATCGGTAACGGCATCGGTTTTTTCCACTTCGCCTTTTGTGTAGCCCTCTGTGTAAAAGGGATCAACGCTTGGTTTTGTGGTGGTTGTTCTGTTATTTCCGAACAAGGCTTCGCAACCTTGCATTAAAAAACCTGCAAAAAGCACAAAAATAAGTGCCGTTGCCGTCAAAATCTTAAATTTTATATTATTTTTATGCAAATTAACCCCCTGTTCGCAAGCCCTTTGTAAGCCCTAATAAAGCCCCTTCGCTATCTTAGTATTTGCAAATAATTTCTTTTACTGCTTTAATGCAATCCTTGTATTTTAAGTTTTGTTTGCTGTTATCGTTTCCGCGGATTTGAATTTCAACCTCGTCATTTTGAAGCGAACGGGGGCTGATTACCACCCTAATAGGAATTCCCATAAGATCGCAATCCGAAAATTTATATCCGGGGGAAGCATCTCTATCGTCAAAAAGCACTTCAATCCCTGCTTTTTCCATATCCGCGTAAAGTTTTTCTGCCTTTTTGCTAACGGTTTTATCGTCAATCCGTAAGGGGCAAAGGTAAACCTGCCACGGCGCGATTGCCATAGGGAAATTTAGCCCCTTTGCGTCCGCAGTTTCTTCCACCACAGAGGCAAGCGCACGCCCCACGCCGATTCCATAACACCCCATAATCGGGTTCACGGATTCGCCGTTTGCGTTTAGCACCGTCATATCCATGGATTTTGTGTACTTAGTGCCAAGTTTAAAAATGTTTCCGATTTCAATTCCGCCCGAAAGCCTAAGTTCGCCACCGCACTTTACGCAACACGCGCCGTCTTTTACCTTTGCAATGTCATGAAATTCAGAAATCTTTAAATCTCTTGCTTCGCTTATATTTATTATATGATATTCCTGCTTATTTGCACCAACCACCATATTATTCGCGCCTTTTAGCGAACTATCGTACACAATCACGGTGTTTTTAAGTTTTAAGCCTATAGGCCCGATATTTCCTGCTACCAATTCTTTGCTATCGGATAAACTTTGAGGGGCAATGTCTTTTTTAATAACCTTTTTAAGTTTGGATTCGTTAACCTCAAGATCACCACGAACAAAGCACAAAACCGAACCGCTTTCGCCTTTAATATTGAAAAACACCGCTTTAATGGTTTTTTCCTGCGGAACTTTTAGGAAAGCGGAAACTTCACTGATTTCCTTTTTATCAGCAGTGAAAACTTCTTCTTTTGGATTAGAAACAGGGCAGGGGGTAGTGGTGATCACGGATTCGGCAACTTCCATATTTGCCCTATAACCGCATTTATCGCATAAAACAAGGGTATCCTCACCGCAGTCCGCAAGAAGCATAAATTCATGGGACATACTTCCGCCCATCATGCCCGAATCGGACTGAACCGCCACAAAATTCTTCATGCCGATTCGCCTAAAGATATTTTCGTAAGCCTTAAAAGCCTTTTCGTAATAAATATCAAGATCATTTTCGGTTAAATGAAATGAATATGCGTCCTTCATTGTGAATTCACGCACCCTGATAAGCCCGCCACGGGGGCGTGCCTCGTCTCTAAATTTGGTTTGAAGCTGATAAACCATAAAAGGTAACTGCTGATAGCTTGTTACCGAATCTCTTGCAAAATGAACTGAGGCCTCTTCGTGCGTCATGCCAAGCACAAGCCCGCGGTTGTTTCTATCGGTAAACCTTGCCATTTCTTCGCCGATTGAGGTAAACCTTCCTGATTCTTCCCACAATTCGCGTGGCATAACCACAGGGAAGGAAACTTCTTGCCCGCCAATCCTATCCATTTCCTCACGGATAATGCGTTCAATTTTTTGCACGGCGCGTTTGGCAGGGGTGGCAAGCGTCCAAATACCGCTACCCACGCTTTTAATATATCCCGCCCTCATAAGCAGAGAGTGGCTTTTAATTACGGCATCCGCAGGATTATCCTTAGAACGGACGCCCACAAGTTTTGAAATCCGCATGATTTACTATTTTACCTCAATTTTGAGTTCGTAATCGTATCTGTTAAGCAGGTTGATTTTTATAATCTTTTCGCCTGCTTCGGTGAACTTGTTATCGGAATCAAGATTTAATCCTGAAATATCCACCGTTACTTTATCTTCATTGCGAAGAGGGATATCTTGCTGGCGCGAACCGTCTTTAAACACAGCCACTAAATTAATCGCATTTTGATTCCACACATCGCCCACGCTAAATTCATAATCTTCCCTGATTTCAGCGTAAATGTGGCTTAAATCGGGGGCTTTATCGTCATTGCAGGCGGTAAGTATAACCGCACCCGCACCAAGAACAGCGATAATTAACACAGCACAAAGAAATTTTTTCATAATACTTTACTTACACCTTTTTAAGGGCTTTTAATCAACCTTGTTTGCCCTTAATTTTTATTATAAGGGTATTATATCAAACCTCAACAAATTTTACAAGCCGTAGGCTTAAATATATTAACAGTAATTTTTTACTGCAAAATAAGGCAAAATCCATTATTTGGTAGCCACGGCAACCAAATTTGGCAAATTGCGCGCTATTTGCAATTATGTGGGGGAAACAGTTCCCGCCTTAATAAGCGTAAGCCGTGCGCCGAATGCCCCTGCGTTTATCTTGGTTGCAAGTTCGCTTGCTTGGCTGTAAGAATAATTGCCCACAATAACTGCTTTACCGTCTGTAATTTGAGAGTTAACGGTGGGGGACATTATTTTTTCGTCATTGATATAAATATCAAGGCTTTTGCCGATATTATTTGCCGTGGCTTCAGCAAAAGCCAATGTTCCCAAGCTGTTAAACGAGAGTGAAATTGCGTAATTGCCGTAGTCATAAATCGTTTCCGCGCTTAAAAGGTGCTTTTCACCTGAGATTACCACAGTTCCGCTATCGTCCTTAAATTCAAGTTTGGCAGGGCTACCTATAAGCGAAAGTAAAATTTCTGTGTCGGATTGATTCGGAATTTCAATTATAATTCCGTTTTCACCCTTTGTTTGCACTCTCGCTTCTGTGTAGCCTGCGGAAAATAGCAAATCAAGAATGTTATCAATTACACTGCCGATATTATCTAAGCCCGATAAGTCAACTTCATATTCGGCAAAGATAAATTGTGTTGGTTCTTCCCTGTAATTTTTATATATATTTTCATTAAGCCACTGATAAAGTTTTCCCTCTAAGCAAGTTGCGCCGTCAAATTCTTCACTAAAAGCAAAATAACTATTAAAGTTTACGCCTGCGTTAACCACGATTTTTAAAGCAATATCCGTTTCATAGCAAAAATCCTCAGCAAAAACCTCGCCGTACTCATATTTGTTAAGGCTGTACTTGCCGTTCATATGTCCTTCAAAATAAAGGCTGTACTCAAAATAGCTTACTTCACTATCGCCGTTCATAGCGTCTAACACATTTTGCCTGCTTACCAAGGTATTGCTTGAAAAACTAACTTCAGCGTAAAGAGATTGTGTGATTTCACCGCCTGCACTCTTTGTGCCTATTGCGATATATCTGTAAATCCCGTCAAATTCATTTCCGCCTAAGCAATGCGCATTAAGCACATAATCATTATCCCCGATAGGGTAAACGGTGGCACGCGCATATTCGGAATATAGGAAGCGTTCGCCGTTCACAACTTTGCAGGCTTCCACCGCAAAATCAACAATAAAGCTATCCGCAAAAGGGCTTGTGATTTTAACATAAAGTGATTGATTCTGAAATTCGCTGGGATAAAACCCGTCTGCGTCCTCGCTGAAAGCCTTTCCTTGTTCAAAGCCTTCCATATTCGTTAGCGCGTAAGCCGTTCCCACAAATAAACCCAAAAATGCGTCTTTTTCGCTTGAACCTATATCCGTATCCCCAATAAAATACTCACTTTCAAATATTTGCGCATAAGAATTCATTTCGCCAAAACTTGGCGCGGAAGTTTTGATAAAATTCATGGGCTTTGCGTTATTGAGAGGGTTTTCGTTTGAACTTTCCTCATTTAAATCAACCTCAATAATCCCTAAATCTTCGCAGATTTTCATTAAGGTTTTTTGAATTGATTCATTAGAAAGTTTGTTTTCGGCATTAGGTTCGGTGCAACCGCATTCGCTATCACAGCTTAATTTATCGCAACCGCATTTACAGCCGTCTAAGCCTGTGTCCCCGTTGCAGGCAAAAAGCAAAAGCCCAAGAGTGCTTATCAATAAAAGCACGGTTAAAATCTTAAAACATTTTTTCATAAAATCACCTAAAACTAACTGTTTACATAATTGTACAACTTTTTTAAAAAACTGTCAATAATATGCTTGCGCGCCACTTCCCCCCGTGCTATTATTTAGGCGAACAAAACAGTGCTGTGGCGTTCTTGCAAACATATAATTAAAGTTAGAATCCACCACCAATCACCAATCACCAATCACCAAGAGGGAAAGATATGAAAGCATACGCAATGATTGCACCTAACAAAACAGGTTGGATAGAAAAACCAAAGCCGATTTGCGGGCCTTTGGACGCTATTTGCCGTCCCCTTGCATTGGCTTCCTGCACTTCTGATGTTCACACCGTGTGGGAAAATGCGCTTGGCAACCGCACAAATTTAACCCTTGGGCATGAGGGCGTGGGCGAAATTGTGGAAGTGGGCAACCTTGTAAAAGATTTTAAAAAGGGCGATAGGGTTCTTGTGCCTGCAATTACCCCCGATTGGGGTTCGCGTGAGGCGCAGGGGGGATACTCAGTTCACAGTGGCGGAATGCTTGGCGGTTGGAAATTTTCTAACATTAAGGACGGTATGTTTGCGGAATTCTTCCATGTAAATGAAGCAGACGCTAACCTTGCACTTGTGCCTGAGGGCATGGATTTAGGGGTTGCCACAATGCTATCCGATATGCTTCCCACAGGATTTCACGGTGCGGAACTTGCAAACATTGGCTTTGGTGATACCGTTTGCGTTATCGGCATTGGCCCTGTGGGGCTTATGGCTGTTCGTGGCGCATCTCTTAGGGGCGCAAGCAAAATTTACGCGGTTGGTTCGCGCCAAAATTGCATAACCGTGGCAAAGGCTTACGGTGCGACAGATATAATCTCTTACAAAAACGGTAAAATCTCAGAACAAATTTTAAAAGCCACAAACGGCGAAGGTGTGGACAGGGTGATTATCGCAGGCGGTACGGTAGACACATTTGAAGAAGCCGTTAAAATGCTAAAGGCGGGGGGATATATAGGAAATGTGAATTACCTTGGCGAAGGGGACTATATTAAAATTCCGCGCGTTGATTGGGGCGTGGGCATGGGGCATAAGCACATTGTGGGTGGCTTAATGTTCGGCGGACGCCTAAGAGTTGAAAAACTTGCCTCATTGGTTACCTCTGGGCGCGTTGATCCCTCACTGCTAATAACCCACCGCTTTAAAGGCATGGACAAAATTGAAGAAATGCTATTTCTAATGCGCGATAAGCCCGCTGATTTAATTAAGCCTGTAACTATTATTGAATGGTAAGTTGGCGCAAACAAGTTTGCTGACGAAGTCGCTTCGCTTATGAAGACGCAAACAAGTTTGCTTATGAAGTCGCTTCGCTTATGAAGTGTTGCTACGCAACATGAAGGAATGTTATATATAATTATCCATAATAAGGCGAAGCCGTCTTCACAAGCGTAGCGTCTTCACAAGCGTGCAAGGCACGCGTCTTCACAAGGCGAAGCCGACTTCGTATTTTCATGCCGTTAGGCAAAATATAAGAACCTGCCTGTGGCAGAACCTTGGCGTTCGCCACTTCGTGGCTCGGCTAAATTGCAAAAAAGCCACATTTTCATGTGGCTTTTTTGCATGGGGGGATATATGGGAGATGTATAGATACAGCTTTCGCTGTTATCATTTAATTAGAACGCCATCATTACTTTGGAACGAAGCGGAACATCTTCGTCAAATATAATTTCTTCAAGTATATCTGGATCAAAAGAGGCTGAGAAACGCATTGCTTTTACCAACGGAACATCGGGATCATCAAGTATCATAGAGAAACGCATTGCCCTTACCAACGGAACATCTTCATCAAATTCCCATTCGGTGTCGCTATTGCTTAAGAATGAACGCATTGCTTGCATTAAAGGAATATCTTCGTCAATTATAGAGAAGCGTAGGGGAACTTCTTCTTCTATAATAACTATATCTTCAATGTCAAATAGTGAAGAAAAGAAACGCAAGGGGGTATCAGGTGTGCCGATAGTATCTAATGTTTTGAACAAGAATGCGCCTGCACCGAGTGCTAAGCAAAGAACTAATGTTGCACCGATTATTTTTTTAATTTTACTCATTTTAGTTGTTTTCATTTTTTTGGTTCCTTTTTAATGATATTAGGTTTGTTTTGTGTTTTGTTGAGGTGTTTTTCAACTGTCTTCAACCTATCATGTTATATTTTCATTGTCAATACCCCAAATTTTAGTAAAATAATGGTAAAACATGGAAAGGATAAACTAATAAAAGGTGCATATTTGCACCGTTTTCGTTTGAAACCGCCCAAAACACAGCGTGCTTGAAAATAGCTGTGCGCTTAGAGGGATTTTTTATTGAAATTTTTAAGGGAAAATGAAAAAGTTATGCGTGAAGTTATTATAATCAAAAGTATAATATTTTTCGGCGTTGCACGCTGAAAAAAATTTCCCCCTTTACAACTTCCAATATATACCATATACTTAAAGTACAAAAGTATCCTGACTTTATCACACCACATGAAAGTTATAGATATATATAAGGAAAGCATAATGAAAGTTATAGATATATATAAGGAAAGCATATAACCATGAAACCAAGGCAGATAA
>Ga0123356_10002789_pt1 | contig 18538 bp, 15 predicted proteins | sample TergutEmb28metaG_2_FD_92546 | JGI IMG/M metagenome (GOLD analysis project Ga0123356, IMG submission 92546) | Embiratermes neotenicus P3 segment gut microbial communities from Petit-Saut dam, French Guiana - Emb289 P3 | ecosystem: Host-associated > Arthropoda: Insects > Digestive system > Gut ...
GGATCAGCCACAGGAAGCGCTCGAGCACTCTTGCCGAAGTGGCCGAGACGGCCGTGTTCCTCGCCTCGGTCAAAGGCAGTGGTCTCACGGGAACCGTTGCAAACCTTACGGGAGGGGCGATCGTTGACTAGGAGTGGCAAGTATCGGTGAGAGTTGCCGGCGGTTCATAGGAAATCACTGGTAGTTCAAACGTTGGGTTTAGGACCTATATGAGCGGTCTATAGAGTTCCGTCCTCCACGTGCTAGGGTCCGGGCTCGATTCCGGGCCGGTGACGTAGACTTCCCACAGGTCGCCGCGCCCGACAAGCTTGCCACTTGTGACCCATTGATCGAAGGCGCTCCAGGCGGCGAACAGGCCCTCGTAGCCGCCCTCGCAAACCGATTTCGCGACACGAGCGCCGGGCAGCTCGCCCGCTTTGACGCGTCCCGCGGGCGAAATGGCGGAGTTCACCGGAAAACCCACCTCGAAATCGAACTGCGTGTTCGAGGTTGTCAGGTGATGGGCGAAGAGTGGCCCTACCGGTTGCACTCCCTGGCTTTTTGGTGCGGCCAATATCTCTTGGATGGCCTGCGGCATCTCGCTCTGAATGCGATCACGCGGGATGACGAGGTGGATTACGGCAGCGTCCAGCGATTTCGTGTTTGTGATTTCGGGCTTCAAATCCATAGCATGCGATCTCCTCTTTGTTGCGCTTCACCTTCCAAGTCACGTATCACTTCTGTGAGATCCGGCGAAGCAACCTGTCGGCCTTCGATAGTTGGCTTTCCCAACCGCTGATTGCCCGCTGGGTCCATTCCTCGCTGTGCATGGCATCGAGCTGTATGACCATGCGGACACAGTCGCGCTCGACCCAAAACTCCACGACAGTGGCCACATCGTACGCCTCCACGCCCGGAACGAAATCGATCAAATGCGTGTAAGCAAGGCGGCGCATCGGAATTACTTCTGTGTAAGCGACGTGCCCCTCGGTGGTAAGGGGCATGCCAGCGCTTTTCATGAACTGGATCTGACCCGGCCCGGTCGCTGTCATGGCGTACACCAGTTTCCCACCGGGACGCACGTCCAGCTTCCGAACCGCCACCGTGAAGCCTTCCGGTCCCCACCAGGCTTCGATTCCGTCCTTCGTCGTCCACAGATCCCAGACATCCTCAATTGAGGCTTCGTACGCGCGTTCCAGCGTGAGCTTCCGTCTGTTGCCGCCCTGTTGCATTGGAGTCAATTGTCCCTCTCCTTCCCCGTTTGAATCGACGGACCCCTCCGCTTACGAAGCGCTGCCTCGAGGCGGTCAAGCCGTTTCTCCCACCGCCTTCGATAGGACGAAATCCACGCATCAAGATCCTGGAAGGGCTCGGAACGGAGAGAATACAGGCGCTTCTGCCCTTGCGGGCGCATCTGAACCAGGCCTGCGTGGTGCAAAATCCGCAGGTGCCGCGAGACGCCAGACTGGTCGATCTCGACCCCGCCGAGGATATCGCCTACCGGCTTCTCCCCTTCCCGGAGGATCTCCACGATCCTGAACCGCGTCGGGTCAGCGAGCATTTGACACGTTTCAATATTCTCCATAGTGTATATATATCACGATGCATATAATTTGTCAAGATCTGCAGCACCTGGATATCCAGGTCATCACCAGCCCAACGCTGCGGCTGGACCTCCCGGCCGATGCCGAGGCACTGCTGCGTACGGTCCAAGAGCTGCTGCGTACGGTCCAAGAGCTGCAGCCGCGCCTACTGATCCTCGATTCCATTGTCCGGCTGCACCGGATCGATGAGAATGCCAGCCGCGAAGTCGCTCCCTTGCTGGCGTACCTGCGAGAGCTACAGCGGCGCCACACACGATCGACGTGGTTTTCGGTCTGCACGCCCAGGCGATCGGAATTCCCGTCGAGCAGTTCCGGGCGTTGGTCGAAGGGATCAGCCACAGGAAGCGCTCGAGCACTCTTGCCGAAGTGGCCGAGACGGCCGTGTTCCTCGCATCGGACAAAGGCTGTGGTCTCACGTGAACCGTTGCAAACCTTACCGGAGGAGCGATCGTTGACTAGGAGTTCGGACCTGGAGCCTGAGCCATGTCCGTCAAGACACGACGCGAGTGGCAGGAACGCCTCAGACGTTCAACGCTCACCGAGCCGCTGCCCGAGCGACCGAAGACGCGCACCATCGTAAGCTGCCCGAAGTGCAGCGCGAGGTGGATCGCCGAGGAGATGCCTACTACGTCCGCACTTGTACCAGCATCGGGAATGAAGGTGACAGGGCACACATCATGCGCCCCGTCACCATCTTTGCTACGTGAGGCGGCCGTCTGCTTCGATAGCAAGCCGCTCGACACACCCGGGCGTGACGACACGTGGCCGATGATCTGTCGGATGAGCTCGCGTGGCAGCCGCCGCAGATCGATCCGTCGGATCATCGAGCGGCGAGCGGCGGAGGCACGAGCCGTATGCCTCCTGATGGATGAGCAACCTGGCGTGTTAGGCTTCCAGTTTCGTGTATGAACAGTTCAGACTGTCAAGTTCAAGACCCCTAGCGCCGCACCGCCCGCGCAGTCGCTTCCGGCTCGGCCGGTTGATAGCCCTCGAGCCCATAGGACGAGATCAGCGCCTTCATGCCCGGCGTGGGGCGCCTGGCCACCTCATCCAGGACCAGTGCGTTCCTGAAACGGCCCAGCGCGAGATACTGCCGGTAGGCTGCGGGCACCGGGACGTCGGCGCTCTCCAGCGGCTGGCCGCCGGTCAGGACGTCCAGGAGCAACTGCTCCGTCTGCCGATCTTGGGCCGCCGTCTTCATCACCGCCGTGAGGCGGCGATTGAAGGCCTGATTCATCCGCTGAGCCTCCGTGGAGATCACCTGCGCTGACATCTGCCCGATCCGCGCCAATCCGCGGCGTTGCTCCCGGGTCACCAGCTCGATGCGGCCCACCATCACGCGTGTGATGCGGGAATCCACGGAGACCGTGAGCGGCAGGTAGTAGTCCGTCCATTGCCGCGGCACAAGGAAGAAGACGCGCAGGCCCGCACTTTTGAAGTAGGACAGCTCCCAGGTCGACAGCAGAGCCTGCGCTTCCTCTTCGAAGAGGCCCGCCGTAACCAGCTCCTGAAGCAGCGAGCTGACCAGCTGTGCGCGATTGGCACCGTCATAATCACCAAGCGCGAAGCCCAGGGGAACCGTGGCCACCACGCCACGGGCGCTCCCCAGGGTCAGCGGCGGGATCAGGCGAAATGCCACGGCGCCATCGGGTCGGACATCCACCAGCCAGGCCGCGGTCACGGTCAGTGGTGCCTGACCTGCCAGGGGGGCTGCCAGCCGGCTGGACAGGACGAGTTGCCCGGCAGCGGCATCCTGGACCGCCACGAGCGGCGCATCGATGTGCCCCACGCCCCGGTAGAACAGGAACTTCTCGGTCTCCCCGCTATCCGTGCGCACCGCCTGCGCCTGCACGGCGCGCGGCGCGGTCCAGACATGAGCTGTGGTGGCAGGTCCCGCGCCGTCCACCCCAACCTCGAGGTTCTTCCACACCAGCGTGCTGACCGTGTCCGGCCGGAGCCGCCCGAAGCGCTTCGGCGTGTCCGTGATGCCGGGGGCATCCACGGTGCCGGCCGGATAGTGCTCCGAGAGCCATCCGCCCCGGAACCGGGCCGCCACCGTCACACCGCTCAGGGGAACTATGTCCTGCGGCAGGTGGAAGTACAGCACCGGGGTCTCGAGCCGCATCGTCACGTCCGGATTACAGATCGGAGCGCCCGGAGAGTTGATGAGCGGGGCCTGCGTGGTCTTGAGCAGCAGGAAGTCACTGATATGGTGCACGAAGGCAGGCACTGGCTCATCGTCGGTGTTGATGCCGCCGATCGTCTCGCCCGTCTCGTTCTGCAGGGATGTGAACGTTCCCCACTCGTGCACCACCACCGTCCTGGGAGCGGGAGCGGCCCGGGCGCCCAGGCTCATGAATGTCAGCAGCCCGGCGAGGGACAGAAGAAGCGTGCTTCGTCTCATAGGTACCCGCGTCACATGACCGACGTTGAAGTCACCCGATAGATGCATGCTGTCGCGGCTAGAGCGTAGCTGTTGCGCCAGCGACATGTCACCTGTGCGGCCGGCTGCACCCGCCGCCGGTGCCCACGCTGCGAACGAGGCTGAGCATAACCCAGCTTACCGGCATGACGGTACCGGCACCCTGAGCCGCCGCTTCCGTCGCGTTGAGCGCGATGCTCGTGACCAGGAACCCGGAAATCACGAAGAAAATGACCATGCTGGACCATGCTGTATTAGCGACTCAGCAGGACGACGTTCGTGAGTGAGCGCGGCAGCGCTGGCCCGGCAGCGCTGTGCTCGAGCGGGATGCGTATCTCGTTGTGCGGCAAGATGACAAGGAGGAAGCAAGGCTCCGGAGTACGTCGATCCCCATCGCGCGGCCAGATGATCCGTGCCGGGCATCCGCAAGGCCTCAAGCGTCACTGATCCCTGCACAAGTGGGCGTGTGCGCGATCCTCCTTGGGATGCAGCTGTTAGGGCTCAGGCACATTTACCGCCCATCGGTGGCGGCCGGGCCTGCGTGAAGGCCAGGGCATCAGAACGAAGGTCTTAGTTGCATTTCAACTAAGACATTCGTTAGAATGCGGCAAGCCCACCATGCCGTATTGGCCCATGGTCAAGAAGTCACAGCGCAAGCTTGCTGTCAGGCCGCTCACGCCCACGGAGCTGGAGATGATGAACGTCATCTGGCGGCTGGGCCCCTGCTCGGTGCATCAGATACTCGAGGCTCTGCGCCCCGAACGCGAGCTCGCCTACACCAGCGTCTCGACCATCGTGCGCATCCTCGAGCAGAAGGGCTATGTGCGCAGCATCAAGCAGGGCCGAGGTCACCTGTACGCGGCCGCGGTCACCAAGGCGACCTACCAAGCCCAGAGCCTCGAGAGGCTCGTGAGCCAGGTGTTTGACGACACACCATTGCTGGTTGTGCAGCAGCTGCTGGATTCTCGCGAGCTGAGCGAGCAGGAGCTGCAGCAGATTCGTGAGCTCCTGCGTAACAAGAGGCGCTGACATGTCCTTCCCACAGATCTACGTTTCGATGAACCTGCTGCTGCTGCTTGCTTGCGCGATCGCCGTGAGCACGCGCACCATCCTCGCGCTTACAGGGCGGCGGCTCTCCTTCCAGCAACAGCTGTATTGCGCGTACGGGCTCGTCGCGGCCGCCCTGGTGATGTCTGTGGCGGCACCGTTCATGGTGCATTCGAGCTTTCTCCCGGCAACCGCTCAGATCTGGTCTGCGCCGACGGCGAATCGCCGGAGCATGCCAGCCGCCCCCGCTGTCAGCCCCACGATCGCCGTGCGGGCGACCGGCACGGAGCTGCCGCTTGATCTGCTCACCGCGATCAACCTGGCGTGCTGCCTGGGGGGCCTCACCGTGGCCGCGACGCGGATGGTGATCAGCGTCACGACAACACGGCGGATCATCGCTGCCGCGCACCCGCTGCGCCGGGCGGGCGCCCTGCGGCTCCTCGCGACGGATGAGGCGCGAGTGCCCTTCTCCTTCTGGCAACCTGGCAGCTTCTACATTGTCGTGCCGGTTGCGTTGCTGGCGCGCGCGGCAGATCTACGGATCGCCATCCACCACGAGGCACAGCATCATCGTCAAGGGGACACCCGGGTCCTGTACGCAGTGCAGCTCCTCAAGGGTGCGCTGCTCTTCAATCCGGCTGTGCACATCCTGTGCAGACACATCCAGGAGTTGCAGGAGCTCGCGTGCGATGCCGCGGTCGTCAGCCGTGAAGGGATCAACGGACCATCCTATTGCGCCTGCCTCCTGCGGATAGCTGAGGCGGTGCGGGCTGCACGCGATCTGCCCGCGTGCATGCAGATGGCGGCAGGTGCGAGGACGTTGCTCGCCCGCCGCATCGATGCGCTCCTGGGATGTCCCGGACGCCGTCTGCGGCAGGCCACGGCCGCGGTGGCGATGGTCGCTCTGATCTCGCCAGTGGTTGTAACCGCCCTCGGGCTACCGGGCACCATCCAGGACAGGCGCATCTCAACAGCGCAAGCCGAGGAGATGGCGGCTCGAGCGCGCGCGCACAGCTCTTTCCCGATCGTCATGAACGCGCAGGTTCTCGAGCAGCTGAACCAGCTGCTGGGCACGCCGGCGGGAAGGGCCTTCACACGCGCCAGCCTGCAAAGGATGCGTAGGCAGGGCACAGCGACCACCCACCTGCTCGAGCAGCTGCGGCTGCCTGTCGAGCTGATAGCCGTGCCGCTCGTTGAATCCGGATACCGCAATCTGCCGCCCGATGCCAATCCGGTGCATGGCGCAGGTCTGTGGCAGCTCACCGCACCGGCGGCACGCTCGTCGGGGTTGACGCTGGAGGGCGGACGTGATGAGCGCATGGACCCGGTGCTCGAGTCCCAGGCCGCCGCGCGACTCCTTTCTGGCCTGTACGCACAGTTTGGTGACTGGAATCTTGCGCTGCTCGCGTACAACTCCGGTACCGCATTCGTGGATCGCTCGATTCGCGAGGCCGGCACGCGCGATGCCTTCAGGCTCACGCAGCTGCGCTCCGGGCATGACCAGAACTACGTTGCTCGCGTCATGGCGGCGATCATTGTGATAAGGAACATGCGCACCGTGCCGTCGGATTGAGGTCGCAGACTGTTCATGATCTTGAACGGCGTGGTGGTGCGGCCGCTGACTGCACGGCGCGGTCGCTCGAGCGCGGCGAGGGGTGCCTGGCGGCGCTGCTCGGCGCGCAGCGAGCGACTATTCGCCCCATCCGCTCTTGGTCCCGTACGGCAGCGAGGCGCCCATTGCCTCGACCGCGATGATGCGGCCGTGATCGATCTTGAAGATCTCGCCAGCCTGGAGGTTGGACGAGGACCCGCCTAGCGGCAGGCTATCGACCCCGGGGACGTTGTAGATCTTGATGGTGCCCGATCCTCCACGGTGCTGGAACATCGGGAATGAAAAGACCAGGCCGAGCTCCTCATCGACGATCTCGTGGCGGCGGGGCCAAAGCCTCGTGATGAAGTCCATCACATGTGTGTCGAGCTGATCGCTGCAGCTCAGCGTGCCGATGTAGGCCATCGCATCGTCAGCCTGCTTGGAGCCGAGAGGGACGGGCCACGGCACCGGCCGTGCGTTGTGTGTGGTCTGTCCGCCGTTCTCGCGGCGTACACAAGCGTCGGCGAATGGGGCGAGCTTACCGTCGGCATGCTCAATTGCCTCGAAATAGCTGTCGGCGATATTGATCATCTGCTGGCGCGGCAAACGCGCGGCAGGCGGCACCTCGGTGATGAACTCGGGTCGCGCCGTCGCCAGATTCGTGACGGCTTCGGCGCGCAGCCCGCGCGCCAGCACATGCTCGATCTCGGTGATCTGGCCGTTAACCAGCTTCAAGCGCAGGGCGATGATCAGCGGTCGGCCGCGCTCTTTCATCACGCCGTAGAAGCCAGCCTGGCCTGCGCCGACGTCGATGGCGTAGATGCGAAAGCCGCTCGGCAGCTCGGACGCGCCCACCCACAGCCCTTCGGTGCCGACGTTCAGTCGTGCTGTGTTTTCGGTGAACTTGACGTCGCGGTTCAGCGGCAAGCCCGCCGGACTGTGGCTAACCAGCGCGGCAAGGTAGCGATCCACGATGGCAGTCATGCACGCCCGGTTGCACCCCGGAGCGACGCCGCCGCCGACCGGGGCTGCCGATGTGGAGGTGGCCAGCAGGACTGCAGCGCTTAGAGCGAACAGGCAACGATGTGGCATTCACGATCCCCTTTTGTGCGCATGATACCTCGCTCGGCAGGTGCTGCCGGAGGCCGGCGGCCCGGCGGTGGCGGCTTCCAGGAACCGATGTCGCCGTGCGATCGCGACTCGCTAAGTGAGTGGCTGGGGCTCACGACCATCGGCGCCGCGCTTCTATCATGGCGTCCTGCGCTGCGCCTGCCGCCTCCGGTCCCACGGTTTGGTCGCTCTTGCGCGGCGTTGCATGCCTCGGCCTGTACTCAGGGGCAGTGTCAGCCAAAAGGTGTCGCTCGTACGTGCACTGCGCTGGAGATCAGCCCAAGAGACTGAGCACGCCGGACTATGATACTGAGATCTTGTGGGGAGATTTAGCATGGCAAAGCTTGTCTTTGGATTGATGCAGTCCCTGGACGGGTACGTCGACCACCTCGCACTGGGGCCTCCAGACCCTGTGGTCTTTGGTCACTTCATAGAGCACGTGCGCGGTCTGGCGGGCATTGTGTATGGCCGCGGCATGTACGAGGTGATGCGCTACTGGGACGATGACCGTCCCGATTGGGATGCGGAGGACCGCGATTTCGCGGCGGTCTGGCGGCGCCAGCCGAAGTGGGTTGTGTCGCGCTCGTTGAAGTCGGTCGGGCCGAACGCCACACTTGTCGAGAATGACATCGAGGCGGTGATACGTGGTCTGAAGACTCAGCTGGTTGGAGAGATTGACGTTGCCGGACCAGCCATGGCAGGAAGCCTGACCGACCTTGGTCTTATTGATGAGTATCGACTCTACCTCCGCCCCATCGTCCTTGGCCGCGGCAAGCCATTCTTCGTCGGCCCCCGGCCGCCGCTACGCCTTGTGAGCAGCGATCTCGTTGGCGGGGACATGATTAGATTGACGTACGCTCCCGCTTAGTCGCGCGACTCGGCCTACCCGTGAGCCATCGCTTGGGTCATAGACGTGGTCCGGTGGACCGTTGGCAAGAGTATCCCGGGTCCTCTGCACGGGCGTGGATCGTGTACGAAGCCGAGCTTGCCGAGCCGGCTGCCTACTAGAGGAGCCGCGGATCAGTCGCGAAGCCTTCCGACAGGGCATCGAGGAGCGAGCGTACAGCGGGCACCATCCCGCGCCTTGATGGAAACACAGCGTGCATCATCTTGGATTGGGAGCTCAACGACGGCAGCAGGCGAACGAGCGCTCCGCTGGACAAGTCGTTCCTGACGATCGGCATGGGCAGGCATCCCACACCCACGCCGCCAATGGCCGCGCGGCGCAAGGTGTGAAGGTCGTCGGTACTGAGACGGGGGCTGTGAATCAGCTCGGCAGGTTGTGAATCCGAGTCGAGAAACCGCCAAGCGTGCTCTTTCCCGACGGTCCCCATCGAGATCGTCGGCATCCGTGCGATGTCGGTGAGCGCTTGCGGCCGTCCATGAGCGGCCACGAGCGCAGGGCTGCCCACCAGGACCATCTGCGACGGACCGAACGACCGCAACGCCAATTCTGAGTCGTCGAGTGGCGGCAACCGCACCCGGACCGCGATATCGAGTCCCTCGCCGATGACATCGACTCTACGATTGGTCGCCTCGAGCTCGATGCGAACTTGCGGGTGCGCGATGAGATACCGCCCGAGTATATCGGCCACGCCAATTTGCAGCACGCCAGTCGGACAGCTGATCCGAACCACCCCTCGCGGCAACGACAGCGTTTGGTTGATCGCAACCTTTGCGGCCTCAGCTTCGGCAATCAGCGCCACACAGTGACGATGGAAGGTTTTGCCTGCCTCGGTCAGAGACAACTTGCGCGTCGTGCGATTGAGCAGGCGCACACCGAGCTCAGTCTCGAGCGCACCGACCCGCCGGCTGAGCTTGGAGGTCTGCAGGCCAAGCGCCTCGGCGGCGGCCGTATAGCTGCCGCAGTCCACGACCTTGGCGAAAAAGTAGAGGTTGTTCAGGTCCTTGAAGGAGTCCACGGAGGCCTCGGTCTTGTCGATCGTGTGTGCATTATTGTTCTAAATTCGACAAAAGTCTTCTCCACAGCGAGGCCTGAACAAAAGACTGTTGCACCACTAGCCTCTCCGGCCTCGCGGAAATGGCCCACGGACGCTGCGTCAGACCAGGAGATCACATTGCTGAAGCTTCGAGCCCGGGACACCGGGCAGTTCAGATCACGACTGGCGGAACACCAGACACCGCTTCGCGATCGACGGGTCAGCGTCGGCCAGCAAGCCAAGGAGCGCGTCTCACTGAGAGCGAGCAATCCCGCAGAGGCTATCGTGAACCTCTCAGCCGCCTACCGGGCTTCGCGCTCTCTTCATATCGCCGCGGATTCCGGTGTTGCGGACGCCTGGGCTGTCTCATGGTCACGAGCGTGAATACGTTGGCCGCAAGCGCGCAGTCCGCCACCCGCAGTCGCGTCGCCTGGCTCTGCGCAGCGGTGTTGCTGCTGGAGGGCTATGACATCGCGGCCATGGGTTACGCGGTCCCCGCATTGGTCGAGGCGTGGCGACTGCCGCCTGCAGCGTTCACCGCCGCATTGGCGGCCGGCAATGTGGGCATCTTGCTGGGGTCCCTGGCCGCGGGAATGCTGGGCGATCGACTCGGCCGCCAGCCCGTGCTGATTGCATGCGTCATCGTATTCGGGACCGGCTCACTGGCTACGGCCCTCGCCGTGTCTCCCGCACAGCTTGCGGCATTGAGATTGTTGACGGGGATCGGGCTCGGCGGCGGCGTTCCGCTGGCGATTGCGCTCGCAGCGGATTTCGCTCCGCTGTCTGCGCCGGGACGGTTCGTGATAGCCACCATCGCGGCCGTCGCCATCGGATTTGCAGCAGGGGGACTGATGGCTGGCGCGCTGATCAGCACCTTCGGTTGGCGCGCGATCTTCGAAAGCGGTGGCGCCGCCCCGCTCCTGCTGGCGCCGTTGCTGGCTTTGTACCTACCCGAATCTTCAACATTTCACGCGCATGCGCCGCGGAGGAGCCGGGTCGCATTGTTGTTCCAGGAACAGTGGCGAACGACCACGCTGCTTGTCTGGGCGATCAGTTTCCTGAGTATGCTTACCAGCTTTCTTGTTCTCCTGTGGACGCCGGCCGTGTTGCACGCGGCCGGCGCCAGCCCGTTCCAGGCAACGGTTGCGGCATCGATCTATTCCATCGGCCTGGTCGCCGGGTGCTTTTCTCTGGCTGCAGTTGTCGATCGCTTCGGCATGGAACGCGCGCTCACCCTGAGCCTCGCGCTCGCAACCTTGACTCTGCTCGCGATCGGACAGCTTGGGCCGCCGCTGTGGCAGCTCGTGGTGCTGCTGCTGTGCGCCGGGCTCGGCGGTGGCAGTCAAGCAGGCATCAATGCACTGTGCGGACTGCTCTACCCGCCTTCAATACGTGCGACCGGCGCGGGCTGGGCGATCGGTCTCGGACGCCTGGGCGCGATTGGCGGCCCGCTCGTTGGCGGGCTCGTGCTCGGGCGCGGACTTGCGGGCAGTCGAATATTCACCGTCGCGGCAATCTCGGCCGGCTGCGCCACCGTGTTGATGGCTGTCTTCGCATACAGACGGCGACAGCGCGCGCATGGCGTCGCTGATCCCGTCAACCCATGAACAATGAGACACAGGTGCCGCCGGCACTGCGCGTGCGGGAGCTGACCCTGGTCATGCGGGCATCGCGCGCGCTGTATGCGGCCGCCTCCCTGGGCATCGCCGACATTCTGGCGGGCGGACCGCTTAGCAGTGGCGAGGTCGCGGCCAGGTCGGGAACCGGCGTGTCCACCATGCGCCGCTTACTGCGAGCGCTCGTCGCACACGGAGTGTTTGTGGAGGAGTCGCCCGATCTGTTCGGGCTGAACGCCTGCGCCGAGCTGCTGCGCCGGGACGTCCCGGAATCGCTGCAAGCCCTGGTGCTGCTTTCGAGCGGGGACACGCATTGGCAGCTGTGGCTGGACTTCCTGGAGAGCGTCCGCACTGGCCAGGCAGCATCCGAGCGCGCTTTCGGTAAGGACCTCTTTCAGCACTATGCCGAGGAGCCGATGCAAGCTGCGGTGTTCAACCGCGCAATGACCTCGCTCAGCAGCGCCTTGTCAGCGCCCGTCGTTGCGGCATACGACTTCTCGCCCTTCGCGTGCATCGCGGACGTCGGCGGAGGCAACGGACGGTTCCTTGCGGACGTGCTGATCGCCAACCCGGCAGTGCGCGGAGTTCTCTTCGATCTGCCTCACGTCGTTGCGGGCAACGTCTTGATGTCGCAGCCCAAGGTGGCAGAGCGCTGCGCGGTCGTGGCGGGCGACTTCTTTGCGGCTGTCCCGGCAGGCGCCAGCGCGTATCTGCTGAAACAGGTGATCCATGACTGGGATGATGCCCGGGCGCTCGCCATTCTGAAGACTTGCCGCAAGGCGATGACCGCAACAGCCAGACTGCTGATCATCGAGCGGGTGATGCCCGCGCGCGCCCAGGAGGGAAGAGCGGCTGAGGCGTACCTGCTCGATCTGGAGATGCTCGTGATCACCTCCGGCGGACGCGAAAGGACCGAGGCTGAATTCAATGCACTGCTTGCCACGGCCGGACTTCGGGTCAACCGAATCGTGCCCACAAGCTCCCCGGTCAGCGTGATCGAGGCACAACCAGCCTGACTTCCGTCGACCGCTCCGTGTGACGGCGATGCGCCGCACGGTCGGCGCAGCGAAGCCGCTGGCGCGGCCGCGGTGCTGACCGGGTTGCAGCAGTCAAGCAGGCGTCCGGCGGCCAGTGTTGACATGCGGCGTGCCGCTGGGTGCGCGGAGCGGTGCGCACGTCGCGCCGCGTCTTCAGGGATTCAGGCGCGTGACGTCAACGCTCACTGACAGCTGGTGCGTGCCGCCGCCCAGGATGCTGCCGCGCAGGGGCGACACATCCCCGAAATCCCGTCCCCAGGCGATGCCGATGTGCTCCGTGCCCGCGAGGGTGTCGTTGGTGGGGTCCAGCTCCAGCCACCCGAAGGGCGGCGTGTAGAGCGCCACCCAGGCGTGCGAGGCGGCACCGCTCATGCTGCTCTTGACATAACCGCTCATATAACGGGCCGCCAGGCCCCGCGAGCGCAGGCAGGAGATCATCAGATGAGCGAAGTCCTGGCACACCCCGCGGCGGATCTCGAGCACCTCCGTGACCGGCGTGGCAACCGTCGTCGCGCCTGGCGAGTACTTGAGCTCGCGGTGCAGCTTCGTCATCAGGTCGTACGCGCACGCCGCCAGTGGGCGCCCGGGGGGAAAGCAGTCCTGCGCGTAGTCAGAGAATATCTGCTTCACGCGCACGTACGGGGACTCGTGCCGGAAACGGCAGGCCTCCAGGTTCTCGCGCGAGGGTGCATGCCCCTTGAAGCGCAGCTGCTCGGCCACCTGCTCCCAGGGCACGCTCTCGGTGGGTCGAAAGGCTGCGCGAGCGTAGATATCGACCACCATCGCGCTGACGACCTCGAGCTCTCGATGAGGCTGCTCGATCTCGATGCGTGTGATGGGATTGCCGAAGGCATCCACCTCGTCGCGCCGCCGGTAAGTGCCCGGGGATACCGAGATCTCGTGCTCCAGACATTGCTGGTGAGGAGCAGGCCGCGGCACCAGATGCAGCAGCTGCTGGGAATGCACGACATCGCTCGCGTAGGCGCAGGCTGTCGCGTGGCGGACGTGATAGCGGGCGGACGCGCTCATGTTGCGAGTGCCTGCCAGTCGAGGCTGACGTGCGAGAAGTAGCGCAGTGAGAGGTGATCGGAGAGCTGGCCGGCGGAGGCCGCGAGCTTGCGCAGCCGCGCGGCAAGCTCCTGTCGCGCCTCCGCCGCTACTTCCTGCTGCAACTCAAGCAGCGCTGAGCTGCTGAGCTCGGGGACCTGTTCCGTGATGCCGCCAAGTCCGGCTCCCATCCGTGGGTCACAGGCGATCTCTCTCACGCCAAGCGCACGAGAGAGCGCAGCCAGATCATCCGCGATCCTCGTCCACAGAAAGGTGAGGGCGCGTGGCAGCTCGGCATCGCGCACCAGGAGGTCCAGCACCGGACCCAGCCGCGGGGCCGCGTGGCGCGAGCGGTAGACGCGGATGCTGTCGCAGGCCTCGAGCAGCCACTCGAGGTGGCCGGGATCGAGCGCGGCCGGGGATGACAGGTGCTTGGCCAGCAGCTCCGCCACGAAGTGTAGCCGCTCGAGACGGCGGCCCACCTGCAGCAGCCTCCAGCCCGCATCCTGGGTCATGTCATCCAGCGCGAAGCCGGCCAGGGCGGCGAGCGACAACAGCAGCTGATCGAGCAGGGCGCGCGGCTCCCTGCGGCTGCTCACGCCCTCATTCAGGTGCCGCTGCATGTCGGCAACTGCTCGCCAGGAGCTCGTGGACAGGCGCCCCCGCACCTGCGAGGCGCACCACGCCAGGTGCCGCAGGTCGGCGAGGACCCCGTACGGATTGCGCTCATCGTGCAGGCTCTGCGCCGCATCGGCATCCGCGCCTGTCACGCCGAAGTAGCGGCACAGCCCGAGAGCGGACTTCGAGAGGCCTGCATCGATGCGAGCGTTGAGCGCCGAGCGCAGCAATCGTGCCTTGTTATCACAGCGCACCGCGTAGCGTCCGAGCCAGTACAGGTTCTCGACCAGGCGCGAGGGGATCTCCTCGGAGAGCGGCGGGATACCGGTGCGATCCGCGGTGACGTCGGGTAATTCGCTGTCGTCGGACTCCGCCAGCACCCAGACATCCTTGCTGCCGCCGCCGCGCTGAGTCGAGACCACGTCCACGGCGGCGTCGGCTGCGACCTGCGCCAGGCCGCCTGCCATGACGTGCTGTCCGGTCGGGCCCGTCAGGCAGTAGGCGCGCAGCGAGACCGCCCGGGCCGCAAAGCCGATGCCCGATGGCCGCCAGACCGGTGTTTGCGACAGTGGAACATGCTCCTGGGCGACGTAGGCATGCGGCCGCCTCATGAGGCGCTCGATGAGGCGGGCTCGGTCCTCTCGCGCGAGCCGGGAAGCTGTCAGCTCGAAGCGCTGATCGGGGTAGGCGGGCTTGATGACGAGCTGATCCAAGTGCTTCAGAACATACTCCAGCGCTGGCCGCTCCCCGCACCACCACGTCGCCACCGCAGGCAGCTGCAGCGTCTCGCCCAGCAGCCGCTCGGCGATCCGGGGCAGGAAGCCGAGCCACGCAGGGGACTCGAGCACACCGCTCCCCAGGGCGTTGGCGAGCGTCACCCGTCCGGCCCGGATGGCGCCGAGCAGGCCCGCAACACCGAGCGCGGAGTCGCTGCGCAGCTCCACCGGATCGCAGTAGTCATCATCGAGCCGGCGCAGGATGCTGTGCACCCGTCTCAGACCCGCCAGGGTCTTCAGGTAGACGGTGTCACCTCGTACGGTGAGATCGGACCCGTCGGCGAGCGGCACGCCCATCTGCCGTGCCAGGTAGGCCTGCTCGAAGTAGGTCTCGTTGAAGGGACCGGGTGTCAGGACGACGGCGAGCGGGCGGTCGTCGTCCGCTGCGCTGTGTAGCTGCTCGCGCAGGCGGCCGAAGAAGCCGGCGATGCGCCGTGCCCTGAGCACGCAGAGCGAGTCGGGCAGCACCTGCTCGATGATTTCGCGGTTCTCCAGGGCATAGCCCGCACCGGAGGGGGCCTGCGTGCGATCCGCGAGCACCCACCAGCGCCCATCGGCAGCGCGCGCCAGGTCGGCTGCATACAGATGCAGCCGCACACCTTCCCTGGGTACGACACCGGCACACGGCCACAGGAAGTTGGGATGCCCGAAGGGCAGCTCGGGCGGCACGATCCCTTCTGCCAGCAAGCGCTGCGGCCCGTAGAGATCAGCGAGCAGCGCATCGAGCAGGCGTGCGCGCTGCGCCAGCCCGCTCTCGAGCGCCTGCCACTCGGCGGCGCCGAGCAGCACCGGCAGCGGGTCCAGCGCCCACGGCCGGTCCGCGCCCTGGGGATCAGCGTAGACGTTGTAGGTGACACCGTTCTCGATGACGAGTCGCCGGGTCTCTGCGAGCGCACGCCGAGCGGCTGCCGGCCCCTGGCCGGAGAAGCTTCCGAGCAGGCGCTGCCAGAGCGGGCGGATGCTCCCGTCAGGCTGCAGCAGCTCGTCGTGACGCCGCGGATCCGGGGCGTAGCCCGAGAGAAGCCCCTGCGCGAGCCCCTCTGGCCGTGGCAGCGCCATGCCCTCCCTAGCGCCTCAAGTCCAGAGTGAAGGGGTGCTCGGGGCTCGGTGCCTCCGCCGGCGGGGTGAGCCGACCGGGGCTGTGGCCCATCCGCAGGAAGCGCGCGAGCCGGCGGCTCTCGGACTCGAAGGCGTTCACCGGAAAGGTGTTGTAGCTGCGTCCTCCGGGATGCATGACGTGATACTGACATCCTCCGAGCGAGCGCTCCATCCAAGTGTCCACCAGGTCGAAGGTGAGAGGGGCGTGAACACCGATGGTGGGATGCAGGGAAGAGGGTGGCTGCCAGGCGCGGTAGCGCACGCCACCGACGAGCTCGCCCACTGTCCCGGTGGGGCGCATCGGCACCCGCCGCCCGTTACAGGTGAGCACGTAGCGTTCGGCAGCAAGGCCGGTGGCCTTCACCTGCAAGCGTTCGACCGAGGAGTCCACATAGCGCACAGTGGCGGCAGCGGTGCCCTCCTCGCCCATCACGTGCCAGGGCTCGAGCGCCTGGCGCAGCTCGATCTCGATGCCGCGCGTTGCGAAGTCACCGTGCTTTGGGAAGCGGAACTCGAAGTGGGGTGCGAACCAGCGCTCCTCGAGGGGGAACCCGGCGGAGCGCTGCTCGGTGAGCACATCGGCAAAGTCCTGCTGCACGAAGTAGGGCAGCATGAAGCGATCGTGCAGCTCGGTGCCCCAGCGCACCAGGCGTTCAGGCGTATACGGGGTGCGCCAGAAGCGTGCCACGAGCGAGCGCAGCAGCAGCTGCTGTGTCAGGCTCATCTGTGCGTGCGGCGGCATCTCGAAGGCGCGCAGCTCGAGCAGCCCCTGCCGTCCGCCCGCGCCATCGGGCGAGTACAGCTTGTCGATGCAGAACTCGGTGCGGTGGGTGTTGCCTGTGACATCGGTGAGCAGGTTGCGGAACAGGCGATCCACCAGCCACGGCGGATGCGGCTCCGCGGGTCCCGGCACCTGCTTGAAGGCGATCTCCAGCTCGTGCAGCGAGTCGTTGCGAGCCTCATCCACGCGCGGCGCCTGGGAGGTCGGCCCGATGAACAGGCCCGAGAAGAGATAGGAGAGCGAGGGGTGGTTGTGCCAGTAGGCGAGCAGGCTCTTCAGCAGATCGGGCCGGCGCAGGAAGGGCGAGTCGGTCGGCGTGGCCCCGCCCAGCACGAAATGGTTCCCCCCGCCCGTGCCGCAGTGCCGGCCGTCCATCATGAACTTCTCGGTGGCGAGCCGCGCTAGCCGTGCCGTCTCGTACAGATGGGTCGTACGCTTGACCAGCTCGCTCCAGCTTGCGGCCGGGTGGATGTTGACCTCGATCACGCCGGGGTCGGGCGTGACCTTGAAAGCTTGCAGCCGGCTGTCGGTGGGCGGCTCGTAACCCTCCACGATGACCGGATGGGCGAGGGCCTCGGCGGTGGCTTCCACGGCGGCCGTGAGCTCGAGATAGTCATCCAGGCGCGCGGTCGGGGGCATGAACACGTACAGCACACCCTCGCGCGGCTCGGCGCATAGCGCGGTGCGCGTGATCCAGCTGGCCGACTCCCCGGGGAGCGGCTCGCGGGTCGTCTCGGGGAGGGTCGGCTCGCGTCCAGGCTCGCGCAGCTGCTGGCGGATCTGCACATAGGGCGGCAGCGGCGCAAAGGGCTGTGTCGGGTCCGCAGGATGCACGTACGGATAGTCCGCGGCCCGGGTCCAGGGCAGCGAGTCCAGCGGCAAGCGGTACCCGAGCGGCGAGTCTCCGGGCAGCAAGTAGCAGCGCTCCTGGCGCAGGAACCAGGGGCTCGTCTGCCAGCGCGTATCCGGGTTGTCGCGCGCCAGCGGCAACACATAGCCGGCAGGCTCATCGAGACCTCGCTCGAAGATCCGGGCCAGGCGGACGCGCTCGAGCGGATCGTCGAGATGCGACTGGAGCGCGTCGACGTTGGAGGGCAGCCGGCGTTCGCGCCACAGGTAATAGTAGGTGTCCTCGTAGGCGGCAAATACATGCTCCGCCGACACGCCGAGCCGCTGCGCGAGAGTGGCGAGGAAGCGCTGGGCGAGCTCCGGGGTGGCGCCGTGGCTCGCGCTTTCATCCGCATACAGGTCTGGGTTGCGCCAGATCGGCTCCCCGTCGCTGCGCCAGTAGCATCCGAGTGACCAGCGCGGCAGCGGCTCCCCGGGATACCACTTGCCCTGGCCGAAGTGGGCGAGCCCCATCGGGGCGTACTCCTCTTTCATGCGACGGAAGAGCTCGACGGCGCGCTGGCGCTTGTTCCTCCCCAGCGCCGTCGTGTTCCACTCCGCCCCGTCCGGGTCGTCCACGGACACGAAGGTGGGCTCCCCGCCCATGGTGAGACGGGCATCGAGAGCCGCGAGGGCGGCATCGACCGAGTGGCCGAGACTCTCTATCTGGGCCCATTCACCCTCGCTGTAAGGCTTGGTGACTCGCGGTGCCTCCCAGATCCGCTCGATCCGCATGCTCTGCTCGAGCCGGTCCTCACATTCCTCGACGAGGCCCGTCACGGGAGCTGCGGAGGAGGGCTCGGGCGTGCAGGCGAGCGGGATGTGCCCTTCGCCTGCCAGCAGCCCCGAGGTGGGGTCCAGTCCGATCCAGCCGGCCCCTGGCAGGTACACCTCGCACCATGCGTGCAGGTCGACGAAGTCCGCCGCGGGACCTGCAGGGCCATCGAGCGACCTGACGTCCGGGGTGAGCTGGACCAGGTAGCC
>Ga0123356_10002790_pt1 | contig 18527 bp, 12 predicted proteins | sample TergutEmb28metaG_2_FD_92546 | JGI IMG/M metagenome (GOLD analysis project Ga0123356, IMG submission 92546) | Embiratermes neotenicus P3 segment gut microbial communities from Petit-Saut dam, French Guiana - Emb289 P3 | ecosystem: Host-associated > Arthropoda: Insects > Digestive system > Gut ...
CTATCAGCGCAGAGAAGAAGTCAGCGATTTGTATGTTGAGTATGATATAGTCCGCAGCAAGCAGTGGAATTTACTCAGAGCAGCGTTTTCCCGAGCCCATGATAGCGGCTACAAGGAGTTTAACCCGTTTTGGTTTGATGAATATGGCTTATATATGGCAATATTGCACCAATTTGACTTTAAACCGTGGTATGAATGGCCTGACGACGCTTTGAGAGCTCATGACAAGACAGCTGTAAAGAACTTTCGTGAAAATCATAGTAATGAAATTGAGTTTCACAGATTTGTACAGTGGATATTTGACATCCAATGGAAAAAACTTCGTGAATATGCAGCAAATCGTGGTGTTTCACTGATTGGTGATATGCCTATTTATGTATCCGAAAATAGTGTTGACGTCTGGAGCAGACGCGAGCTCTTTGATGCGGATGCAAACGGCAATTTTGCAGCAATAGGAGGAGTTCCGCCGGATTATTTCACACCTGATGGTCAGTGTTGGGGTAACCCGATATATAACTGGAAGCTTATCGAAAAGGAGAATTACTCTTGGTGGATAAACCGTCTCGAGGCAATTCTGAATAGATATGACGTAGTGCGACTCGACCATTTCCGTGCATTTGACAGTTATTGGCGCATCCCCGGCGGTAGCGATACTGCGCGTACAGGCAAATGGGTGCCGGGACCGGGTATGTCGTTATTTAAAGCTCTAAAAAAAGTTTTCGGCGACTTTTCACTGACTGTTATTGCCGAAGATTTGGGAATTATCGATAGCGATGTAGCGAAATTGCTTAAAGAAACAGGCCTTCGCGGCATGCGCGTATTGCAGTTTGGCTTTTTGGGAGATCCTTTGCATCTGCCACATAATTTCCCGGAAGAATCTGTAGCATACACAGGAACACATGACAATACGACACTGCTTGCATGGATATTTGCACTCGACCCCGAGGATAGAAAAAAAGCATTGTTCTACAGCGGTTTTGAAGGTGACTGGTATATCGGAGGACCAAACTGCGAAGTAGTAAAATCCTGGATGCGTGCGCTATTTATGACAAGTTCTTCTCTTGCAATAGTTCCTATTCAGGATTTGCTCGGATATGGCGCAGATACCCGCATTAATACTCCGGGTGTTCCCTCGGGCAACTGGCGTTTTCGCATTCGCGAGGGTGTCCTGAGAGATATTGATGCAGGTTTTTACAGAGATTTGCACAAAACATACGAAAGAACGGACTTTGTAACAGAATATGCAGAGCTTCCCGAAGATGACCCTGCAGACGACATAAACACAATGGACTGGTCGGTACCCTTCTCTGAGTAACCGACCCTACGTCGGGGTGTGGCGCAGTTGGTAGCGCGCCTGGTTTGGGACCAGGAGGCCCTCGGTTCGAGCCCGAGCACTCCGACATAAAAACTATATAACAAGCAGCTCGCTTGCGCGTTTTTCTATGATAGTGCCATATTCGAAGTCACTTGCAATATCCATTGCCCATTGGCAAAACTCATGAATATATCCTTTATAACCCCTCAATGCACTCTCCGGCAATGCGATTACATCACCCGACCATGCCCAGTCAAAATTATGGTATGGTGACATAGAGATATAGTCCCCTGTTGCAGTGTTTCTAAGACACCCGTAATCATCCGGGTGTCTGTCATTATTTTCAACAAGATAGTCAAGCACAAAAAGAGCAACTGCCTGCTCTTTATATATTTCTATTATAATATCTCGCGGATCTTCATCTGTAATACCATATTGCTCCATAGACTCAAAAAATAAATCGGGTGATGTAAAATTGCTTAAAATCATTCCTTCCTGCGTTGCCTGTGCTTCAGTTACATTTTTAAGTCCCAATGCTTCACACAGTAAATATGGCTCAAACTCTCTAAATGCGTTAATTTTTAAGAGTGTTTGTGAATCAAGCCACTTTTTATCTGTTTTTCCGCTAACAAAGAGATTTGCATGAGGGTTAAACTGTATGTATGGTGTAATGTCATTAAAAGACACTTCCTCGTCTTGCTTTTTTAGCCAGTAGCTGTCTGATAATGACAGAGCCCGTGTAGTATATGGTATCTGCTCGTATTTACTAGACTCAAATGTGTTTCTAATTAAACTTTGAGCAGAGAAGTTTGTCTGCGAGGCATATCTTGTTTTGAACCAATCATTATAGTCCATCGTATTTTTTAACATGCAGCCGGGCAGTAATTTTTCATTTAAGACTTCTTTTTGTGCTATATCATACACTGCCGTATCCCTGCACATGAGCAGATAATTCTCTTCTTCTTTTACCAAAACGGCAGGCATTTCTACAGTTTCTGCCGAAATTATCTGTTTTTCTTGCATTTTCACTATTAACCGCTGCGGTTTTTGTTTTGTAAGCGCTGTATTATCAATGGCTCTGCCACTTATGCGTATGATTTCACTCTCCGGAATACGCCTCTGATTTCCAACTGTCCGGATTGTATTTATCTTCCCGGCATTATCCCAATTTCTCAGAGTCTGTGTGGTGACTCCGAGCAGGTCTGCAGCTTTTTGTAATGAATAATGTTTCTCCATTATTACTATTTTCTCCCAAGATTACCGAGTTTACAATAAAGAATGTTATAGAATCAATATAATATAACAAATCCGGGAAGTCAACTATTATTTTATATCTTTTTATAAGTTTTTATAAGTTTTTAACCACTTTTTTGCGCCGTGCGCGACATTAAACAGGGCGTTTCAGCGTAGTGGTGCGCAAAAATGAGCTTGTATCCGGTGATAAACGACACAAAATAAAAAATGCCATTAAACACTAACCGTTACGGTTAATTTCATAATGGCACTGTTTTGACACAGTAAGTTTTATATACTATGTATCACTACATGATAATACCTCTCATAAACCTCTTAAAACGCCTCTTTAGCTACTTTTACTAAGGAGGCGTCGAGGTGTCCGCGCTCCGTCATACCATCAATGATACTCCACACTCTATCGGGAGATAAACTCGCTCTGTACGGACGCTCTTCCGTCAGAGCCTGATAGACATCACAGATTGCCATGGCTCTTTCGAGCTCACTCATACGCTCTCCCGGTATGCGGTACGGATAACCTGTACCGTCCATTTTCTCATGATGATTTGCAGCATATTCGACAATATTTTCAAATCCTTCAATTTGCTCCAATATTTTTCTGGTAAAATAGGTATGTTTATTAATTTCATAACGTTCTTCTGCCGAAAGTTTATCATTTTTATGTAAAATATCCACAGACACATCCAGCTTGCCTATATCATGCAATAATCCTGCAATGTACATAGTTTTTTGAGTAATTTCATCATAACCGAGATGTGCGGCAAAATCCCTTGCATGCTCTGCAATACCTAAAGAATGAGTAAATGTAAAGGGGCTTTTTTTGTCTATAATATCGGCAAAGCAACGGGCAAATATGGTTATTTCATCTGGGTCAAACTTTACATCATCATCTATACTCATCTTACTCGACATCATAAACTTTGTTTCTTGATTAGTATAATCAAGCAGAAAAGACTCATACTTTAATAATTCTTCAAAGGCTGTAATTATCGCCGGTAAATAATGATGTTTGCATAGCTCCAGCCATTTTTCAACCTCATTAAATAAATCAATATTAAATCTGTCGGCTTTTTTACCGAATTTGTCATCAAAAGTACTTGCAAAGGAAATTATTTCTGAACTGAGCGGAATCTCATCACCTTTTAAACCAAAAACTCCCAAACCATCGTTTGTTTCGTGGTGGTAGTGCACAATATCCGCAATATTTCCCGGCAGCGGAAGCTTAGCTAACATTTCACTGCCATCAATACAGTGTTGCTTCATTTCGTATGTATTGCTGAGTGCTATGTCGTGAAGAAGCGCTGCATAATAAAGCTCCAATATCTGCTCGCTGTTAAAACCGAGTTCTTTGCCTATATGAACCGAAATATATGCAGTACTCTTTGAATGAGATAGATTATTTTTTCCCGCTATGTCCAATGCATAAGAAAGTCCGAATATCAATGAGTGTCTGCTCGTTTTCATTTTTATGTGTCCTTTCCTTTTTTTGATTCTTCAAGCCAACGACATATTGTCTGCAGCATATCATATGGAATCACCGGCTTTGTTATATGGTCGTTCATTCCTGCCTGTAGGGATTTTTCCCTGTCACCACGCATTGCATTAGCAGTCATTGCTATTATTGGCAGCTGTGCATATTTTTTGTTCGAGCGAATTATCTTAGTTGCTGTAAACCCATCAGTTTCAGGCATTTGAATATCCATTAAGACTAAGTCATATTTATTCTTTTTCACCAGCTCTACTGCAATGGTGCCGTTTTCAGCTACGTCGACAGTAAAACCTGCCGTAGTGAGCAGTTCTACAGCAATCAAGCTGTTAATTTCATTGTCTTCTGCAAGTAAAATGTGTGCACCGCGGAGCTCATCGGCTACAATATATTCCTCATCAAGCCTTTGCTTGTCGGATTCCAACTCACGTTCTTCTACAGTTTCAAAGCAAGCGGTGAAATAGAACGTTGTACCGACGCCGGGAGTGCTTTCTACCCAGATTTCTCCTCCCATAAGCTCAAGCAGGGACTTACAGATTGCAAGACCAAGACCTGTGCCGCCGTATATTCTTGTAGTAGAGCTGTCTGCCTGTCTAAACGTCTCGAATATCTTTTCTTTTTGTTTATCCGACATTCCGATTCCTGTATCCTTAATAGAAAACAGCAGCTTTACATTATTTCCGTTTATTTCTTTCACATCAACACCGATTGTGACATTACCTTCATTTGTGAACTTCACGGCATTGCTTGAAATGTTCAGGAGCACTTGTTCCAATCTGTAGTAATCACCTATAAGATTAAATTTTACTTCATCGGATATTTGCGTTTCTATTTCTATAGCTTTTTGCATAGCATTAAATGCTATGATATTGGTAACTTCCTTAATAACCGACTCTATACGAAACTCGGACATTTCCAGTTCAAGCTTTTGCGCTTCAATTTTAGAAAAGTCGAGTATATCGCCTATTATTCGAAGCAGCCATTTTGCAGATTGGTCGATTTTTGTAAGATAACCCCGTTGCTGCTCGGATTTTTCATTTCTGAGAGCAAGATTTGTTATACCAATTATTCCGTTCATTGGTGTTCGTATTTCATGACTCATATTTGCCAAAAACTCGCTCTTTATTCTTGCACTTTCTTCGGCAAGTTCTTTTGCTTCTCTTAATTTTTGCTCTGCGAGTTCCATTTCGGCAATAACTGCTTTTTGTTCACGAAGATCCCTGACATAACCTGCCAGTCTGTAGCTTCCTTTATATTCGACCCGGACGAGGGTGACCTCAACCGGCAGATTAAGCCCGGTTGCAGTCAGATGATCCCATTCAAACTTGAGCTGTCCGTAACTAAATGCTTTTTGCATTTTTTCTCTGAAATCATCGGTCGATAAACCGCCGTCTTTTTGATATTTTGGGCTCAAAGCGAAGAAATTATCGATAAACTCTTCTTGTGAGGAAACCTCAAATAACGACAGTGCGGCAGGGTTGCAGTTAACAATATTAAACTCATCATCAAAGAAAACAAAACCAATTGGTGTCATATTTATCATAATCTCATTGCGGTCGGTTATTTCTTTAATTTCTGCCTGCGCTTCGATTTCTTCTCTGAGATCGCGGATATATATGATGACAATGGACTCGCCTTCTATGTCTATCCTACGAAACAACGCTCCGCTCGGAATCGGTGCTCCGTCTTTTCCCCGAAATATCCATCTTGCACTTGCTTCACCTGTTTTAAACGCAGTGCTGACAAGTTCTCTGGCATATTCACCCGAAAACATTCCGTTTGGTTGTATCGGAGATGTAAACATAAACAGGTTCTTAAAAAACTCATCCTTTGTGGATGCACCAATCACCCTCATGGCTGTATCATTACAGTCAATAAGTTGATAATCTCTGTTGATTATCATTGATGCAAGCGGGTTTGAGTTAAACATTACTCTGCTGAATGCATTTGAGCTTTCTGCTATTTTATTACTCATATTTTCCTTGCGAAAGATTATTCTTTCCATGTGAAAGATTATTCTTTCCATGTGAAAGATTATTCTTTCCATGTGAAAGATTATTCTTTCACATTACCTCCTTTCCCTGATTGGAGATAAGCAGTAAAATATGCCTTGCTTCGCTCGATGTCAAGTAAGCCGCGAAGCTCTTCGACTATTAAAGCATCCTTAAGCATAGCGGCAACCTCCGGTGAAAACCGTTTGCCTGCTCTTTCTATAATTCCCTTGCATGCGTCCTCTAAGCTTCTGATTTGAAAGTGAGTATTTCCTATATCATCAGTTGCTCTGTCAATTTCGTTTGCTGCACCAATAATACAGACCATAACTTTGCATGGCGATTTATCGATATCATAATCGTCCGGATATCCACCAATATTATCGTAATGCTTATGATGTCCTTTTACAACATCAACAAGTGCTTCATGAAACACATTTTCATCTTTTCTTGTCAGTAGATTTACTCCGGCATCCGGATGCCCCTTAATGACCTCGAGCTCTTCTTCGGTAGGGTTTCTTATATGCATATACGGATTTGAAATATAAGAATTTTTTCCGACATCATGGCAAAGACCGCTGACTTCCGCAAGAAAAAGTAGTTCATTTTCATTCTTATGGACTTCTTTTTTATTTGAAATACCAAGACATCCGATAAAACTTTCAGGATTTTGCCGGACAAGATGTCCTGTTAAAAATGTTGCGATTTTCCCGACCATGATTGAATGTGCATACATTGGAATACTGCGGCAAATTGTCATTTTGAGTATGAAATCCACCTGCTCGGCAGGCTCGAATATCTCGTTAAACTGTGATGCGACCATAGTAACATTTGAACTGAGTTCATGTGCACTGAGCACTGTAGGCACTGCCATAAAATAGTCAATTATCTCTTTTGATTTTTTCTTTATAATTTCTTCTTTTCTGTCCCGGAGGTTTTTCATTTTTGTGGCATAAAACATCATAAGCGTAGACATATGTATTTTTGCATACATTGCATCGAGTGAGTAATCATCGTCTTTAAACTCGGCTATTTTCTTGTCGACAAGCTCCAAAAGGTGATCGAACGATATTAGTCCGTTGACAAATTGTGCTTCCCATAAATGATAGTCGTATCTTGTTCCTCCGTAAACACTAAAAAGTTCACGGTTTCTGTTATAGAGCTTATTTTGAGTTATTGTAGTATCCAAAAGCTCGCGCAAATCATCTTTTGGCACTTCATCCGGCTCGGAGTGAAGACCTTTTATAAGACGGTTATGTCTGTGAGTCAGACCGTTCAAAAAGTAATTTACCCAAGGAAAATCCTCATCTTTTCCTAAAAATAATATACCATTCCAAAAACTGAAGTTCTCTTCCTCGACTTGATATGCCTTATTAACATCACCAAAGCCGCTGTGCATCATCCCAGTGTTACCGAGGCATCTGTGTATATATTTGCGTGTCTCGCTGTCTTCAAACTCAAAGTACCTGTCGGCATACGCAGCACCTTCCGAGAAGTACTCAAAAATTTCCTTTTCCTGCTGTCTGAAAAAGAAAAACAAAGTAATTCCGCACCAGTAACTGTACATGATTATTTTTGCATCATTTTTCTTATCATGTGCACGTTTGTATAGTGCTTCATAGATTTTTAGAGCTAAACCGGGGTCATGCTTTTTTTCAAATGACGAGAAATTTTGCGCAGCTTTGAACAAATCCGATTCTTCCTCATCTGTTATCTCAGTAATTTTTTCGAGTAAAGGAAACAGCCAATTACCGAGCAGTTCGTTTGTGCTGCGGTGAAGTGCGGTGTTGACTTCCATTATTTTTTTGCATGCCGAAACGACCTCATCGGCAGTATATCCGGCATCCAGCCAACTAATCTGAGTTTTGGCTATTTGCTCGTAATCTGCTCCTATTTTTGTGAGGTTGTCACGCACGCTGCTTTTCATGTATTAATGCCTTTCGTTTTATTGCTCGTATATACCGCCGCCTATAAACTCGCGTAATATCGAATCCTTCGGAACCACAGCCGAATCCATCTTATCAAACTCCATAAGTGCAGGATAAACCGCTCGAAGCTCTTCATAGCGTTTAATACCTTCGGGTATATTTTCGAGTGCCCGGGCTGCATACTGCTTCATGATTGGAACTTCGTATGCCATTGAAGAGTCAAAGAGTAAATCTGCTTTGTACTTAAACGGAGATATGTACTTTTTCTCGCCGTCGCGGACGTTTTCCCACATATTAAAGGTCACGCCTGCGTCCGCTCCGCGAAAGAAGCTGTCTCGTACAACCCTGCGTAAAAGTCTTGTCCATGTCCGCTTAAAGCATACCACATTTTCACTGACAATATCCGAGCGTGCGCTGATATATAGCTTAAATGCATCCGGGTGTTCATCCGTCAGCATGTCATTGAGCGCATGAATGCCTTCAAATATTACAATTTCATCTTCGCCGAGTTTTAAAGGCATTGCTTTGGTAGCATCTCTTTTTTGTATTTTAAAGTTAAAATGCGGCACTGTCACTTCTCTTCCTTTTTCGAGTTCGTGAAAATGTTCGTTAAGTAGTGCCAGGTCGAGACAAAACGGTGACTCCAAATCATAGTCGCCGTCTACAGTGCGGGGTGCTGTTTCGGGGTCCTGCTCAAAATAATACCTGTCCAAAGATATTGTGTGTGCATAAACCCCAAGGCTGCGAATTGCGTCACAGATTTTCTGTGCAGTAGTGGTTTTTCCCGAGCCCGAAGGCCCCGACATAAACACAACACGTGAAAGCTCGGTTCTCTCCCGAATACTTGCGGCAGCTTCCATAACTTTTCGGTTGTAGATGGCTTCACATTCATCTGCAAAACCTTTGGCGTTGTCCTTTACCCGTTTATTGATTTCATCGATACTGTAAGGATATGGCATAAATACACTCCATTTTATGTAATGTCACCCGTGGCGATTCTCATATCTAAATTATTATTGCGCTCTGAATTTAATGTCGTTGATTCTTCATGTCCCGGATAAACTTCAAAGTCACCTTCGAGCCCGGCAAGGAGCTTGAGAGACCTGAGTATTGTCTCTCTGCTGCCACCTTCAAGGTCGGTGCGTCCGCAGTCCCCGTGAAATAATGTGTCACCCGTAAAGAGTGCATCATTGCACATAATAGTGATTGAACCCGGTGAATGCCCGGGAGTGTCAATTATTTTAAACTCCAGGTTTCCAATAAATATAGTATCCCCGTCTTTGCAATACTTCATGTTTTTGTACTCATCAATCAAATGCCGCTCGCGCTCACCGCTGCGTTTTACTTCCAGCTTGTTTATATATACTGGGATATTTATCGCTTCAACAATGGCTTCAAGAGCCATAGAGTGGTCAAAATGCCCGTGTGTAATAAAAACAGCTTCGGGCTTTAGCTTATTTGATTCAATATAATCAAGTATTGTTCCCGACTCGGCACCGGGGTCAATTATCGCACATTTCATGGTATCTTCATCGGTGACTATATAACAATTATTTTGCATCATCCCAACTACTAATGTTTTGATAAGCATATATTAACTCTCTTCTTTCTTCTTTTTTCTAATGTCATCTCCGTAAAACGTCAACACATGATATTCACCTTCAAGGCGTGACATAATCTGCTCGGTATAACGCTGTCGCATTTCATCTATTGTCATATTGGAGCTTACAATCGTTTTTTTCGCCGAAATAAGCCGGGTATTTACTACTTCATACAGTACAGATTTGGTAAACTCGGTAATCATTTCCGTTCCAAGGTCGTCAAGAATAAGTAAATCGCACTCTAAGTATCTTTTTATTTCGTCTCTTGTTTCTTCGGGATTATCCGATTTGTTAAATTTGGCGTCTTCAAACTTGGAAAATATGGAGCCCGCCATATCGTAAACGACCGAAAAACCCTTTTCTGCAACAACACGTGCTATGCAAGCTGACAAATAAGTCTTTCCGAGGCCGGGAGCACCGTTAAAAAACAAGTTCATGGATTTAGGTCCGAACTTTCGTGCATACTCCACACAGGTTTCATAGACGATTTCCATACTTTTACGCGGTGAAACAGCGGTTTCAGTTGTAGGTTTGTCATCGTAATACGAAAGTATAAAGCTTTCAAATGTCTCATCACCAAGCTTTAATAAACTGCTCAGTGATAATCTCTGCTCTTTTTTATATAACTCCAGGAGGCAATCACAAATAACTGTGCCAATGTAACCTGTATCATTGCAATCCTTGCAAAAATATTCTTCATCAAGATAATTTGGTTTATAGCCCGCTGAAACAAGTGCTTTTTTTCGTTCTTCCTGAAGACTTAAATTTTTTGTGCTGATATCATTTATCTTTTTGCCGGCTTTTTCTGTAATATCCGGCGAGATTGAAACCGCAATAAGCTCTGCCATAGTTTCACCAAGCTCCATGTCAATTTCGCGGACTTTTGGAGCCTTGGTATAGACCTCTTCGGTACGCCTGTCTATGACAGCTTCTCGTTCCTTACACTTTTTATCAAGTGTGTTTCTTGCTTTTGCCAATAGTTTTCCGTCTATTGTCATTGCTGCTTTTCCTTGCTATTCTTCTTTAATTTTATTTAGAATCTTGGTCATGCGCTCCATTTCTTCGCTGTTCGGGTTGCCGTGTTTTTGTCCGGTGTTGTTTGCAATGGATGTTGAGCTTGCTGCTGTTGTTGTTCCGGTTCTGCCATCGTTTTCTTGTATCTGCTCTACCGTATGGATGTCTTTTGCATGCCAGTTTTTTAGTATTTTGTCAAGGTATGGCCACTTTAAACCACCCGTGTTTATAACTGTTTTATCATAAGCTATTGCAATCGTATCATACTCAAAGCCCATATCTATCCAACTGTCTACATACCGCTTCTCGGTTTCGGAAAACTCACGGTCAGTAATATTTAAAGAACGCCGTATCATACCTCTGCTGCTTTTTCGGGCTTCAAGTGCTTTTAAGTATTCCTCTGCTTTTTCAATTGAAAACACACCTTCACGTTCCCATGTATATGCTGCTTGCTCAATATATTTTACCGACGGTGTCCGTCCGTCACCTCTTGTGTGACATTCGTTAATGCAATGTGTTATAAGCTGCAGGATAACCTCGGGAGGTAATCCTAAATTATCGTATATTCCATATAATCTTAGCAAATCGTCGGGCGATAGTATCTTTCCGAGTCTGCGTTGTGTTTCTTCAATAACTATTGTGAAATCGGAGCCGGCTGCAATCTCGGCTTTTACTTCGTCTTCGGTATACTCATGCTGTTCTTGTAACGGTCTGTTTTCAGCACTGCCAACACTGCCTGCATTGCCGGCCGGTGCACTGTCTTTTTCGACTTCCACCAATCCTATGCGCGATAACATCGCTGTTGCCGATGCTATCCAGCCTTTGCTTTTGTTTAGTGCTTTTGAGGCTTCTGAATCTGTGCTTTCACCTTTTGTCTTTAGAATGTACAGATACAAAAGCGCTGCATCTCCGTCACCGGCACGAATAAGCTTATCAATTGTTTGACCGGTAAGTGTTACTGTTTCGGAACCGGATGCCGAGAGCTTCATGCTTGACACTTCTTAATGAACTCCTTCATCACATCTTCCATATCCGGATGACCTATCTCCTGCAGGCTATACTCAACTCTTGTGCTTGGCTTTCCTATTTTTATGACACGTGAAAGATCAATCGGCGTCGCAATAACTACACTGTCACAATCTGTTTTTTCTATTGTCGCCGAAAGATCGCGCATCTGTTCTTCTCCGTATCCCATAGCGGGGAGCAGTGTTCCGATATTCGGATAGGCACGGTAAGTTTCGGCAAGTTTTCCGACAGCAAACAGTCTCGGGTCGATAATTTCCGCTGCTCCGAAACGTTTTGCGGCAACTATTCCCGCTCCGATTTTCATTTCGCCATGTGTTAGTGTCGGACCGTCTTCTACGACGAGAACACGTTTTGACCGTATAAGTTCCGGTTTTTCAACGCTTATGGTAGAAGCTGCGTCCACAACTATTGCAGTCGGGTTTACCTTTGTTATGCTCTCTCTGACCGTTAGTATGTCTTTAAAATCGGCGCTGTCGATTTTGTTGATAACAACAACGTCCGCCAAGCGGAGCGTAACCTCACCGGGATAGTATGAAAGTTCATGTCCCGGACGGTGAGGGTCGGTAACGGCAATCATCAAATCCGGTTTGTAGAACGGGAAGTCATTATTTCCGCCGTCCCAGAGAATGACATCACAACCGTTAGGGTCGTTTTCTGCCGCACGCAGGATTGCTTCGTAATCAACACCTGCATATATAACATTTCCGCGTTCTATATGCGGCTCGTATTCTTCCATTTCTTCTATTGTACATTTATGTTTTTTTAAGTCGTCTATCGTCGCAAAGCGCTGCACCTTTTGCGCTTCGAGGTCTCCGTAAGGCATCGGGTGGCGAATCGCAATAACCTTTAATCCGTTAGCCATTAGAATTTCGGCTATTCTGCGCGATGTCTGACTTTTACCGCAGCCTGTACGTACAGCGCCGACAGCGATGACGGGCTTTGTACTTTTTATCATTGTATTTTTGTGTCCGAGCATTGTAAATGCTGCTCCGGCAGTGTTTACTTTTGCACCGAGACTCATTACATACGAATAGGGTACATCACTGTACGAAAATACACATGCGTCTGCATCCAGCTTTTTTATAAGCTCTTCGAGCTCGTCTTGCACATATATGGGAATTCCGTTCGGATATAATTTCCCCGCAAGAGATGCCGGATATTTACGCCCTGCTATATCCGGGATTTGAGCGGCTGTAAATGCGACAACTTCATAAGCGGGGTTATCTCTGTAGAAAACGTTAAAATTATGGAAATCGCGCCCTGCTGCGCCTATAATAATGATTTTCTTTGGTGACATACTAACCGCTCCTTTCTGAATAAAGCACATTTCAGTATAGCAAAAATATCTATATTTGACAATGATTTATTCCGCTACTTCTTATATTCTCTTCTCATAAGAGTAATTGACGATAATAAATTTTATTGTTATAATAATCGCTAAGCGATTATTATAACATGCGCATGTGTCGTCTCTGACGACACGCGCATGATAAAATTATAATAGCCGTGGCGTGGAACACGCCACATGGCGTTTATATAATAAATTGCAAGCAATTTATTATATAATTAAAAAGTTGAGGTAATGAGCTGTAGGCTTTTGATGGGGTATTAACATGGTTGCACTTAATGTCGACTATTCGGATCATTCGGTATTAATATATGACATGGACGGTAACCACTTGGTAAACACGGTGGTTAGAGAGCATGACAAAGCAGAAAAGCAAATCCGTGTCAACTCCATGCCCGCCTCATTAAAAGCAAACGACGACTGCAAGCTACTGATTTTAACATCTCCTGCACCGTGCGAATATCAGGGGAAAGTAAAGAAAATCGGTGGTGCTTTTTACATTGCCATGTTCCAGGGACAAATGAAAGAAAACCGCACAGCTTCAAGATTTGCCGTAAACACACCCGCAATTATTGATGTTTGTGTAATCGAAGGTCAGCAGTACAAGCTACTTTCACCGATAAAAGTAATCTTAAAAAACATCAGCACCAGCGGTGTTCGTTTTGCGGCACCGTTTCATGCGTTTAACGACAGAGATAAGTTTAGAATGCATATGACCATCAGCGGTGCAAAAAAACAGCTTATAGCCGAAGTTATGAACCATCTCGACAACGAACCGAAAGCAACCGATTACGGATGCCGGTTTGTCTAAGATTTAGGGGATATTATGAGTGGTATTAATGAAAATGTACTGATGCCGGCTTCTATCAGGATGTTATACGATGGTATGACTATCCATGATGATATCTATGATGCCGACAGCGAGAGGCTTCTTGTCAGAGCCGGAAACACTCTGAACGCAGACCAAATCGAAAGAATGCAAAGACTAAATAACGGCAGAGATACCATATATGTCACAGGTCGCACACACAAAACAATGGTATCCAAAAGACCAAATATAGATATCGACAGCATCGCCGAGGTTGAAGAAACCACAGGCTATGTTGAGTTTAAAGACACCGCGATGCAAGTACTTGAAGGTATTGCGGATAAAAAAGACATAAACCAGGATGCCTTAAACACTGTTGCAAGTACTATCTCCGACCGCGTCGTATCTACACCACCCGATGTTGTTATGTCACTGATTAACTCAATGGCGCCTGTCGATGAATATCTGCAGCGGCACAGCGTAAATGTCGGTATGCTCAGCGGTCTGATAGGTCAGTGGATGGGTCTTAGTAAAGAACAAATTGATAAACTATCTTTGATAGGTCTTTTACACGATTGCGGCAATACATTTATGCCACCTTCCGTGCTCACCGCTCCCCGTAAACTGACGATAGCCGAATACGAAGTTATAAAAATGCATACTGTACATACAAATGAGCTGCTTGCGAGTTTTCCCGAGGATGTACGAATGGCTGCAAGCTCTCACCATGAGCGCGTCGACGGCAGTGGATACCCGAAGAGTCTTTTTGGCGGGAATATACCCCTTGAAGCACGGATAACGGCTGTTTCCGATACATATGACGCAATGGTTTCCAAACGGCCCTACAGAGCTCCGCACAGTCCGTTTAACGTTTTGGCGACAATTATCAGTCTGACTCCTGCAAGATATGACACCGATGTTGTCAATGCCTTAAAAGAACACATGCCAAAAGAGCTTGTAAACAAGACCGTTACAATGTCGGACGGCACAATAGGAATTATACGTGAAATAGACCCCGACGATATTGAGTTTCCAAGGGTTGAACTAAGCAGAAGCGTAGTAAAAACCAGCCCTGCTCTTTACTGCGTGTCGATGTACACCGACGATTAAAATGTCTCGGCTTGTAAACAGAGTTTACTTACCGAGACATTTTACTTATATATTTTCTGCGATATACCTCTGCTGCTGCAAACGAAATTAGCGCAAGGATAAACAATGTAATAGAAAACGAATAATCACGGTAAACACCTGTTTGCGGTGATTTTTCGATATTTTCCGTATTATAAGCTGTTGCTCCTGCAAAGTTTGGATAAAATAGTCTTGAAGGTTCTCCCGGAGTTTCGGGGATGATAGAATTAAAGCAATAAAGTATTACATCAGCTGTGAGCATAAAAGGCCTTGATGTACCGTCAGGTGCTGTAAACCATTCTGTAGAGTCAACATTAAATGCTGTAATTAAACCTTGATTTGCATGCTCCTGCACATAATACTCTCCGATAGGAAGTTCATGTATCATTACCGTTTCATCATGCCTTAATAGCAACACATTATTACTTGCACCTGCAATCCGTCTTGCAGGTATTGGAGAACCGTCTCTAAAAGTCACATAGACAGGATATGCATCATCCGGGTTAGCAACCAGCGGTACTGACCCTGAACGGGGATCATCGGCATGGAAGATTTCAAATTCAAAGAGCTGATCAAAGTCACCACCGTACTCTACTATTTTTGTTAAGATAATATGATACTCTTCTTTATCGGCTTTAAATATATCTATATTCAAAATTTCATAGTCATCAATAAAATACTCTTCAACATGTTGATTTACGGATATTCCTACCAACCCTTCCACATCAACACTGTTTAAAGTCAGCGTCCATGTAGTGCCCGAACCGTTAAGAACACCTTTGGCAGCTCCGACCGTTCCATTATTTAAAATAGTAATATCATCGACAGTCAGACCGCTCACCGGTCCGCTGAATGTAAGCTCAATAGCAACAGAGTCCGCAATATGGCTTATTCCGCCAAGCTGTACAGCATTAATAAGGTTGACAGGTCTGACAGGTCTGAACATAACAAATTTATCGGTTGTATATAATTGAAACGGGTCTTCTGAATAATATCCGGCTGTTCCGCCACTCCCGTCATAACTTTGGCTGAATGACCAATTGTAATCAAATACTGCGGAAGCTCTGGTAATTCTATCAGTTTCTGAACCTGTCCAGTTGATTGCTTGATTTCCTTGCGCTATAAATGTCCCTCCGGCTAATGTTATATGTCCACCCCCTATATTTAAACCTAATCCCGGTGAAACATTTCCGGAGGCAGCTCTCAGGGTGTTTGTCCCTGAAATTGTTACATCTTCACTTCCGTTTAAGAACCTGATTCCCACAGCACCCGGATTAGCAGCTTCAAACGTACTGTCTCCTGTTACAATTATGTTAGTATCGCCAATTATAGTCAATGCATCCAAAGCTGTACCCTGGTAGGCTGCATAAGACGAGGTGTTAGTTGTCCATGAGAACCCGTATAGTTTAAGTTCATATGGATCACCGGGACTAGCGGGAGGGTTTACACCCCATCGATAAGGTGGTGACGCAAACGGGTGACCATCACGATAAGAGTAATATTCGTAACCATTAGGGTAGTCCGGGATATTAGAAGAATTTAAAGTAATATTATTATTGTTGTTTCTGTACATTATTCCGGTAGCTGAAACAAAGATTAATCCGTGATCTCCATATACAGAAACCTCTGGTATTTGGAAAAATCCGGTATTAGGAGAAAATGAGTAGTTAATTCCTCCTCCCAAAGTCGGATGATTGTACCACCAAAAATTACTGTTATATCCGGATACTCTAACATCAAGATCTGTATTTTGCGATGCACTGTTACCCAGCGGATATAATCTGCTTCCACGATCCTTGTTCCATGCTATCACAAAAGCGGGAGAAGATGGCGGGAGAATAATAGGTCGTGGTGCATTTATGACGTTTTCTCCATTTGTGCCATAAGCAAAAATAAAACCGCTGTTTAATGTGACAGTTCCGTTTGTGCATCGGATTGCGTTACCTGCATTTAATACATAAACCTGTGTTGTTCCACTGATAGTGACTCCGGCTCCCTCACCGTTTGCTTGAATGGCACGGGCATTAATTGACGATACTTTAGCACTGCCGCTTATTGAGACAGCTGCGGGTATTGTTGCAGTGGTACGAATCGCATCTCCTCCGACAGCCGACACTTCGGCACTGCCGCTTATTGATATTGTTGCATTTGCTCCGGAAGCGTTTATAGTGTGATTAGCAGAGGACATTGACGAAATAATTCCCCCACTGACCGTGACTTTAGAATTTGCACCGGTAATGTTGATTGCATTTCCGTTTACAGATGTGACTTCACCACCCAATATTTCTACAGAAGCTCCGGTCACAGTTTCAACATTAGTGGTTGCCGTGCTTATTGCAATTCCGTTTCCGGATGTTTCAACCTTACCGCTGACAACACGCGCAATAGAATTAAGACCGACAAGATTTATAGCACGCCCGTTTATCGCAGAAATATATGCATTATCTTGAACAATAACATTTCCTTTTGTCTGCAAGGCATAACCATTTATTGATGCACTTTGAACCACTGCTGTTCCGCTTACAGTGATATTAAACGCAGGTGAACCGTTTAAATCCCCTACCATATCTATAGCCGGATTTAAGTTGTTTCCTGCTGCGTTTGAAATAACACCTCCACTTATTACAACAGTAGAGTAAATACCTGTTGAATGGATGGCAGAGTTTCCTCCGGCTGTTACAACACCCGAAGATATTCTGATTTCTGTATTATTATCAAACAGAGCAGTACCCGCTCCGTCATTAATAGCAAACCCGGAACCGATTGAAGCAATTGCACCGCCATTTACATTAATTTTTGTGCCAAGTATAGTAGCTCCGCCACCGATTTGAACAGCCGCGTTTACGTTTCCGTCCAAGCTTATAATTGCTCCGTTTTCGCCGACATTAACTATAGTATCGTCGGCAGAAATCAATAGAGCACTTCCGCTTCTCGATGATTGAACGGTTCCTCCTGTACCTGCTGTGCTTAAATTGACTGTAGTACCGGTTCCTGTAATATTTAAAGTATTTCCTGTTCCGCTGTTACTAATAGTTCCGTTAACGTTTAATGTTCCGCTACCGTTTATGGTAATCATGCTGGTACTTGCCGGGCTGACCGCTCCGGTATATATTGCATCCCAATTAACTGTGATACCTGCATCTATAGTAAGCAACAGCGGTGTAGCTATATGCTCATTTGTCCCTGAAACAGTGACAGTAGTCGCATCATAGGTCGCACTTAAATTAGCTATTGCATTTATCTGACCGGCAATTGTTGCTGTAGATGCTGACGCACGGGTCGGAGCAATACTAAACATCATTATCAGGATGAATAGTATTGCAAGTATTTTTTTAAGTGTTACTCCCACTATTAAATAACTCCGTTTATATTGTCAGTCACCTAACTTTACAGAGTTATTATACCATATTTTCATCATTTTGTACATTTTGTGTAGAATTACATACCGTTTTTCTACATAATTACACGTTTTTTGTAAGGAGCTAAACCGGTATTATGGCTCGGGGTCGCTATCCATTGTAATAAAATAGTCATAAAACGGCATAAGAAACTTATAACCTGCTATAATACGCTCATATATCTCTCGTGAAAAGAGCTCCTCGCCGATTGCTCCGAAATGAATGAGTGC
>Ga0123356_10002791_pt1 | contig 18514 bp, 14 predicted proteins | sample TergutEmb28metaG_2_FD_92546 | JGI IMG/M metagenome (GOLD analysis project Ga0123356, IMG submission 92546) | Embiratermes neotenicus P3 segment gut microbial communities from Petit-Saut dam, French Guiana - Emb289 P3 | ecosystem: Host-associated > Arthropoda: Insects > Digestive system > Gut ...
ACAATGGCCCCCTCTCCGAGCGACGGCTCAGCACCCTCTTTGCCGAAAATCACATCCTCCACTGCGTCTGTATCGGAAACGCAAAGCCATAGCACTTCTGCGCCCTGCGCTGCTGCCGCCGGCGTCGGAGCCACGCTGGCGCCCTCCACCAGTTTTCCCGGCGTGCGATTCCACACCGTCACCTCGTGTCCGGCCTTGGCCAGATTCGTAGCCATCGCCTGCCCCATGATTCCCAACCCCAGAAATGCCACTCGCATGCAGACTTCTCCTTTGTCTCACAAACCGCGAAACCAGAGAACGTTTTTCGGATTAGATATGACGCGCCTGAGGAAGGTCAAGCAAACAGCGGACTTTCATGCTCTCGACTGCACTTGTCAGCAGTGTGCAACTTCGTTCACATCGACACTCTCACAACTCTTGGGATATAGTTCGCCGCGTCGTTCTCCGCCGGTTTCGTGGCGGTCTCGACCCCGTACCAATTGGGTCGTTCGCGCAAGGAGATTTCCGATGACACCTGCACTCCTCGATTTCTTTCGCGAAGGCCGCATTCTGGCCGTGACCACTGTGCTGGCCCTGCCGCTGGCGTTGGCCCTTCGCGCTTCCGCGCAGTCTCCCATCGCAAGAATCAGCGTCGACAATCTCACCAACAGCGACAGCGATCACAAAACTGAAGTCGAGCCCGACACCTTCGCGTGGGGTGACACCATCGTCAGCGCCTTCCATGTGGCTCGCCGTCCCGGCAGCATTGGATGGGGCAGCGGCGACGTGGGCTTCTCCACCTCCACCGACGGCGGCAAAACCTGGCACTATGGCGATCTGCCGGGCCTCACGCTCCACTACAAGAACGGCGCCTTCGGAGCGGCCGCAGATCCGTCGGTCGCCTACGACGCCAAGCATGGCCAGTGGCTGATCTCCACGCTCCCGCTGGTTGGCCTGAACAGCGGTTCGGGCAAAATCGGCGACGTCGCCATCAGCCGCTCCACCGACGGTATTCACTGGGGCAAGCCCATCATGATCGACTCGACCGCTCTCGACGACAAGAACTGGAGTGTCTGCGACAACACACCGACCAGCCCGTACTATGGCAACTGTTACACCGAATGGGATCAGGCCTTCGGTACCGGCGATGTGCTGATGAGCGTTTCCAGCGATGGCGGACAAACCTGGGGGCCGGGCCTGGCCTCCTCGGACCACGCCGGCGGACTCGGAGGAGAACCCCTGGTGCAGCCAAACGGCACGGTAATCGTTCCCTTCGAAGGCGGTGGCATCGACGTCTTCCGTTCCACCAACGGCGGCGCAAGCTGGAGCAAGAGCCAGCAGATTGCCACCATTGACCAACATTTCGTCGCTGCCGGATTGCGCAATCCCAACCTGCCTTCCGCCGGAATCGACAGTGCCGGCAACGTCTACGTCGTCTGGTCCGATTGCCGCTTCCGCTCGCAGTGTGCGGAGAATGACATCGTTATGAGCACCAGCGCCGACGGCAAGGCCTGGAGAGCCGTCACCCGCATTCCAATCGACCCTACCAGCAGCACCGTCGATCACTTCATTCCCGGAATCGGAGTCGATCCCACCACCTCGGGCGCCAACGGGCAGATCACAATCGTCTACTACTACTATCCGAAAGCGAACTGCAACGCCAGCACCTGCCAGCTCAGCGTAGGCTTCACCACGTCGACCGACGGTGGCGCTACCTGGACCGCGGGTAAAAAAATAGCCGGCCCCATGAGGCTAAGCTGGCTGCCCGTTTCCGACAACGGACCTATGGTGGCCGACTACATCGGCGTCTCCTACGTCAACGGCAGCCCATTCGGAGTCTTCGCCGTGGCGCAAACCCTGAGTGGCACTACTTTTAGCGAGTCGATGTACACCACCAAAAGCGCGTTGCCGGTTTCCTGGGACGAGCCGCGTTTCAGCTCCGCGAACGATCACCCAGTCGCCAACGCCCACTCCGACCACGAAATGAAATATTTCTACGACGACGAAGGCACCAGAGAAATCCCGCGCTCCCGATGGGTCACCAACACGCAACCTCAGTAGCCGAGCGTGGGAGGCGGAAAGGTGCGTGAGGTTGAATGAATGCATTTCACCCTGGGCGAAGGACCTACGCATTTCGCTTGCAGGGCGGCAGCAGTGGAAGAACAAACGAATTCACCGGCGGGCCTGGCGTCGTAAACTTTCTTTACGAACCCGAGACCTCGCAACTCGGACGCGCCAAATTTCATCTAAACTCCTATGAGTTAAATTGCTGTCCAATGGGCGCCGCATCGTGTTGGTTACTCTGAAACCGGCGCTTTCCAGGATTAGTATGAAGGGGCTACTTGAGATTCCGCCCCTGGGCTCTGTTTTAGGATGATCAAGCAAACGCTGCGCAATCCGGCTCTCCGTAAACGCGCTACCCAGTTTAGTCGGCTCGTGCGCCACTCCGCCGTCACCCCGCGCAGCGGCAAAACTCATAAACCGCGCCTCGCCACCAACGGAGAACTCGGCGTCACCTTCATCGGCCACGCCAGCTTCTTCGTGCAGATCGGCGGAAGAAGCGTCGTCATCGACCCGAACTTCGCGCGCTGGCTGTTCGTCCTGAAGCGTCTACGCCGTCCCGGCCTGCGAGTCGCCGACTTGCCTGCGATCGATCTCGTCCTGGTCTCGCACGCGCACTTTGATCACCTGCATCGTCCGTCGCTGCGCGCGATCGTGCAGAACAATCTCCGCAGGCGCGGCATCGCACCGGCGATCATCATTCCGACGCACGTTTCAGATCTCATCTCCGACCTCGGCTTCTCTGAAATCATCGAACTCGACTGGTGGAAGAGTTCTCGTCTGGCGAATCTGCAAGTGACGCACGTTCCCTCGCGCCATTGGGGCGCGCGCATTCTGAAAGATTCGCACCGTGGCTACGGTGGCTTCGTTCTCAAAGCAGGCAAGCAGTCCGTCTATCACGCGGGAGACACCGCCTATTTCGCCGGCTTCCGCGAAATCGGACGCCGCCTGGCCCCCGACGTCGCCCTTCTCCCCATCGGCGCGTATAACCCGTCCACATTCCGCAACGTGCACGCCGACCCGGCCGATGCCACCAAGGCCTTCCTCGACCTCAAATCCCGCTGGATGGTTCCAATGCACTACGGCACCTTCCGCCTCTCGCATGAACCAGTCGAGGAACCCTTGCAGCGCCTCGATCAGGAAGCCAACGCCCTGGGAATCAAAGATCGAGTAGTGGTACTGGAAGAGGGTGTCACAAGATTCTTCTGACTCGTCATTCCATTCGCTGGATCACAAGGTCCCTCCCTTCCAAATGCAAAACCATGCCGGTCACGAGTCCATGGCTGTCCAGTTGGAATGTGTAGGCATCATCAGACGACGTTGAGAAGAAATCGAATTGGCTCTCTGGCAGCAAGGCCTGCTTCGGTTCGTCATTCTCCTGCACGGAAAGATGATCGCCTTCGCGGCGGATGGTTAGGACGATTTCTTGAATCTTGTAGCGTCCCACGTATCGGTCGAGCACCCTGCCATCGACAGCAACTTGCTTGTGCTGCTTGAGTGGCGGCCGTGGCGGCAACTTGTCATACGGCGTGTAGCCTTCCCAAGCGATCGGAGTAAACCGATTTCCCTGCAGCGTTTCCAGCAAGTACTGGAAGATGCCTTCTCCATTGCCGCTGTTCGTCAGGATCACGATCCCCGATTTCGGCTTGGTGAAGCAGACCGTGTAGTTCCGCCATCCGTCGTCGTGCCCTTCTTTGAAAAACGCTTCGCCAAGCGGGGTCCAATACAGTCCCCAGCCAAGCCCATAGCTGAGTCGGATCGTCTTGTATTCATCGGTCGTTTCTTCGCTCAGCGACGGAAATTCATGCTTCGAGAGAATCCGAATCTGCGGTCCGAGCATCTGCTCCCGTGTTTTCTCGGTTAGTCCTTTCCCCTCCATGACCGCTTGCACAAGCCTGGCCACATCCGCCGCGGTTGTCAGCATCGACCCGGCTGCGTCCGCCCTCTGCCATCGATGTGCGCCCAGAAATCGCCCATATTCGTCGTATCCATTCGCGTAGTCGCCTTCGAACCGCTTCTCCCAGACCATGCTGGTCCCCGTCATGCCCAGCGGATCAAACACGCGATCCTGCATCAAAACTGCCAATGGCTGGTTGGTGATGGTCTCGACGACCAGTTGCAACAGATCGATTCCTTCCCCTGAATAGGCATACCTTGCCCCCGGCTCAAAATGGATTTTCAGTTTGCGGTTGTCTTCCAGCCAGCGCCAATTCGCGAAGCCGCCGGTGTGGCTGAGCAGCATGCGCGCGGTAATACGCTTGTAGCGTTCATCTCCGGCCAGGTCGGCATACTTCGGATATTCCGGAAGGGGCCTGGGCAGGTATCGATACACTGGTTTGTCCAGGTCGATCGTCCTGTCGTCCACCAACTTCATCACCAGATACGCGAAAGCGGATTTCGATATCGAGGCCGCCGACATGATCGAATCGTTCGTTAAGGCCAGTCCCTTTTCTTTGTCGCGCAATCCATACGCTTTCGAATAGACAACCTTCCCGCTGTTGAGAATCGCAATTTGTGCGCCCGTCACTTCCGCGGCATGCATCAGACGCGTCACCGCGCTGTCAATCTCAACGGACGTGATCGTGCCTCCGTCCAATCGAACTACGAAGCCTTGCTCGGCCGCCAAGGCGGCAGACATAACAATCACAACTGCAAGCATCACTGCCCGGCTCATCAACACCTCCGTCATGTGCAGACTGTCATCGCTGTATACGTTGAAGCGCGCGGGGCGGGAGGCAAAAAATATTCCGACGCCCACATCTTTTTACAACCGTTTAACCTTGCTTTGGTGTAGACTGCTTTCGCTAAATTTTCGCCTTTGGAGGTTTCTATGCCAGTAAAGCCGATTCCCGACGGATACCACACTCTCACCCCCTTCCTCACCTGCCGGGACGCCGCCCGCGCCATCGAATTCTACAAACAAGCCTTCGGTGCCGAAGTGCGCGGAAGCGTAGCCAAAGGTCCGGACGGCAAGGTGATGCACGCCGAGTTAAAGATCGGTGATTCCGTCATTATGTTGACCGACGAATACCCGGAATTTGGTTCGTTGTCGCCGCAGTCGATTGGTGGCTCCGGAATAGGCCTGCACATTTATCTCGATGGAGTCGACGCCGCCTTCGACCGCGCTGTCAAAGCCGGCGCACAAGTCGAAATGCCCCTCATGGATCAATTCTGGGGCGACCGCTACGGCAAACTCAAAGACCCCTTCGGCCACAAGTGGTCGATCGCAACCCACGTGAAAGACTTATCCGAAGACGAGATGAGACGAGGCATGGACGAAGCCTTCGCCAAAGCCGAACAGAAAATGCAGAAAACAGCCTGACGGTCAGCCGCACTCACCACCCATTGTGACGCGGCCCAGTACGTGGGCACACGCATCAGTCCATGTGGAGACAGCCGCTTTCGGCTGTCCCGCATGGGCGAAAGCCCTGGGGCTTCGGGCGCGTCAGTAAGCCAGCAGAATTCTCAAATCCCGCAGATTGTTTCCCGTCGGCCCGGTCTCAATCGCATCCCCCAGCGCGCTGAACAACGGATAAGCATCAAAGCTTTCCAGCGCCGCACGCACGCTCAGTCGCTGCTCTCGAGCCCGCTCCACAGTTGAACCATCCACCACCGCCCCAGCCGCAGGACTGTTTCCATCGACGCCGTCCGTCCCAGCGCTGAGCACGGAGATGTTTTCGCCGGAAATCCTTTCCGCGCAGGCCAAGGCAAACTGCTGATTCCGGCCGCCCATTCCGCCGTTCGTCACTTTCACAGTGACTTCCCCGCCGGAAATCAAACATGCGGGTGAAAACTGCTGGCGCAGCTCCCGGACTTTCGTCAGCAGATAATCCGCCGACTTCTGGTAATCCCAGTCATCACAGGAATTGTCGACGTGTACCCGAAACCCCGCGCGCTCGCCGGCGTTGCCCGCCTCTTCGATCGCCGTCTCATTGGAAAGCACAGTCCACCAGCGTGCGCGCACAAACGCCGGATCCTCCGACTTCGCCGTCTCCTCGAGGGCATGCCGCTCAAACAATTCCCGCGTCGACGAAGGAAACTGCTTTGGCAATTCATACTTCTCCGCGATCCGATAACAATCTTCCACGCTTGTCGAATCGGGCATGGTCGGCCCGGAAGCCAGTGCATCAGGAGTTGCGTCCGGCACGTCCGACACCAGCAGCGAAACCTGCGCCGCTGGATACGCGGCCTGCGCCAACCGCCCGCCCTTCACCGCTGACAAATGCTTGCGCACTGTATTGATCTCGGCAATCGGCGCTCCCGAATGCACCAGCGCCCGGTAGGTCGCCGTCAGATCCTCCAGAGAAAGCTCGCTATCGATCGGCTTCTCCACAATCGATGACCCCCCTCCGCTGATCATGAAAATCACCAGCGCCGAAGCCGGCTGCACCTCCACCGCGCGCAGGATCGCATTCGCCGCCTGAATCGATTCCGCATTGGGCGTCGGATGTCCTCCGCGAAAATAGCGGAACCCTTCGACCTGCGCAGCCGGCACCACGGAACTGGCGACGATTCCCTCCAGCGAGGATCCAACCTGTGCCGAAAGCGCTTCCACCATGGTGTGTCCGGCCTTACCGATCGAGACAACCAGCACGCGCGAGTAGGAATCCAGATCGTAGAGATCCCCGCGAACGCGCAACACCCCGCGCTCATACTGCACATGCCGGGCAAACGCCTTCGCGATGGAAGAATGCTTCAGTGTTTCCGTGAATATGGAGCGCGCGGCCTCGCGCATCTGGCGGAATTGGGCTTCGCGTGCGGGATCACACATGCGGAGTGATTATAAAGAGAGCGGTAAGCGATGAGCAGTGAGCAATCAGCTGACCGGCTTCGAGCCGCGGGCACTTCGTAGCCGATGAGATAAGGTGAGATCCGATGAATATCACCGGCGCGACCGCATCCCACTCCTGGAAGCACCCTAACGTCCTGAGCGAAATGGGGAGGGCCGCGAGACGCTCATGCGGTCGAAACGACCCCCTACCTGCGCCGCGCCCTGGTCACGCGCAAAACGGCCAAAGAGCCTCAGCCAAAAGCCGACAGCGGGGAGCTCACAGTTGTTCGCACCCACGCCTCAATGGCCTCGCGCAACTCGCGCAGCCGTCCCTCAAAAAAGTGATCGGCGCCTTCGATCACCACCAACTTCTTCGGCTCCGGAACCGACGCCACCAACGCCTCCAGCCTGGTCCGCGGACCAAACTGATCCCGCGCCCCGCTGATGAAGAGCTTCGGCTTGAGGCAGTCACGCAGAAACTCGAACGTGTACACGCGCGGCTCCTCAGCATCCGCCGCCACCGGAGCAACAGGAACTCCAACACCGATGAGGGCCCGCACCCTCGGATCCTGATACGAAGAACGCAATCCCACGGCTGCGCCAAATGAGAACCCCGCAAAAATCAACGGCAGGTGATATTCCGCGTCCAGCCAGTTCAGTGCGGTGCCAACATCGTCCACTTCGCCGCTGCCACGATCGTGCTCCCCCTGACTCAACCCTGTGCCGCGAAAGTTGAACCGCAACACCGGAAACCCAAAGTTGTTCAGCGCCTTCATGGTGTGAAACACCACTTTGTTGTGCAGCGTCCCACCAAACAACGGATGGGGATGACAAACAACAGCCGCATGGGTCGCATTTTCGGCACCGGTATTCAGCAGCGCCTCAAGCCTTCCCGCAGGTCCGTCAAGAAACAGCGAGCGAATCGTGCCCTTCGCCGGGTTCACCTCTCCAGATTAACAAACTCGGCTTCCGGCCTCCGGCTTGAGGGGCTGAAATCAGTCGCCCCGAACACCGCAGCCAACGTGTAAGAGTCTGAGATGCCGAGGTCCAAGTCCGAAAACCGGAAGCCCGCTCTGGTATTCTCTCCCCCATGGATGCCGTTACCTTCACCCGCCAACTCGTGGACATCGAATCCATCACTGGCAAGGAAGCCGCCGTCGGAAATTATCTCTACGGAGAACTTTGCCGCGTCGGCTACCGGACCGCAAAAATGCCGGTCGAAGCTGACCGCTTCAACGTTTACGCCACTCCCCCTGACCATTCCAATCCGGCAATCGTATTCTCCACGCACATGGACACGGTTCCTCCCTTCATCCGGTCGTCAGAAGACGAGACCCGCATCTACGGCCGCGGATCGTGTGATGCCAAAGGCATCATCGCGGCGCAGGTCGCGGCGGCTGAACGTCTGCGGCGGGAAGGCATTCAGGTTGGCCTGCTGTTCGTGGTCGGCGAAGAGCGCGACAGCCTCGGAGCAGAGGTCGCCAACGAGCACGCTCCCCGGAGTTCGAAGTTTCTGGTCAACGGCGAGCCCACCGAAAATCGCATCGCGCTGGCCTCGAAAGGAACGTTGCGCGTCGAAGTCACCGCACGCGGACGCATGGCGCACTCGGCTTATCCCGAACTTGGCGACTCCGCCATCGACAAGCTGATTGCCGCGCTGGCCCGCCTGCGCGCGATGCCCCTACCCTCCGATCCGCAAGTTGGCCCCTGCACGCTCAACATCGGCCTCATGGAAGGCGGACGCGCCCCCAACGTCATCCCCGACTACGCCCACGCCGACCTGCTCTATCGCCTCGTCGGCCCAACAGGCGATCTGCGCCGCGACATTCTGGCGACGGCAGGGGATGATGTCGAAGTCACATTCCCGCTGGAACTCCCGTTCCTAACCCTGCGCACCGTCGACGGATTGCCCACTATGATTGCGGCATTCACCACCGACATTCCGAAACTCACAAACTGGGGCGACCCGCTGCTCATCGGTCCTGGTTCGATTCACGTCGCGCACACCGAAGACGAGTACATCGAGAAGAAGCAACTGCACGAGGCGATCGATCTCTATTGCTGGATTGCCAGACACCTCCAACAGCACGCGTAATCGTGCGGTACTCCTGGAAACGCCGGGTGCAAGCCTGCTCTTTATGTTTGTCCTGCGACAGTTGCGAGAGCAGTGACGAAAAACCGACAGCCGAAGTTGCAGATTGCCGTAATCGGTACTCTCGTTGGCGGATCCGGGGTGTGACGACCACACGCCCAGAACGACGGCAGGCGGCGTTCTACGCTGGCGTTTGCGCGCATCGGGCTTACAACTAAAGGGTATCTTTGAGGGTGAGCGTGAGCTGAAGGTTGGTGCTGCCGCGCCGCACTGTTAGAAGGACGTGGGTTCCGGGAGGTTTGAGAAAGGCCGGGTCATCGGAGAACCAGTCGGGTGCGGGTGGGTGGTTGTCAATAAGTAGAATGCGGTCGCCTACCTTAAGGTGCGCCCTGTAGGCGGGGCTATGTGGAAATACCTTGGAAACAATCAAGGCCTTTTCCTGCTCGTCTAAATCCGTGTCCAACCCAGTCATGTTGTAGACTGCCGGCCGGTTCCACGCAGAAGACTTTTCGATATAGATGGCGTGGTGCTGCCAGTCGATGGTGGTGGTGAATCTATGGAGGAGGCCCACGCCGATGCGGCCCGCGGTATCGGGGTTCTTGTCGTTGCCTTCGCTGAGTTCGGCGATGACGCGGGGCACGCAGGCGTCCCCAAGGCAAACATCGCGGATGCGCTCGACCGTGGCCGGAGGTGCCTTACCATCTGCGCCTTGGGTAAATACGCCGTGATAGCGGCGGGAAAACGGATGCACAAGGTGATATCGACGAGCGAACCATCCATTGATCGACAATTCGTTTTCGCCCAGGAATCCGGTGTCGAGCACGCAGTCGCCGATGTTGTTGTCGATACGCGCCTTGGCGACCATCGAACGCGAGTCAGATTTGAGGTCGAGCTTTTGCCCGGAGCCGGTATGGGAGAAGCGGGCAGGATCGAAGAAAACAAGTTGGTGGTGCTCATAGTCGGTTTTGACGAGGACGCGGCTGAACAATTCGTATCCGATAGCACCGACGATCGCGTAGGACTTTGGAAGAGGGATGGGCGCATTGAAAAAGTCCTGGTCGTTTAGAGTGAGATCACCGATACGAAGTTCGTTGACATGAAATGGTTTTGTATCGAGATGGCCGGCGCTGAGACCTGAGAGCTGCCCGACGATGTTGCTGGCAGGCAAGTTTAGCTGGGCGATTACTTCGGGATCAAGTAAGTTGACATTGGCATCCGTATCGAAGATGACCTTGAAAGGCCCCTCGCCGTTAATCGTAACTTCGATGATGCTTTCATCGGTCAGAGCGACAGACGCTTGACCAGAAGGACCAAAATGGAAGTCGCGAGCTGCATCCTGACAGTGGACTTGAACTTGAACGAGCAGGACTGGAAAAATGCACGCAAGGATTCTGCATCGCCACTCGAACGGGTTATAGCGACTCATTTCTGTTCCCCTCTGCTCGCAATGAAGTTCGCTGAGAAACCCCAAGTTCCGTCGTGGTGAGATCAGATTTTCTCAAGTGGCATCGTAGCAGGCTTCTGGGCGAGTGACCGGCAACGGTGATCTTGGCCGAAGTATCGCCTCCCGGTCCTCAAGCGTAACGATAGCCGATATTGTCAAGGAGGATATTTTTCATTTTCGCCAGCCTCTTGCCGGTCTCGGCTGCACCGGCCGAAAATCAGGCAGAATCCCCCGCCCAGACTAGTGCTCCCCACTCCAGTCAAAGGAAGCCTGAATGTATTGGTGGAGTTGAGCGATGGTGGTCTCACTGGTGTCGCGCTTCTATTTAAATGCGTGGAATTTCTCCAACTTTTCTTTTTTGTCTTCAACAAGGTCCACGCATTTTGAAAGGGGCGCCCTTTTATAATGCGTGGACTACCGTAAGGTTGAAGATCAGTCCGCCACCTTAACCTGTTTAATCCGGGCAGATTTGGAGCCGGAATGTAGCGCTTTGCGCGCTCACATCAAGGAGGTTCGACGCATGGAAAACAGTGCGGTATTAATGGCTATCCTTACTCAAATTGCTATGCTCATGCCGATCATCGTCGTCTGGGCGATCGGTATCATCCTGGCGTCAGCGCGATGGAAGCGACATCCGCGGGTTTCGCAATTCGCGCTGATCGCTTTCGTCGTGATGATCGTCACCAGGGTCCCGGCCAGCGTCCTGAATATATGGCTGCCGATAACGATGGAAAACAGCGGCTGGGCAATGACGCGGATCTCGTTGATTCTCGGCGCCATCGGGATTGTTTCTAAAGGGATCGAGGCGGTCGCCTGGGCAATGGTTCTATGGGCGATCTTCGGCTGGCGCGCCCAGCGAAAAAGGGAAAACTCATTCCCTCCGGCTTTCGGCAACGAGACACGCGAACCAAGCGCGACGTCGGGATTTATACAAGGATGACGTATCGCTTCCTCAGGCCGATTCTATGCCTGAAGTGCCAGGTCCACATCAAAAACCGAGATTCTATTGCGTCCCTTCGCAGATTCCTTGTTACCCCCACTAGAAATGCGTTGAATATGCTGGGAAATGTTCTCTAAGGAGGAGAATGGCCTACTGGCGGGTCCGCGGTCTACGCAAATTAAGGGAAAGCGACAGCATATCTTCCGATCTGATGGGGACACGAGCAGGCAGGCACCCATGGGTGCCAACAGGAATTTTAGAAGCGGACCGCGAATGGAGCTTCTCTGGCGGAAGAGTGGCCGGGCACGGGACTGAGAAAATAGCCGAGATATTTATATCCCTTTGACAACACTCGCTCAATGCGCGGCGCAGACGGTCCCCGGTTGGAGGCCGGACCGCTTGACTCTGGGTCTCCGCATACCAGACCAAGCCTCCGGTCCGGATTCCCCACATAGACTTCGTACGCCTTTTCTTCGGGCCCGCAGCATGGCACACACCAGAGTGGACTTCAATCTATCTCCAGGTGTAGCAAGGTATTGGACCTTGTCCTTTACCCGTCGAGACCAGAGAGTATTTTACCCCCGAAACACAGAGCCGGGATGTCCTCGAAATTCAGAGGGGCACTTCGGTTGCGACGGAAACGTTCAGGGCGTTTTGCCCGCGATAGACTGTTGCAATGACCACCACGACCCTCAACTCCCTCGCCCGCGCTTCCTCTGCCTACCTGCGCTCGGCCATGCACCAGCCTATCCAGTGGCACGAGTGGGGCACGAAGGCTTTCGCCTTAGCGAAGCACGAGAACAAGCCTATGCTGCTCGACATCGGCGCGGTGTGGTGCCACTGGTGCCATGTGATGGATCGCGAGTCCTATGATGACCCCGAGATTGCCGCTATTGTGAATGAACACTTCATCGCCGTGAAAGTCGACCGCGACGAGCGTCCGGACATCGACAGTCGGTATCAAGCGGCGGTGCATGCGGTCAGCGGACAGGGCGGGTGGCCGCTCACCGCATTTCTCACGCCTGACGGCAAACCGTTTTACGGCGGCACATACTTTCCTCCCAACGACGGCTATGGACGGCCGAGCTTTCGCCGCGTGTTGCTGAGCATCGCGGCGGCTTACAAAGAAAAGCACGGGGACGTCGTCGAGCAGGCGGCGATGGTCGAGAATGCAATCGTGCAATCAGAGTCGTTTCACGGGCGCAGCGGGCGGGTCTCCGCCAACGTCATCACCGCCATTCAGGAATCCGCGTTTAAGATGTTCGATCCGCTCCATGGTGGATTTGGCAACGCCCCGAAGTTCCCGCACCCTTCGGCGCTCGATTTATTGATCGAGAGATATGCCCGAGCGGAAACGGGCACGGCCCCTGGGGGGACGAGCTCCCTTGGCCGTCCGACGGAGCCGGGCTCGACAGCGCAGTCCGCTTCGTCGAGAAACGACAACCTTCGCAATCTCATCGTCAGCACTCTGGCGCACATGGCCAACGGGGGCGTCTACGACCAACTCGCCGGAGGATTCCACCGCTACTCCGTCGACGAGCGCTGGGTCGTCCCACATTTCGAAAAGATGTGCTACGACAACTCGGAACTGCTGAAGAACTACGTCCACGCCTATCAAGCTACAGGCGAGAAGTTCTTTGCCAGCGTGGCCCGCGATGTCATCCGCTGGATGGACGAGTGGCTCAGCGATCGCGACCGGGCCGGCTTCTATGCCTCCCAGGACGCAGACATCAACATGGACGACGACGGCGACTACTTCACCTGGACGCTCGATGAGACCCGCGCGGTCTTGACCGAGCAGGAAGCGCAGGTCGCGTCGCTATACTACGACATTAATGAAGTCGGGGAGATGCACCACAATCCCGCCAAGAACGTGCTCTACGCCCGTGCTCCCATCGACGAAATCGCCCGCCGAGTGAATCTCGCGCCCGAGCGCGTCCTCGAACTTCTGGCCTCTGCGAAAAAGAAAATGTATGCCGCGCGCCTCCAGCGCCCGACCCCCTATGTCGACAAAACCGTCTACGTTGGATGGAACAGCCTGTGCATCTCGGCGTATCTGGAAGCCGCAAAGGTACTCGATTTGCCCGACGCCCGCCGATTCGCGCTCCGCTCGCTGGATCGGGTTTTGGCTGAAGCCTGGAAACCACGGAGTGGAGACAGGACTACCGGGAAAACCCAAGACGACTCCGCGGCTACACCTCCCGCTTCAAAACTCCTGCACGTGGTGGCCTATTCCGATCCCCGGGCCGAGCATCGCGAAGTCGCCGGCTTGCTCGACGACTACGCCTTCACTGCGCTTGCCTGTCTCGATGCCTACGAAGCCACTGCAGACCTCAGCTACTTCAAGTTCGCCCGCGACATCACCGACGCCATGATAGAGCGCTTCTTCGACCCAACCTCCGGAGGCTTCTTCGACAGCGAGCCTGAGTCGGACGGCAAAAGCCTGGGTGTGCTCTCTACCCGCCGCAAGCCGCTGCAGGACTCGCCAACTCCAGCCGGAAATCCGATGGCGGCCATCGCGCTCTCGCGGCTGCATCACTACACGGGCGATGCCGGCTATCGCGACAAAGCCGAGCAGACCCTCGAAACATTCGCCGGCGTTGCCGAACAGTTCGGGATTTTCGCGGCGACGTACGGTGTTGCAGTCATACATTTCATTGAGAGCCCGACGCAGGTCGTGGTGATCGCTGGTGAGGAAGGCAACTCTGCCGCAGACGAACTGCACAAGGCAGCAATCGGCCCGTTCGCATTCCCCAAAACCACGCTGCGACTCGCCGCCAACCAGGCGGTCCCGCAGAATCTTCCACCCCTCCTGGCAGAGACGATCCCCAATCTTCCCCAACTGAACTCCGGCCAGTCGTTCGCCGTCGTCTGCTCCGGTTCCACGTGCCAGCCACCGGTGTTCAATGCCGCCGAACTACACAGCGCGCTGTCGCACCGCACCTAGCTTCACAAGGATTTCCGCCAGACCTGGTTCAGCGCCTCGGGAGTGTCAACAAAACAGGCGAGGGGCCGGCGGAAACGCCGCTGAGCCGTTGGCCACCAACAACCGTTTTTCGTGAATGCGCTGGGACCGCAACGACCGTTTCTTCGTGGGAAACGTTACCAACAGTAACGAGCGGGACCACCCCTCCCCGAGTGAGCCCGCTCGATGGGATCAATGATTCGCATCCCAGTTCAGCAGTCACTCTAAAGCGGAATCGGAACTCTCGAAATGCCTCGAAAGTGGAGTGAACTGGCCCAAAGATGTTATGCGAGACAATCAGTAGTACAATGCTTGCCACTCGTGTTGCCTCGTTGACTATGAGGACAAGAAAATGAATGTACCGTTCCTTTTGTTCGTGATCGCAATTCTGTTGGTTGCGATCTTTTGGGAATTGTGCAAGATCAACAGCCGCCTCAAACGCACACTTCCCACCACGCCACTCAAAACCTCAGAAGGTCTGAAATTTCATGTGCAAGGAGAAGCCAATGACCCCGTTGCTGCGAAACCTTTGGGTTGAAGAAGAAGGTCAGGATATCGCTGAGTATGCCGTGATGTTGGCCGTGATTTTGGTACTGGTTGTGGGCACAGTTCGCTTAATCGGATCGAGCGCCAACACGGCATTCTCCAACGTGGCCAGCTCGCTCCAGTGAGCCTCAAGCAGCGCGTCGAGTACGGTCGCAGATAACTGCACCACGCGGACCGCCTTCCCCCCTTCGGCCCGCATGAACAGCAATGGCTCCTGCCTCGGGTAAAGGCCTGAAAAACAATTCGCAGTCCACACAGGCGAATCCTGTCGACGGCCGTTAGCCCAGCCGACGCGCGCTTTACGCTCGCCCAATTTTCGCCAATTCATCGTGGCGGTTCATACCTTTGTTTTTTTTTGAGTTCCCGCCGACCGCGAAGGCAGCGAAGCGGTGGCCAAACGCCTGGATAGACTTGACCGTTCGGGGTTTGCGCGCAAGAGAGGCTGACGCCCCGGGCAGGGACACAGCTGAACCGTGGTCCTCGCGGGTGGTGGGGCCGCGTTCTACGCGTCGGGCATCGAGTGGATATACGCGCGCATCATACGCACTTCATCATCCTTCTCGTCGAGATCGTGCAACAGGATGTCGCGCAGCGAAACCATGCCGACCAGATGTCCCTCATGACACACTGGCAAATGCCGGAACGCATGCCGCCGCATCAGCGCCATACAGCTTTCCAGATCCTCGTCCACGCTGATGGTCAGCGGATCGTCGGTCATCACCTCCGCCAAACAGGTGCTGCGCGCATCGCGCCCTTCGGCCACGACGCGGCGCATAAGGTCGCGTTCGGAAAAAATCCCCACCAGTTTTCCGTTGTGAACGACGGGAACGGCGCCGATGTTGCGCTCGACCATCTCGCACACAGCTTCGAGAACCGTGTGCCCAAGTTCCGCCTGATATGTGTCCTGACTCTTGATCAAGTCGCAGATCCGCATTTGATACCTCCCGGCTTACAGAATTCCGAGTTGTCCAAAAGCATCTACCGGGGCGCGAGTATATGCCCAAGTCCAGATGAATTGAAAGCGAAAAAGGTTTGAGCAAAACGAAAAACGTACCTTACGCGGACCATCCCGGGAAATCCACTGACAAGATTTGACAGTGGCCGGTGGAAATCGCCTCCGCCCGGGCTCGTCGTGTTCGAACCGAAAACGGCACCTGGGCTGGTGTGGACGCGTCCCGTTCGTGGCAGAGCAGATGCTCCCGGTCGGCAATCACCGTTTGAAACAAGTCGCGTTGGGCGAAACCAACGGCTCGGACGGAGAGCTCGAAGTTAACCCCTCCATCAGGAATTTGGGGCCTTGGCCTGGGCCGCCTCGTTCCCCAAGAACAGGAAGTAAGACGAATTCCATAGTGCCGTGGGAACGGTCCCGCGGGGGCGCGCGGTGATGACGATGTTGAACTCGTCGGCGGGCCCGGAACTGACTTCGCGCAGCAAATCCGCTGGCTTCTCCTCACTCTTTGTCGACTTGCTGCCGACCGGTGCAATCACCGCCAGCCATGCCAGAAATTCATGCAGATCACGCGACCGTGGACGGCCCGGAATCAGAAACGATACTTCCGCCTCCTGGGTCGAAAAATGCCAAGCCAGAGACGCCGCCAGGTCGATCGCACGCTCGTAAGCTTCGTCGGAGACCAGCCCCGCTTCCGGGTTGTCGAAGGTGATGCACAGTTTGCGCTCATCCTCGCGCGCAAACTCGCGCACCTTCAGCGCCCCCGATTTCGCCGTCGCTTTCCAGTCGACATGCCGCGCCGAGTCTTCCGGCAGGTACTCGCGAATGCGGTAAAGATCCGATCCGCGCCCCCGCACAAAGCTCTCCCACTCGCCGCGCACCAACGGCAGAATCTCGAATACTTCGTCGGTCGGCTCGACCCGCGGATACACCAGTACTTCCCGCCGCAACGCAATGTGCCGCGTCTTGGTGAGAAACGCGAATGGAAACCGCGTCGCCAGCCCAAAACTGTCCTCCCGATACTTCCCGCGCCGGTCGAACTTCAACTCCAGATCGGCGCTCGTCTCCGAACCCGGAGGAAGGAACGGGAAGTAAGCCATCCCCTGAAATATTCCCGGAGGCGGAGGCAGCACCACCACGCGCCGCAGCCGCCGGTCCGGTAACCTCAACCACTGCTGCTCCTTCGGACGATTGGACGGAAACGCAAACTCTGCCGCCTCCCATTCCCACCTCTTCGCCGGCCTCTTCCGCTTCTTGCGAGTCGACACCACCCGCACCGAAAACGACGGCAAGTAGCGCCGCGGGTTGTGCAGCACAATCCGCCCGCGCACCGGACGCCCGGCAAACATGTGCTCCGGCAGGCGCACGTCGAGCTCGAGATAGCGCAGCACAATGGCCGAAACCCACCCGGAAACCAGAATCGCCGCGAGCATGGCCGCGACCACAATGTAGAGAAGATTGTTACCCGTGTTCAGCGCGGCAATGCCGATCACCAGCGTGACCAGCACATAAATAATGCCGGCCCTGGTGAGGTCGTAGTCAAAGGATTCGCGCAGCCGTTCCACGGCCACGCGACGAGCAAGGTAAGGCACCGTCACCAGCCCGACCAGCGTCGCCAGCACCAGCGAAGTCGACGCCAGAATGATGGTCGCCCAAAGATTGCCGGCATCGCGCGAAATGGTGGAGAACAGGGCCGCCCCGAACGCCAACCCGAGCCCGACCAGCGCCAGCAGAAACTTCATCCACGCTTGCGCCGACGCCGATTCGAGCCAACTGGCCACCCGGCCGGCCCACGAAACCTCAGATTTCAACGGATTGTCGATCGACGAACCCACTCTAGTTCGAGCCTAACATCCAAGTGACAGAACGAACAATAATCGTTCACTTGCGAATGGAAGGTTCGTAACCTGCGCCAAAGCAAGGTTTCAAAGTTTCAAGGTGGCACCATGGCAAGGCGGTCATAAGACTCAAGGTTCCCGTCATGCCGAGGCGGCTTGTCAGACTTTACGCTCAAGACCCTGACATCGTGCCAGCTTGACACGATGTCATATGGCCAGGTTTTGAGACATTGAAATGCTGGAACCATGCTCCCGGGCATCTTCCGCTCTTCATCCCGTTCGCAGTCTTGGCGGCGGGCCTCGCATGGGCCGAAACCCCGCCCCGTTCGAGGTTCAATTGATCGACCGCGCGCGGAGGACAGGCAAGCTTCGGCATCGGAGAAGTCATCCCGATCGAGCTGTCATTCGCCGATCCGTCGCCCAGGGCCTGTCAGTTCGACAATGCCACCTCCGACCGCAGCCGACGACTCCACGAAGATGAATTTTCCATCAAAACCCGAGACCGGCTCGGACGATCCGCTCAACCTGTGCTTCCAGAATGGCGCCCCACATCCCCGGCATCGAATCGGATTGGGGACTTCAGCTTCGCTCGGTGTATCCGTGAAATTCCTGGCCAAGTTTGCTGGCTGACACCGGGTCCCGAGTGCCATTGACGAATTGCGAAGTTCTATCTGCCACAATCTTGTGCTACGCTTTTGCCGCTTCAGATCCTCTTATCCCAGGGAAGCCTTTTCACAACCTCGAACGCAAGGAGATCTCCATGCCCCTCAGCAAGCGCGCAGCAGCGGAATTCTTTGGAACCTTCTGGCTGGTCTTTGGCGGGTGCGGCGCCGCCGTGCTCGCAGCCGGGATTCCCTCGGTCGGCATCGGATACGCCGGCGTCGCCCTGGCCTTCGGCCTCACGGTATTAACCATGTGCTACGCCGTCG
>Ga0123356_10002792_pt1 | contig 18514 bp, 17 predicted proteins | sample TergutEmb28metaG_2_FD_92546 | JGI IMG/M metagenome (GOLD analysis project Ga0123356, IMG submission 92546) | Embiratermes neotenicus P3 segment gut microbial communities from Petit-Saut dam, French Guiana - Emb289 P3 | ecosystem: Host-associated > Arthropoda: Insects > Digestive system > Gut ...
CTATATCGATATTATCAAACTCAACCATTATTGCAATGTTGGTTCCATTCTTGACAGGGTATTCGGGCGGCATATCGGCAAACATGAGCATCTCACCGCCAAGTTCAAATTGCGCATGCATAATCAGGTTTTCCGAGCCTTCCTGTACTTGGTAATCATTTTCCTTTGGCGCATCTTTATATCTGCTTATCTCAGCTTTTACGTTGAATGCTTTTTCATAAAAATTGACAACTTCTTCGCAATTTCCGTTAAATGATATATATGGACTTATTTTCATGGATTTTATCCTCCCTTTGATTGTACTTTCATCCTACTATGATATTACCAAGAATTCAACAGCTTGATATCAAACAACAGGTTCGTGTTTAAGGTTCAAATCTTGACGGAACAGGAATCTTTACCAAACTTATATGATGCTCAGGATAACGGTTGCGAAAGGCTGTAAACGAGGTTTCGTCGGCGCTTTCGAAAACTACTATCCTAAAATTGCCAAGCTCGTCAAAGTATGGAACCAATGCAGCTACATGATAATATTGGCGCAGGCGCGGAGTTCCTCTGGGAGATGTGGGAGTTGCTATTTCCTGGCTTACAGCAGCCAAATAAAAACTGAATGGTTCATTAATGGCCAGAGTATAAAGCAGAGGATACAATCCTTCGATACCATAACCGGCTTCGTTCATAAAACCCGGATAAGAATGAGTGGCAAAGGTATTGTTCCGATTCACCCTTAATAACGAAAAATTGTCTTGACGTACTTCAAATTCTTCTAGAGCGCGATGGGCGGGTGTGCGCAAAACGCTGTTTGCTTCTGCTGCGAGATTTCTGATCCAGTCCAGGCCAAAGAAAACATCGCGGCTTTCTTCCCAAATTGTAGTAAATGCAGAGCCGCGTTCTCCAAACGGTTCTTTAAGAGGCGTAATAGGAAACCTCCTGCCTGTAACAGGACGTAAAATGCCGTCTATCAGCCACTTTATAAAACCGGAACAGTTAAGGCCGGCAGTCTGCGGGCTCTGGGTTTGCAGGTTTTCAATAAAGACAAAATTCCCGTTTTCATCAATCGCGCCGTCATCCGCAAAACGCAAATCTCCAAGATGAGTTCTAACCTGCGTAATAAAATTACGTGTGTCTCTGTAACTGTTTATATCCGGTTCAAAATATTTCATCGGAAATTTATCATCTACAAGCCGCAGAATATCGTTTAATGGTATTGTGTAGAGGCGATCAAAAGGAATTGCGACAGGTATTGCACGGGCAATATAAGCGCCGTAAATGATTACGTCCATCTGGCTTTTGTCTGTGTCAAAAGGACGGAATTGGATATGGGCATTTTGATCGCTTCGTAAATATATTCTGATTTGAGTGGCAACTCCCGTATCTTTGCGCCGTACCAGCATCCACGATCCTTGTGCCCAGCCGGGGAATGATCCTGTCGATCTGCGATTGTTAATGTTTGTGCCTCGCATCAGTTCGCGGGAAAAAACAACCATAAATTCTTCACGGCCTTCAACAGTGCTGATTTGAACCCTTTCCCCGCTTAAGAGAATTTCTGTTCTTGGGCGCTGATTTAGGACTCTTGTTGGGGTTTCCAGCATCCATGTATCTCTCATTCTGTGCCTTAATTGGGAATCATCGGGTATCCGGGATACAGGCAGATCAAAGCTGTAAACCGGCAGAATAATGAAGAAAAAGAATAAAATAACTAATAATTTTGACATATTTACTACTATTATCGGCATATTTTTGCTATAATTATTATATGAAATTATACAGCCGGGGTCAGGTTTTATTTTTCTCGCTTTTAAGTGCAGGTTTAGTTCTGCTTTTTGTCATTGGTTTTGGGTTTTTAAAACCTCTGCTGCCGCAGTCAAATGCCGGTCAGATTGCTTTGCAGGCAGCCGAAGCTCAAACAAGCGAATTTAGACTGATGCAGTCGGAATTCCTGCCATTAGATACATCTGACCTTGTCGTGTTTTCCGAGGGTGAACGGGAAAATATTGCCATATATGAACGGCTGAATTCTGCAGTTGTTAATATCACCACAGAAATAATGGCAATTAACTGGTTCCTTGAACCTGTCCCGCGGGAAGGCACTTCCGGTTCCGGTTCAATAATTGATGAAAGAGGTTATGTCCTTACCAATAACCATGTAATTCAAAATGCCCACAGGGTTTTTATAAGTCTTGCTGACGGCTCTCAATTTGAAGGTACTGTTGTCGGAGTTGATCCGGAAAACGATCTTGCAGTTTTAAAATTTGATCCTCCTTCTGGAATGATATTGCAGACAATAAACTACGGTGATTCCGACACTCTGAGGGTAGGGCAAAAAGTTTTGGCCATTGGCAATCCTTTTGCGCTTGAGCGCACTTTAACGGTAGGAATTGTCTCTGGTCTTGGCCGCCCTATTCAATCATCCAGGAACAGAATTATCCGTGACATGATCCAGACTGATGCTTCAATTAACCCCGGTAATTCCGGCGGTCCGCTTTTGGATACTCAGGGAAGGATGATAGGGGTCAACACAATGATCTATTCTCCGACCGGCGGTTCAGTGGGTATCGGCTTTGCTGTTCCTGCCAATACCGCAAGGCGTGTTGTAAACGAAATAATGCAGCATGGAAGAGTCCGCCGCGGCTGGATCGATGCAACTGTCGTGCAGCTTTTTCCAAGTCTTGTCCGCCATGCAAGGCTGCCTGTTGATTCCGGTCTTCTTGTTTCCCGCACCCGCAGAAACGGTCTTGCAGAAAGAGCCGGTCTGCGTCAGGGTACAGAACCTGTACAGCACGGGCGAAGCATTATTTACCTTGGCGGGGATATTATTACTGCCGTAAACGGCATAAAAACAAATACTCTGGCAGATCTTTATGCATCGCTTGAAGCTTCCAGGCCCGGAGATGTAGTGACCGTTGAAATAATCCGCGGCGGTCAAACCAGCACTTTGCGGGTAACATTAGCTGATCGTGAAGAAGTAATGCAGCAGTAGAATTATTAATGCAAGTTTATTCCACAGATAACTTTCCATTCTGCTTATAGCTCCACCAGTTGGTTTGCGAAAAAATGATGTGATCTACAAATTGAAGTCCCAAAATTCTCGCTGCTGATTGGAGGCGTTCTGTGATTTCATCGTCTTCCGGAGAACTTTCCAGCTGGCCGGACGGATGGTTATGTGCAACGCAGAAGGCGGCGGCTCTGTCCTGGATAAGGTCGGCAAAAACTTCCCGCGGGTGGACTATTGTTTTATTTACAAGGCCGATGGTTACAACTCTGACTGCCAGTACTTCGTGAGCGCCGTTCAGTGAAAGACTGATAAACCGCTCCTGTTTGCGGTCGGCATGGTGGCGGACAAGCGTAAAAATATCGGCAGGCTGTTTAATGCGTGTCGAAAACGAGCCGTAACGCCTTCTTCCGAATTCCAGCATTGCTGCAACCAAGCAAGCCTTTGATTGGCCAATGCCAGGCAGAATGGAAATATCCTTTATGGAAGGAATATCTTTATTTCTGTCCAGAAGGCCAAGTAAGTCCCCTGCGAGTACTTTTACATTTTTTCCCCGAATACCTGTATTCAAAAGGATTGCCAAAAGTTCTTCATCGGAAAGAGATGCCGGTCCGCCGGCCAGTAGTTTTTCGCGGGGCCGTTGTTCAATGGGCACATTGGCGAATGTCTTATTATTATTCATACCCCTATATGGGTGCGTATATGCGTGGCGCTTGCTCGAAAAATGCCGAAAATTAAATATGAATAAAATTTTATTATCTTTTGTTATTCCGGTTTTTTTGGTTTTTTTCTTCTCCTGTGCGAGCGTTCCGCCCCAGCAGGAGCCGATTCCCGAACCACCGCAGCCGGTTATTACTGTGATAACTCCTGAACAGCCGCAGCCTCCTCCTGTAATTATTCCTGTTCCGCCGGAAAAACCGGATATTCCGGAACATATTATGGGAAAGGGCAGAGTTGACACAGAAAAATTGGCTCTTTTCCTTTTGCAGAATAACCCCAATTTAGACCAAAATTTTGCCAGAACACTAGCGGGATTATATATTGAAGAAGCTTTGTTTGAAGGAGTCGATCACGATATCGCTTTTACCCAAATGTGTCTGGAAACAGGTTTTTTGCGTTTTGGCGGAGATGTCAAACCGGAGCAAAATAATTTTGCCGGTCTTGGCGCGATAGGTAATGGAGAGCCGGGGCTTTCTTTCCCGGATCCGCGCACTGGTGTTCGCGCTCAAATCCAGCACCTGAAAGCATACGGTTCCGAGGAGCCTCTAAAAGGAGAGCTGGTAAACCCCCGTTTTAGATTTGTGCGCAGAGGTTCCGCTCCAACTATAGAAGGGCTTGCAGGAACCTGGGCAGTGGACAACCAGTATGCTGTTAAGATTAATTCGATTTTACAGCGGCTTTATGATTTTTCATTTTGAAGTCTTGTGTTAATATAGACTGTTTATCGGTTCTGTGATACTGTATATTCGATGGGCAAATCAAAATCCTTTATAGTTAATCAAAAAGTTGTTTACCCTAGCCAGGGTGTTGGGGTAATAAAAGACATCGTTCAAAAAAAATTCAAAGATTCAAAAATACCTTACTATATAATTTATCTTGAAGTAACCGACATGACCATTATGGTTCCGGTTGATAAAGCGCTCGGTCTTGGTATACGCCCAACAGTTTCCAGAGATGAAGCGATGAAAGCGCTTGATTTGATCAGCGAAGATTACGAACCAATTCCTTCGGACTGGAAGATGCGTTATCAGATGAACCTTGAACTTTTAAAAAATGGAAGCATTAGAGATATAGCGAGTATAGTTCGTTCCCTTTATCACAGAAGCAAGGTAAAGGAGCTGCCCATACTTGAGCGTAAACTTTACGATTCTGCTTTGAAACTTCTGGTTGATGAAGCATCTATTTCGCTTAGAAAAACCAAAGATGAAGTTGAAAATATGATTTTTTCCCGTCTGGAACTTGAGTAGTGAATGCTGAGAGTTCAGTAGCTGCCATAATTTTAGCCGCAGGATTATCGTCACGTTTGGGCGGAGTAAAAAAAGAATTTCAAAAACTTGATACAGGTATTACCGTAATAGAAACCGCAGTGCGTGCCTTTGCATCTATATCGTCTATTCAAACCATTGTAATCGCCATTCCCGCAAACACAGAAAAAAGCGCCCGTGAAGCTATATCACTTGAGCTTCTGTCTGCCGGTAAGCCAAAAATTTTATTTGTAACCGGGGGAAATACCCGCCAGGCTTCGGTATTAAATGCGCTTTCCCTTCTCGTTAATTATAATCAACAGTATGTATTAATCCATGATGGAGCAAGGCCGTGGGTCAGCCCTTTGCTTATAGAAAATATTATAAAAGCTGTAAAAAAATATGATGCAGTTATTCCCCTGCTTCCAATTACAGAGACTCCAAAAGAGATAACAGGTGATTTTATTAATAGGCACTTAAAAAGAGCTAATGTTGGAGTTGCGCAAACTCCTCAGGCTTTTAAGTTTCCTGATATTTTTTCTATTCATGAAAAGGCTTCGCAGATTGATGAAGAATTTACTGATGATGCCGAAATCTGGGGCAGATTCGCAGGGCAAGTTGCTGTTATCCCCGGCGAGAGCGCAAACCGCAAAATCACATTCCCAGAGGATTTATATTGATTATTTATACCACGAACCAACACGAACCAACACGAACGAAAAAAAGATATCGGAGTACGGGTTCGTGGTGTTTGCGTGGTTCGTGGTTAAAAATTCTTATATGTTTTTGGGCTTTTATTTTAAATATTGGATCGTGTACGCGTATAATTCCTGAAGCAGACTCCGATCTTATTACCTGGTCGGGGGCGGTGCCAACAGTTATCCTGCAAGCAGGAGAACATCCGCTTTGGTTTCAGCTAACAGAAAAAGGCCCCATTCATATCGAAGTCATCGAAGATGCCGCTTATACTAACGCGCTTATCCCCTGGCCATATGCTTTGTTTATTCGCTTCTTGGCAGAAATCAACGGCGAAATTGTAATGGCTGTAAACCGCGATGGTTTTTTAAAACTTGGTTCTAATAGCGGAATAACACAGGGAATAGCCCTGTATCGTTTTCCGGGAGGAGAGTTTTGGCAGCAGTACACAGTGGGGGGCTTTGTCTTTTATGATGATTTACCGGCGGCAATTCTGTATCTTGATGATCGTTTTTTAGTTTCGGATTCTCCTGTGCCGCAGCCAAGAACCTGGTCATTCAATATGAATTCAAATACCCCCTTTCCCCTGGATATTCCCGCTCTAAAGCTTTTTCCCGAAGATGAAGGCTGGAATGTAGATACCCTTCGCCTTGCTGATGATGGTTTGTTTTATTACAAAGCGGCAAGAAAAAACGATACTGGGCAGATACCCCGTATGTTCAGAACTGCCAATCTAACCCAAACCGGAGAAGAAATTACTACCGAAGTTTTTTTTAATTCTGCAGCGCGCCAAATATTATTCTCGCATCCTTCTCTTCCGCGGCTGCCCGAAGGTTTTGTTTATACGGGAATAGGCAGGATTGCAGGTAACTTATTTGCTTCATGGGAGGAACAGGTCGATTTCAGCATAGGGGCTGCAGGATTTGTTCTAATAAAACCTTAACATTTTCCTTCAATTCCGCTAAACTAAAAACATGGAAAAACTTCGAGTACTAATCCCCAAGGGAAGGATTTATGAAAATATAAGCCGTCTCTTTTCAGAAGCTGGATTTCCCATCACTTTGGCGGACAGAACATACCGGCCGGCATTGGGAGCTGATTGGATGGATGCCAAAATAATGAAGCCTCAAAATGTCGGGGAACTTCTGGAAATTGGCAGCCATGATGCGGGTTTTACAGGCATTGACTGGATAAAAGAAAGCGGCGCTGATGTAGAAGAAATACTTGACCTTGGCTTTGACAAGGTTCGTGTTGTTGCGGCTGTTCCTCAGGATTATGACGAAGCAAAACTTCGTTCAAAAAAACTGGTGGTCGCAACAGAATATGTGAATATTGCCGAGTCGTGGTTAAAATCTTCTGGTTATCAATACCGTATTCTTCGCACATTTGGCGCGACAGAAGTTTTTCCGCCGGATGATGCAGATATGATTATCGACAACACTTCTTCCGGTCAGACACTCAAAGATAACAGTCTTAAAATAATCGGTACATTGCTTGAATCATCTACGCGTTTTGTAGCTTCTCGTTCGGCTCTTGTTAATACAGAAAAGCGCAGCCGCATTGAAGAACTTGCCATGCTGTTTCGTGCGGTATTGGACGGCCGTGATCGCGTAATGCTGGAAATGAATATACCCAAAGAGCAATTTGAATCTTTGGCAAGTCTTCCGGCGATGCGCAGCCCCACAGTTGCTCCTCTTTACGGAGATGCCGGTTATGCTGTTAAAATTGCAGTTAGAAAAAATGAAGTTCCGGAAATTATTCCAAAGCTAAAAAAACTTGGCGCAATGGATATTGTGGAATATGATCTGCGTAAAGTAGTTCAGTAGTAAATAAACCGGTGCCATTCATCTTGATGATAGGCGCCAAAGAGGGAGACTCAGAGTGAGTAGAGTTGCTGAAATAGAAAGAAAGACAAAAGAGACTGAAATATATATAAAACTCAATATTGACGGGAAAGGTGAGGCGAAGCTGGATTATCCTGTGGGATTTATGTCCCATATGCTGAATACATTTGCGCGTCATGGGTTATTTGATATCGAAGTGCGTGCAAAGGGAGACCTGGAAGTTGATCAGCATCACCTGGTTGAAGATACCGGCATTGTATTGGGACAATGTTTAAAAAAAGCTCTTGGCGACAAACGCGGTATAAGGCGCAATGGAAGCTGCCTGTTTCCAATGGATGAATGTCTCGCCCGCGCCGCTGTTGATATTAGCGGAAGGCCGTTTCTTTTTTTTGACGGACAGCTTTCAGGGACACCGTTAATTTCTGCGCCGAATGCGCCGGAGGGAACACCGTACGATTGTAAATCGTACGATTTCCAAACTGATGTAATCGAAGATTTTTGGCAGGGCTTTGTATCTTCTGCCGGATGCAATCTACATCTGGAAACTATACGCGGAAGAAGCGACCATCACAAAATAGAAGCGCTTTTTAAGGCAGCGGCAAGAGCTTTACGTTTTGCCTGCGAACTTGATGACCGCGCAAAAGATACCATACCTTCTACCAAGGGTTCTCTATCAGAAATTATTGATGTTCCTAATGTAATTGTATGAAGAATTTTACCACGAACAGACACGAACCAACACGAACCAGTAATAAGATATCGAACTAAAAGTTCGTGAGTGTTCGTGTGGTTAGTGGTAAAAAAATTCTTATTTTTTTGGAGGAAATATATGCAAGTGAAACGAATAATACCCTGTCTTGATGTTGATAACGGCAAAGTAGTAAAGGGAGTTAAGTTCGAAGGCATTAAAGAAGTCGGCGACCCTGTAGAATTTGCTAGGCGCTACAATGCAGACGGCGCTGATGAATTAACTTTTCTGGACATTGGCGCAACTGTTAAAAGCCGCGCGACCTTGCTTGAAGTAGTAAAAAAAGTCGCCGCTGAAATCTCTATTCCGCTTTGTGTTGGCGGCGGCATCAGAACCGTTGACGATATGCACGCTGCAATGAATGCAGGCGCCGCAAAAGTTTCTGTCTGCTCTTCCGCCCTGAACCGCCCGGAACTGTTACGCGAAATGGCAGATGCTTACGGCAGCCGCTGTGTTGTTCTTTCTATTGACGCAAAACGCGTAGAAGGGCAGGGAGGCGGTTTTTCCTGGCACGCATTTTCACATGGCGGCAAAACCGACTCGGGGATTGATGCAGTCGAATGGGCAGTTCGGGCAGCTGAACTTGGCGCAGGAGAAATTCTTGTCAATTCGATTGATGCGGACGGCACTGGCGAAGGCTACGACCTGGAACTTACACGCCGGATAAAAAAAACACTTGCAGAAAAGTTTCCGGCAGTAACTGTGATTGCATCGGGCGGAGCGGGAACTCTTGAACAGATAACCGAAGGATTATTTGTAGCTGATGCGGCACTTGTGGCATCACTTTTACACTTTGGGAAAACTACGGTTCAGGAAATAAAAAAATATGCTGAAGCGAAAGGTGTACTTTTTAGGAGATAGATATGAAAAAATTTGGCAAGTATCGTTTTTTATCTGCTGTTTTTTTCATCTTGTTATTTTGTTTGATTTTCTTGGGCTGTAAAAATAAAAAAGAACCGGAACCATCCTTCGGTGCAGAATCTTTTTCTTCCCAGGTTTTGCCTAATAATATGGAAAGAATACCGGTATTGCATACCTTAGCCATATTGGATACCAGTAATATGCAATTTTCTTTCAGTACGACTGCTCACAGAAAATACCTTGATGATCCTTTAGAATTTTATGATCTTCCAGATGGAGGTATTCCGACAGGTCCTACCGCAGTCGTGGGGAGTGATGTTTGTCTTTTTTATCCTGTAGAAAGTATTTCTTCAGCCGCTGAACTTGAAAGCCTTCCAGCTGGTGAATTAATTCCTTTTACTACAATAATTCCCCTTGGAGAAAAATTAACGAACTCCAGCGCAACTTATGGAGATATGTTTTCTTTTCAGGGTAATTATAACTACTTTTATAAGACTACATGGAATGGACAGCAGGGAATTGTTTTTGGAGCAGATCTGTATGGAATCGAGAATTCAAATGAAGAAAATAGGTTAAATGCCTTACTCTATAAAAATAACGGGTATTTCGAAGATTTTTATCCTATTACCGGTTATGACAGAATAAGAGCGGATATCCTTGGGGAACTGGAAGTAAATGGTTTAGCCTTCCAGGAGGTAAGAACAAGAGAATATAGTTTATCTTATGAAAGTCCGGATGATATGATAAGCCTCTATATGAATTTGCTAAACAAACCTACAACAACTATTTTTGTTACGACAGATCTTGCTGCTCATGCAAGCCATCTGGTATTTGCGCGTATGCTTCAATATCTTGAAGAAGAATTTTTTTTCCCGCAATTGGTTGCTTTAACGGATGAATATATTAATGTAATAGAACAAAAAAGAGGGCAAATATCCGAGAGAGTGTATGATACAAGTCTTCTTTATTTTCAGACAGCGAAAGCCTTATTGGCTTTGGCTCCTAAAAGGATCATAGGACAGGATTTTAATAGAACTGTTTCTTATCAGGATGTTGATCCGGCAGATGTTCTAAAAGATTTTCCTGCTCAGGTAGTTTCTGAAATTGAAAAAATGAATGCGGCGCAGGGGTTAGGTCAGTCATCTATTTTTGATTTCTTTATGGAGGATTATTCCCAGTATAAAGTAAGAGGCCATTACACAAAAAATGGAGTTCTTGGCGCATATTTTCGTGCACTTATGTGGTACGGCAGAATAAATTTTAATCTTAGCGGTGATGATGGAAACACAAGAGATCTTGCTCTTCAACTTGCCCCTGTGGCTTTTTTTATTACAGATATAACAGAAAATTCTCCGCAAATAAAACAACTTTGGCAGGCTCTTTTTGATCCAATTACAGAACTTATTGGCGCTTCAGACGATATAAGTTTTTATGAACTTGCTCCGCTTTGGAACAGAATTAAAGGCACCGATTTTAACCAATGGTACAATAATCCTGTCAACCTGGAAACCTTTATATCAACCCAATACAGGGAGCTGCGTCCTCCTTCAATTTCCGGTTCTTCGTTATTATTTGGTCCTTATGCCGGCGGATCTGCAATGGAAGATCGGCGGCCCCCAATGGGATGGCGTTTATTCGGCCAACGTTATACTTTGGATAGCGAAATTCATTATCATTTATCGCCGCCAAGATATATAACCCCGAATGTTCCCCTGGAATTAAACCGTAATATGGTCATGGGTCTGGATATCCTCAAAGTCCTGGGTTCAAGAACAGCAGACTGGCTTTTAAGGCAGAGTGATTACCCCAAACATCCAGGGTTAGAAGAAAGAATGAATTCATTGCAGCAGAGTCTGGAAAATCTAAGAGATGATTATTGGTTTTCTACATATTATACAAATATCCTGTATCAGATAAAAACTCTTGCACAATTTGAAAATGGTATAGGTTTTTATTTTACAGAAAAACCGGGCTGGAATTTAAAAGCTATGAACTCCGCTCATGGAACCTGGGCCGAACTTCGCCACGATACAATTCTTTATGTTAAACAAAATTATGCTGAAATGGGAGGCGGCCGCGAAGAACCTACCTTTAGGACAAGACCTCTTCCCCGGCCTGTACATTATATCGAGCCAAATATACCGTTCTGGAATACATCCATTATTGCATTTCAAAAGATATATCAAATATTGGAAAAATATAATTATCTTGATGGAAGAACAGCTCAGGTATTAAACAGAATGCATCAACTTTTTACAAAGGCAGCGGAAATCTCCATGTTGCAAGCTGAAGATAGGGAAGTATCCAGTGCTGACTTGATTTGGATTAGCCGGTTTGCAAGGGAGCTGGCTACTATAGTGGTTGCTCATATAGGGGGTAACCAGATTGATGATAGAGATTCCCTGCGAATGGCTTTGGTTGCTGATGTATACACCAATGCAGAAATAGGAATGGTTTTGCAAACTGCGGTTGGTATTCCTTATCGTCTTTATATTCCCCTGAATGATGGTCAAGGGGGGAAGCGAATTGCGATCGGTTATGGTTTTAGTTATCATGAATTTAGCCAGCCTATATCAAGAAGACTAAATAATGATGAGTGGAGAGCTATAGCTTATAGTAATTCTGATATGGACAGATATCTTCCTTTTTGGATGCAGGGAAGAGCTCGACCTGCCAGATAAAATTTGTTTATGAATAAAACTTTTATTTTCTTGTATGGAATTATCTTGCTTTTGTTGATATTTTCATGCAGTAGGAATGCGCAGCAGCGCCAGCCTAACGCAGAGTCTTTAAACGTAGATGAAATACCATTATATCATACCTGGTATTCATTAAAAGAAATGGAATATGGCATGCCGTTTCACCCTTTGCCTGATGAAATTTCACCTGATGGATTTTTCCCCTGGGCTGGCATAACAAGTCATCATATACTGGCTCATGAATATCTTGATGCCTGGTTTTCCAGGCTTGCGCAGATGATAAACCCGCTTAGATTCTATATCCTAAGTCCTGATCACTATGGTGTTTCTCTGGAACCTTATTCATTAACTGTTGGTTCCTGGGAAAGCGGTTTTGGTTTTGTTGAATCTGACAGAAGTAAAGTCAGAGAATTAATTGAATTGCTGGAAGTAGATCTTGATCCTGGTGTATTTATGGTTGAACATGGTGTATCGGCTCTTATGCCATATATTAAAAAATATTTTCCGCAAGCTAAAGTTGTTGCCATTATCCATGGAGACGAATCTCCGGTGAATACCGTTATTAGCGGGCGTTTAGCTGATGTTCTAGAAAATGAGTTTGATGAAACAGGAAAACAAGAAAATTTTTTAATAATTTCTTCTGATTTTTCTCATAAGGGCGGCCCTGAAGATACATATATAAATGATAATTATTCGCAGCAGTATTTACAAAACAGCGCAAATAATCCCTGGAATATGGTTTTCTGTGATAATCTTGCCGGAATTTATATTCTTGACCGACTTGGAAAAAACAATCTGGAATCAGTTATTTTTTACCATACTAATTCCTGGGAAATATCAGGTCATGATAAGGATGATATTACCAGTTATTTTTTTGTTTATTTTGCAGACAAATGAATTTAAATCACCCTGTCTGCGAATATCTTTCTAAAAAACGTTTCATTCGTTCAGTGGAAGGATTATCCAGTAATTCTGGCGGACCATACTCCACAACAAAACCATCATCAATAAAAAGAACCGTATCAGCTACTTCGCGGGCAAATTGCATCTCGTGTGTTACAATGATCATAGTCATATTTTGATCAGCAAGGCTGCGGATTACTTTTAATACTTCGCCTGTCAGTTCCGGATCGAGTGCGGAAGTTGGTTCATCAAAACATAAAATATCAGGTTTTAACGCCAAAGCCCTTGCGATAGCGACACGTTGCTGCTGTCCGCCCGAAAGCTGATGCGGATAAAAATCACGTTTAACACTTAATCCGATTTTGTCCAAAAGCAGCATGCCATCCCGGTGTATTTCTTCTATTATGTTCTTTTTGTTTTTTTTGTAATCACTCCGTTTTTTTGCCGCTAATTCGCAGGCAAGTACTACATTTTGAAACGCAGTATATTGAGGAAACAAATTAAAAGATTGAAATACAAGTCCAAAGTGCAAGCGCTTTTCCCGGATTAACGATTCGTTGTAACTGTTATGATCTTCGCAGTCTACCAATGTTTCGCCGCGCACAATAATGCGCCCCGCATCCAGCTTTTCCAGGAAATTAAGACAGCGTAACAGTGTTGTTTTCCCGCTGCCGGAAGAACCGATAATAGCAAGCGCTTCGCTTTCTTTCATTGAAAAGCTGATGTTGTTTAATACTTCGGTTGTACCAAAACGTTTTGCAATTTCCTGTACTTCTAAAATATTCATGCTTACGCCCTAAAATAACCGAGCCGTTTTTCTATTTTGTCGAATAACAGGGTTAAAATCCCGATAAACGCCAAATAGAAAACTCCAGTGTAGAACAGAGGCCAAATAAAACCCCTGGCCGCCATAAACTCAGCTTCCCTGATTATTTCTACCACCATGACTACTCGTGCAAGCGCCGTATCTTTTACCAGAGTCATGACTTCGTTTGCTGTAGGCGGAATGATTCGTTTGATTACCTGCAGGAATATAATGCGAAAGAAAATTTGCGATTTTGTCATGCCAAGTACCTGACCGGCTTCGTATTGACTGCGTGAAATGCTTTCAATTCCGCCGCGGTATATTTCGCTGAAGTAGCAGGCGTAGTTAATGGAAAAAGCTATTACTGCCGCATTGAACCGTGTCGATATTGGCGTGCCGAAGAGCAGCCCCGGCACATAAAAAATTATTAAAACTTGCAGCATCAAAGGTGTGCCGCGGACGATCCATACAATGATTTTTATAAATAGACGCAATGGGGTGAACTTCGACATGGAGCCAAAAGACATTACAAGTCCAAGCGGAAGCGAGAACGCTAATGTCATAACAAAAAGCAAAAGCGTGGTTTGAAATCCACCCCATAAAACTAGTGAGACATTTCCAAAATTCAAAGATTAACCCTAACGTCTCCCGAAAGATGTATCCACTACAAGTCTGTCCTGAAGACCGTATTTTCTGGCTATCTCCATCAGTTTACCTTCATTGTACAATTCCAGCATAGCTTGATTGACCCTGTCTCTTAATTCGTCACCTCTTCTGAATCCGATAGCAAACACTTCACTGCCAAGATCAATATTTGCAATTACAAGATCACTGTAATCGCCGGAGCCTGCAATTTGCTGTGCCAGAATAAGATCGATGATAGCGCCGTCAGATGCGCCTGCTTTTACTTCCATGAAAGTATTAATTTGAGCCGGCGCTCCAATGATACGGCCAGTATCTCCAACAAGACCTTTTGCCTTGGTTTCACCTGCAGATCCGGCTTCGACCGCCAGAGTTTTGCCGGTGAGACTTGCAGTGGATGTAAATTCCCTGGCTCTTTCAGCTCTAACAACTACGCTCTGTGTATTTAGCATATAACTGTAGCTCATGTCAGCTAGATTTATTCTTGGCGTACCGTCAGGTTCGTTAGCAGTAGCGGTAAATCCATTCCATATTGCGTCAATCGCCCTGGAATCAAGTTCGATAAATTTATTTGCCCATTCAATCAGCTGAAATTCTATTTCCATTCCAAGTTTTTGACCTACAAGAAGTGCAAATTCAGTGTCAAAACCTGTCCAGTTTCCCCTTGCATCCCTAAAGTTCATGGGTTCATATTCTGTAACCCCTAAAACCAGCTTCCCTTCGCTCTTTTTGGCGCATGATGTAAAAAATACCATGCCGATCATACAAATTACCAAAATCATAAAAATTAACTTTTTCATATGTGTTTCTCCTTAAGAAATCATACCAAATTGTAAAAGATCGTACAAGGTAAAATACGCTACTTTCAACAACCTGTTATTTTCTATATAATGAGCTATGGTCATAGCTTCGATAGATATTCAAAACGGGAAAGTCGTTCAACTCAAACAAGGCGAAGAACTTGTATTACAGCGTGATAATGCCCTGGAGCTAACACAGGAATTTGACCGTTATGGTGAAGTTGCGGTAATAGATTTGGATGCGGCGATGGGGAAGACCTCTATAGGAGGTCAGGGCTCCAACCTTGAAATGATCAAACCTCTCTTACGAAAGGCAGAGTGCAGGGTAGGGGGCGGTATAAGGACTCCACAGCAGGCAAAAGAGCTGGTGAGCCTTGGAGCGCGGAAAATTATCGTTGGTTCCAGCGCTTTCCGTACCGGAGACAAGTTTGCTGTCAATGTCCCCTTCCTGGAGACGATGTCAAAAGAAATCGGACGCGAAAGGCTGATTGTTGCGGTAGATGCCCGTGAGGGTGAAATTGTCGTTGACGGCTGGAAAACTCCCACAGGTCTTGATCTGATTCAGGCTGCAAAAGCTGTTGAGCCCTATGTATCAGAACTTCTTTTTACCTGTGTAGAGCGCGAAGGCACAATGACAGGTATCGACTTAACTCCCGTACGTAAATTACGCGAAGCTGTGTCCTGCCAGATTACTGTTGCAGGCGGCGTATCGACATTAGGTGAAATCGAAGAAATTTCTGCTTTGGGCTGTGATGTACAGCTTGGTATGGCTATATATAAGGGAGAAATAAATCTTGCGGATGCTTTTATTTCTTCGCTTAACTGGAAAAAAGGGCAGAACCTGCTTCCCATTATAGTTCAGACTCCGGATGGCCAGGTTATGATGACTGGTTATGCCGACAGCGAAGCTATAAGTGAGACTTTCAAGCGCGGCAATGTTTGTTTTCACAGCCGCACAAGAAATAAACTTTGGATGAAGGGAGAAACTTCCGGCAATGTATTAAAACTTATAAAGCTGCGTGCCGATTGTGATCGTGACGCTATTCTTGCAATAGCTCAGCCAGCAGGTTCTGTCTGTCATACCGGCGCCTGGTCGTGTTTTGCAACTAACAGAGATTATTCGCTGGAATTTTTACAGGATATTATTACTGAACGTTTCCGAAACCCTGTGCCCGGTTCGTATACAGCAACCCTGGATGACAAACTGGTGCGTGAAAAAATTATGGAAGAAGCTGAAGAGCTGTGCGAAGCAAAAACACATGAAGAGGTTGTCTGGGAAGCAGCTGACCTTTTTTATTTTTCTACAGTATTGATGACCCGTGCGGGAGTAACCGTCCAGGAAATCCTTGATGAACTTGATCGCAGGAATAAAAAGTAGCGCCCATTATGAGTGAATATTGGAACATTCGAACAAAAAATCTTTCTCCTTATGTCCCCGGAGAACAGCCGAAAGACCGGCAGTTTATCAAACTGAACACAAATGAAAATCCCTATCCGCCTTCGCCGAAGGTTATTGAGGCTATTCAAAAAACTGCCAATGAACGATTAAGGCTGTATCCCGATCCCGAATGTACGGAATTCCGCGAAGCTGTTGCTGCGTGTTATGGCGTAAAACCAGGTCAAGTATTTGCGGGTAACGGCTCTGACGAAGTATTAGGTTTTGCTTTTGGCGCTTTTTTTGAAAAAACAATACTATTCCCCGATATTACTTACAGCTTTTATCCTGTTTACGCCGATCTTTGGGATATTCCGTATAGTCTCATTCCGCTGCGCGAAGATTTTTCGATAAGAATTAATGAGTTTAGGATTCCTTCCGATGGCGTTGTAATTTCAAATCCAAATGCGCCGACTTCAATTTCGCTTCCTTTAGATGATATTTTATCTCTGGCTGAATTTATGGAAAGACAAAAAAAAGTCTTTATTGTCGATGAAGCCTATGCCGCATTTGGCACTCAATCGGCTGTCCCGCATATCAATAAATATCCAAATTTGCTTACAGTACATACGCTTTCAAAATCCGCGTCTCTTGCCGGTTTGCGTGTTGGTTTTGCGATTGGCAGTGAAAAGTTGATCGAAGGGTTATGCCGTATGCGCGATTCATTTAACTCATATACGCTTGACCGCCTTGCGTTGGCAGGCGCGGCAGCAGCAGTTGCTGATACAACATATTATAATGAAATAAATAACCGTGTAATAAACACTCGCCAGCGTGTAATGCAGACTCTGTGCGAATTGGATTTTACTGTTTTACCGTCTTCCGCTAATTTTCTTTTTATAAAATTTTCCAGTGTTGGCGGTGCGGATTTTTACACAGCACTTCGTGAGCGTGGTATCCTGGTACGGCATTTTAATAAAAACAGAATAAACGATTACCTGCGAGTCAGTATCGGCACAGACGAAGAAATGGATACATTTTTGAATGCATGTCGAGAAATAATTAAGAAGAATTAACCACGAACCTCACGAACCTGTAGTTCTTTATTTTTTCTTTTGTTCGTGATGGTTAGTGTGGTTCGTGGTAAAATAATAAAAAATAAGTAAAGGGAGAAAATAGTGAAGATAATACAGAGTAATGAATTCGATATATACTGGAAAACAGAGGTAAAGCAAAGTGATGATATAGAGACCGAATCTATCGTAAAAGAAATAATAACTGCTGTGCGCAAAGAAGGAGATACTGCGGTGCGCCGCTTTGCTTCCAAATTTGACAGGGCTTCACCGCAAAAGCTGGAAGTCCCTTTTTCAGAAGCGCAGCGCTCCCTTGACGAATTACGCGCGAGTGATCCGCAGCTGGCAGAAGCGCTGGAGTTTTCAGCGAAGAATATCAAATGTTTTTCTGAAAAACAAAAAGAACAATTCGTTAATTTTGAATATGAAATGGCGGCAGGGCTTGTTACAGGCCAAAGAGTAATTCCTGTTGAGCGGGCGGCAGTTTATATTCCCGGCGGACGTTTTCCGCTCTTTTCTTCGGTACTTATGTGTATGATTCCCGCTTTTTGCGCTGGTGTTGAAGAAGTGATACTTTCATCTCCGCCAATGGAAGACGGCTTGCCTGACAGAAGAACACTTGCAGCTGCTGCTCTTGCCGCCGGAATTTGCGGCGTTTCTGAAAAAAGATTTCGCATTTTTGCGATTGGCGGCGCTCAGGCAATCGCCGCTTTATCACTTGGCACTGAATCAGTTCCGAAGGTTGATGTTATAGTAGGTCCCGGAAACAAGTTTGTTGCTGCCGCAAAACGTATTCTTTTTGGCGAAGTGGGCATTGATTTTATTGCAGGACCAACCGATGTGTTGATAATTGCAGACGGGCAGGCAGGCGGCAGCATTGAAAAAGCGGCAGAACTTGCTGCGGCGGATATGCTTGCTCAGGCTGAACACGACCCGGATGCCCGCGCGAGAGCTTTAGTTCCGAATATGGAATTTGCACAAGCGCTTGTAAAGGCTAGCGAGCGGCAGTTGAAGATTCTGCCGGAAGAAAATGCTAAAATAGCCCGCTTGTCGCTGGAAGCTGGCGGTCTTATTATCGTTTACAAAAACAAGGAAGAAGTTATCCGTATCGC
>Ga0123356_10002793_pt1 | contig 18511 bp, 15 predicted proteins | sample TergutEmb28metaG_2_FD_92546 | JGI IMG/M metagenome (GOLD analysis project Ga0123356, IMG submission 92546) | Embiratermes neotenicus P3 segment gut microbial communities from Petit-Saut dam, French Guiana - Emb289 P3 | ecosystem: Host-associated > Arthropoda: Insects > Digestive system > Gut ...
ACGATGACGCCACTTCAGTGGGAGGATTCGACCCCTCGGTTTGTCATCTCCATCGCGGCCCGCCTGGCGGAGATGCACCCGCAGACGCTGCGGCAATACGACCGGCTAGGGCTCGTGGTCCCCGGGCGGGCGGCGGGGCGGGGGCGACGCTACTCAGAGCGCGACATTGAGCTCCTGCGTGAGGTGCAGCGGCTGTCTTCGGAAGGAATCAACCTGACGGGGATTCGCCGGATTCTCGCCCTTGAGGCCGAGCTTCGCCAACTGCGCTCCGAGGTCGAGTACCTCCACCACGAGCTGGGCAGGCGACGCCGCATCTTCTCCGTGCACCCCCAGGGCGAAGCGGAATCCGTCCCCCACCGCCCCGCCCGCCGCCCCGACGAGCCCCCGCCCAGAGAACCCCGCCCCCACTCCACCGCCCTAATAATCTGGCGGGCCTAGCCCCACCATCCCCGCCCCCTGACAGCGCCCCCCTTGCGCCGACCTCCGCCTCCGCCCCGCCCGCACTCAAACTTGGGAGTGCTCTGCCAGGTTTTCTCCCCCTCTTAACCTGGTAGAGCACTCCCAAGTTTCGCATCAGCGCTGTCGCCACCCTCACCCCCCGGGCAAAGGTCAGCTGGGTACGGGCAGAGGTCACTCCGGCACGGGCAAAGGTCAGTTCGGCACATTCGCGCGGATTTCGACCGTGCCGCGCCACCATGTCGTCGCTGCGACCTGCGCAAACACAGAGCGCTGCAGATGGGATCTACCCACCATGTACCTAAATGACCTTTGCCCGGTTGGGGGTTAGGCGAAGAAGTGGACGGGGGTTAGGTCGGGGGTGTGGGGGGCGCGGGTCTTGTCGGGGTGGCCGACGACGATGGCGATCGACATGGCGTAGCCCTCGGGGATGGCGACGGCGTTGACCAGGCGGTCTGCCTCGGGGAAGTACTCGGAGCTGAAGGCCATGGCGGACAGGCCGTTGATGAGGGTGCCCAGGCCCAGGCTGTGGGCGGCCAGGGTGACGTTCTGCACCAGAATTCCGGCGTCCAGGGCCTTGGGGATGGAGCCCTCGGCCTGTTTGATGGCGACGACGATGAGGGCGCGCCCGTTGTAGAACAGGTCGCCGCCTCGGGCCAATGCGCGCTCGTGAGCTGCGGCGTCGCGTTTCTTCAGGCCTTGGAGGGCGGCGGCGTTGATCTCTTGGATGAGGTCATGGTTGGTGATGATCGCCAGGTACCAGGGGGCGGCGCCGTTGGCGCTGGGGGCTTGGACGGCCGCGAGGGCCAAGGCGTCTAGGTCGGCCTTGGCGACGGGCTCGTCGGTGTAGGACCTGCAGGAATAGCGCTGGGCGATCGCGTCGAGGACGGCGTTGGTCATGATGGCTCCTGTGTTCGTGGTGGGGCGGTGAAGGTGGCACCGCTGGCTTTGCTCTGCAACTTTAGCGGGGCTGGGGCTAAGCGGGGGCAGGGGAGCTGGTGGGGGGAGTGCCGTCATCGTCCGTGGGGGGCGGAAGGCGACACCAGGTCTCGGCGAGGACGCCGGCAATGGCCAGGGCGAGAGCGGCGACGATGGCGAGGGAGTCAAGGAGGACGCGGTCGCGACCGGCGGGGGTGGCCCAGGTGGCGGCGGCGTGGATGACGACGCCCAGGGCGCAGCCTCCTAGGAGGGCGGCGACCCGGGAGCAGGCGCGGGCGAGGGCGCAGACTCTCGCGGCGCGCAGCGGGTCGGTCCAGGGGCGGGTTTGGCGCGCGTACTGACGCACGGGCCAGGCAGCCCATAGGACACCGGCTCCCACAAGGAACAATAGGGCCGAGGCGGTCCACGGGAAGGTGAGGACGGTGGGCCATCGCTCGGCAACGAGGGGGCAGGCTGCCCATGAGGCGACCGCACTCAGGAGTGCGACGAGCCCGAGATCCCGCCACCGCGTTAGCTCCACGAGGCCACCCTATTCGGAAGCGGGGGCCTGGGGGGACGGGCGCAGCCCACTCGGCCGGAGTGGGGCCTGGGGGGACGGGCGCAGCGCACTCGGCTGGGGTGGGGCCTGGGGGAACGGGCGCAGCCCACTCGGCGCGGCTGCGGCGCACTCGGCGCGGGGGTTACGCCGGGGGCGGAATGGCGTGATGGGGGAAATGAAACCGCCGTGTTTGGGCGTCCTACTCATGTGGGCGCGAGCAGACCCACAACCTGAGCAACGAGCCCTGTTCCGCGACACCTCGTCTTCCCTCGCGGGGGAAGCGCCCCTACCCTCGAAGGACACTGATGAACCACCGATCCCGAACCGACATCGGTTCGGCTCCCCGAGCGCCCGGGCGCTTCACGCTGAGCGGGCGACGGTTGGCGATCCGCGCGGTCGGGACCACGCGCGCCGCCGGGCGCATCGCGCTGACTGGACGACGCCTGGTGGCCCTCGCGGTCGGAACGGCACTCGCCGTGGGGAGCGGCCTCATCGTCGATCGCTGGACGGCTCCGAATGCACTGGCCCTCCCGCCCTTCCCGATCATTGACATGGAAGACGGACGATTCGACCCGGTCAAGTGGTCCACCACGGGCAGCACGGGACTGTTGGGGCGGACCCATGACGGGTGGATGCGCGTCGCCGACGGGCGGACCAACCTGCGGGCGAACATGCTCACTCGCGAGGCCTTTCCCTCAACGACAGGCCTGTCGGTGACCTTCGACTACCGGATCGGCGCCGTGTCGTTGTACGGCGGCGTTCCCGGGGATGGGCTCTCGGTCTACCTGGTTGATGGGGCTCAGACAGATGTCTCGCCCGGTGGGGCGGGCGGCGGACTCTCCTACGCCCGCGTCGAAGGGTCCAACGGCGCCGCAGACCCAGGGGTCCTAGGCGGCTATCTCGGGGTCGGAATCGATGCGTTTGGAAGCTTCGCCCGGAACAACGAAGGCAGATCCGGCGGTGACCCCAGCCTTGTGGGCAGGCCGGCTATTGGGATCCGAGGCTCGGGGAACGGGCACGTCCCCGTCGGCGCAAGCACGGGAATCTACCCGTGGGTCAAGGGCGCAGCCCTCGATGGTCTGGTGACGAGCACCACGATCAACGCGGACCCGAAAGACAGCCCGACCTCCCACTACCGTCGCGTGCGAATCACAATGCAGCCGACGGACTCAGAGCAGCATTCAGCGGTCGAGGTCTGGATCTCGCCCCTGACAACCAAGGACTCGCAGCCCGACTCCATGGTCCGCGTCCTCGCAACGGACCTCGAGAACGTCGCAGGTCAAGGCCCCATGCCGGGCAGTCTCAAGCTAGGAATCGGAGCTTCCACGGGAGCCGCCTCCGCGTTCATGGATGTCAAGAACGTCCACGTCGAGGCCCTCACGGACGCGGCGGTGGCCATGAGAATCAATACGCCAGGAATCGAGGGATTCGACCCGCCCGCCTTCGCCCCAGGTCAGAAGGTGTCGCTGACGCTCGCGGCTGTGAACAAGGGGCCGAGCCCGATTGTTGACGACCTTGACGGCGCGGCCGTTTTGTACTCCGACCTGTCGGAGGTATTCGACGCGGTGACCTGGACTTGCGCGGGCAAGAAGTCTGGCCTGTGCGAGACTGCGCATGGATCCGACCCGGAGATTCGCGCCCCGGGGTGGGGGATGATGGGCGCTCGGATCACCGTCCACGTGACGGGGACCATCAGGTCGGACATCACGCCGGGAGTTTACGAGCTGACGGCCCTCATCCCCACTGACCTGGAGAACAACGCTCTGGATCCCGGCACGAGCCAGATCACCTCCGACGGGTCGCTCTCCGACACCGACCTGGGCAACAACACCGCCACGCTCGCCCTCCAGATCCCCGACCGTGGGACAGGCGAGAAGGAGGCGCCCCCGGCCGATCCCGCACCTCCCGCACCTCCCGCGCCGACCACGTCCCCCGAGCCCCCCTCCCCCATCACGCGCCCGTTGCCCTCAAGACTCCCCTCGCCCCCGCCCATCACACCATCACCCCTGCCCTCGCACGTCCCCAACCCTCGGCCCACTTCCACTGCGGACGATGGCGGCCCTTCCGCCTCCCCGACCGTCGCCAACAAGCACTTCGCCGCGCAGCAAGCCCCCGAGGGGCGACCCGACGCCGTGACCTCCTCACTGGCGGTCCCCACGGGACAGGGAACAACCACTGTCGTGGCCGATGGACGGGCCTGGCATCGCGCCGAGGTCACGGTTCGCGATGCGCGTGGCAACCCCTTGGCAGGCATCACCGCCCAGGTGACTCTCCGCGCCCAAGCCGGACGCCTGGTCCAGACTCTCACCACCTCCCCCTCCGATGCGCAGGGCATTGCGCAGGTCGAGTTCGCCTCACCGAGTACGCGGTCCTTCACGGTGAGCGCGACGATCGTCGTGGATGGGCAGGCCCAAGAAGTTACAGACGGAAGCCCGACACGCGCGGAATTCATGACGTGGCTGGGTGGAGGAGCGACGATCCGGAGGTCTTGAGCCCTGAACCGGCGGCAAGCCCTTCAAGACCTCCGGATCGTCGTGGGGGAAAAGAATCTAACCCCAGGCCATCGGGGGCGGGTCCTGGAATGGAGGTTTGGGGAGAGCACCGGATAACGCGACCGGTACCGTCAGCCAGTCTAGCGCTAGCCACCGGACTCCAGAACGATCAGGCGCCTCCTCCGCAAGCCGAGCCACCATCCCGCCGTTGAGGCCAGGAAGGAATGCGTCTGGGCTCAGTGTCGCCCAGGGCAGCAGGACAAACGCTCGTTCATAGGCCCGCGGATGCGGCAGCATAAGTTCCTCGTCGCAGGCAATGAGGGTGTCGAAGGCAACGATGTCGATGTCGAGAGGCCGCGGCCCCCAGCGTTCCTCGTGGGTTCGACCGTGCTGAGCCTCGATGCCTTGGACGGTGTGGAGCAGGGCACGCGGCGCCAGGGAGGTCCGCACGGCGACCACGGCATTGAAAAAGTCCTGTTGACCTTCGATCCCGACTGGCTTGGTCCGCGCGAGCGGGCTCACTCCGAGGATGTCGATTCCCGGGACGGAGGAGAGGTCATCAACCGCGCCGCGGAGAGCCCCCAGAGCATCTCCCACATTCCCGCCCAGGCTCAGGATGACGTCCGCCGGCCAGCGTGGCGGGCTATCAAGATCCACCAGGCCGGTCTCTCGCACCGCGAGCGCTCCGGGAGCCGCAGCGTGCTGGGCCTCCAGGGCGACCACGCGGACCTGTGCCTCTGCCTCTGCAATGGCTCGTCGGGTCAGCGGCACCCCCGCCTCTCGCAGGGCCGCGAGGTTCGCCACGGAACTCGGCGGCGCCACGGCTCCCGCACCACTCGGCACCGCTGCAGGCGCTGGCCCGCCCTCCGATGCTCCGGCGGCAGACACCCCCGCCGCCCCCTGCCCTGGCGCGCCCCGCGTCCTGCGAACACGGGCAACGACGTCGCGCACCGGCACCCCCACGGGCGCCGACGGCTTGTGCACCGCGATGTCGACCGCCGTCACCTGCGGTGGGCCAAAGACGGCGTCAAGGATTCGATGGGCGAGAGTCTCCAGCAGGCACACGGGCTCCCCGGAGACGATGGCGGCCACCGTCCGGGCGATGTGACCGTAGTCGACAGCGTCGGCAAGGTCGTCCGATTGGATCGCCCGGGTCGTGTCACACCACAGCCTCACATCGACAAGAAAAGGCTGACCCACGGCGCGCTCAGACTCCAGGACTCCGTGGTACCCATGGGCGGAAATCCCGAGGATCTCCACGGTGGTTTGGGTCGGCGCGCTAGATGCGGCGTGCCACTGCATAGAGGCAATTTAATGCGATTTGTGGCCCTCGTGTGGCGTGGCACGCCAGAACTTCGCAATTCGAACGGCGTCCGATGATCCTGCGGCCTCGTGAACCCGCACCGCCCAGGCTCCCGCAGCAGCGGCCAGGGCCGTGACAGCGATGGTTGCGGCGTCCCGGTCGCCGACAGCCCGGATCTGCCCGTCCGTTCCCGCGAGAGCCGCCCCGAGGAATCGCTTCCGCGAGGCTCCGATCATCAACGGGAATCCCAAGGCCGAAAGCTCTCTCATCTGGCTCAGGAGAATGACGTCCTCTGCGTCCGTCTTGGAGAAACCCAATCCCGGGTCCAGGACAATCCGGCCAGCGAGAATCCCCGCCGCCTCCAATTCGCTCAACCGAGCAGCCAAGTCGGCACGCACCCTGGCCACCACGTCGCAATCAGAGCCGGCCGCGTCCACCTCCCGAGAGGATGGGCCCCCGTGCCCACACACGTAGGCCGCGCCCACCTCAGCGACCACACCCGCCATCTCTGGGTCCGCCAGCCCCCCTGATACATCGTTGACGATGACGGCTCCTGCCTCGACCGCCTGGCGCGCGATCTCGCTGCGCATCGTGTCAATGCCGACGATGGCGCCCCGCTCGACCAGGCCTGCGACCACCGGCAGGACTCGCCTCGCCTCCTCGTCGATTCCCACGCGTTGCGCCCCAGGACGCGTTGACTCACCCCCCACATCGAGAAGGTCGGCCCCCTCGTCGAGCAGCCTCATGCCCCGGGCAATCGCATCCTCGGGAGCAAACCAGCGCCCGCCGTCGGAAAACGAGTCGGGTGTCACGTTGACGATCCCCATCACCGCACACCGCTCGAGTGAGGCGAGCGGCTCCGGAAGGCCGGAAGGTCGAGGAGGGTCCGTCATCGTCCGTGGATGAGGGCCATGGCTTCGGCGCGGGTGGCAGCGTCGCGCAACTGGCCGCGGACGGCCGAGGTGACGGCCTGGGTTGAGGGTGTGCGCACGCCGCGCATTGACATGCACAGGTGCTCGGCTTCGATGACGACGATGACGCCCTGCGCGCCGAGCCCAGCCTCAAGGGCGTCGGCGATTTGCGAGGTCAGGCGCTCTTGGACTTGGAGGCGGCGGGCGCAACCTTCGACGAGCCGGGCGACCTTCGACAGGCCCATGATGCGGCCGTCGCTGGGGATGTAGCCGACGTGGGCGGTGCCGTGGAAGGGGAGGAGGTGATGCTCACACATGGAGTACAACTCGATGCCGGTGACGAGGACCAGCTCGTTATGTCCCAGGTCAAAGGTGGTCTTTAGGAGCGCGGAGTGGTCGGCGTCCTGGCCGGCGAAGATCTCCGCGGCGGCACGGGCAACCCGCGCGGGAGTCTCACGCAGGCCCTCGCGGTCGGGATCCTCCCCGACTCCCAGCAGGAACTCGCGGATGGCGGCTTCGACCCGGGGGGCGTCAATCATGGGCTACTCCCCCGGAAGGCCTACAGGAGGGGCGGTGGAGACCGGGCGGCCCTCCGAGGACAGCCACACCTCACGCTCGGGACGTTGGACGATGTCGGAGAACACCTCAGCGAGCGCGGTCTCGCCCAACGTCTCGTGCTCGAGGAGTTCGGCGACGAGGCGGTCGAGGACGTGCCGGTTCTCGCACAGGATTTCCCACGCCTCGTCGTGGGCGCGTTCGATGAGGCGGCGGACCTCCTCGTCGATCATGCCTGCGACCTGTTCGGAGTAATCCCGCTGGCTGCCATAGTCGCGCCCGAGGAAGACTTCGCCATCGGCCTTGCCGTAGCGCACGGCCCCGACACCGGCGCTCATCCCGAACTCCATGACCATCTTGCGGGCGGTGGTGGTCGCCTTGTCGATGTCATTCGAGGCGCCGGAGGTGGGGTCGTGGAAGACGATCTCCTCGGCAACCCGCCCACCCATCGCGTAGGCGAGCTGGTCAAGCAGTTCGTTGCGGGAAACGGAGTGCTTGTCCTTTGTCGGCATCACCATGGTGTAGCCCAGGGCTCGGCCGCGCGGGAGAATCGTCACCTTGGTGACGGGGTCGGTGTTGCGCAGGGCCGCAGCAACAACCGCGTGACCGGACTCGTGGTAGGCGGTCATCCGCTTGTCCTCGTCCGACATGATCATGGTGCGGCGTTGCGGGCCGGCGATTACGCGGTCAATGGCCTCGTCCAGGGCGCGGTTGTCGATGAGTTGAGCGTCCGAGCGGGCGGTGAGTAGGGCCGCTTCATTGAGCACATTGGCGAGGTCTGCGCCCGTGAAGCCGGGGGTGCGGCGAGCTACCAACTCGAGGTCGACATCGTCCACAAGCGGCTTGCCCTTGGAGTGAACTCTGAGGATGGCGGCCCTGCCCTTGAGGTCGGGCGTCGCCACGGTGATCTGCCGGTCGAAGCGCCCGGGACGCAGGAGAGCCGGGTCGAGGATGTCGGGGCGGTTGGTCGCGGCGATGAGAATGACGTTGGTGTTCGCGTCGAAGCCGTCCATCTCGACGAGGAGCTGGTTGAGGGTCTGCTCGCGTTCGTCGTGGCCTCCGCCTAGGCCTGCGCCGCGATGGCGACCCACGGCGTCGATCTCGTCGACGAACACAATCGCGGGGGCGTGAGCTTTCGCCTGGTCAAACAGGTCGCGGACTCGCGAGGCGCCGACCCCGACGAACATCTCGACAAAGTCGGAGCCGGAGATCGTGTAGAACGGCACGCCCGCCTCCCCGGCGACCGCCCGCGCGAGCAGGGTCTTGCCGGTCCCAGGCGGGCCGAACAACAGCACGCCCTTGGGAATCTTGGCTCCCACGGCGCGGAACTTGGCCGGCTCGGATAAGAACTCCTTGATCTCGTGGAGCTCCTCGACCGCCTCATCGGCCCCGGCGACGTCCTCAAAGGTGACCTTAGGCGAGTCGGGGGTCACAAGCTTGGCGCGAGACTTGCCGAAGCCCATGGCGCCGCGCGCACCCCCCTGCATTTGCGTCATCGCCCACCAAAAGACCCCGATGATCAGGAGGAATGGGATGACCGTCATGAGGAGGGAAGCGACCCAGGACTGGGCGGGGACTTCGGAGTTGTAGCCCTTGGGGAGTTCGGCGGCCCGGATGGCGCCCACGACCTCGGGCCCCTGAGGTTCTACGTAGAAGAACCGGACGAGGTCGCCCTTCTTCTCATAGGCCTTGGTGAGGGTGAGGTCCACCCGCTGCTCGTGGTCGACAATCTTGGCTTGCTGGACCTTGCCGTCTCGCAGCAACTCCAGCCCCGTCGAGGTGTCGATCTTGGAGGGCCCGTTGCTCAGGAAGGCGGAGGACACGGCCCACAGGCAGATGATCGCCACGACAATCGCTAGGACCGGGCCCCGGAAGAATCGGTTCGCTTTCATCGGCGTCGGCCGTCGGCTAGGCGTAGACATGAGGAGCCAAAGTGCCGACGAACGGCAGAGTCCGGTAGCGCTGGTTGTAGTCGAGCCCGTAGCCGACGACGAACTCGCCGGGGATGTCGAACCCGACGTAGGCCACCTCGACGGGCACGCGGGCCTCCCCGGGTTTGCGCAGCATGGTGGCGACTTCGACGGAGTGCGCGCCGCGTGAGCGCAGGTTGGCGATGAGCCAGGACAGCGTGAGCCCGGTGTCGACGATGTCCTCGACAATCAGCACGTCGCGGCCGGTCACGTCGCAGTCGAGGTCCTTGAGGATCCGCACGACACCCGAGGACTTGGTCCCCGATCCGTAGGAGGAGACGGCCATCCAGTCCATTTCGACATCGTGGTGCAGGCGCCGCGATAGGTCCGCCATCACCATGACGGCTCCTTTGAGCACTCCGACGAGCAGCAACTCCCGCCCGGCGTAGTCGGCATCAATCTCAGCGGCCATCTCGGTCAAACGGGCATTGATCTGCTCTTCGGTGACGAGGACCTTCTCCAGGTCGTGGCCCATATCGTTGGCGTCCAAGGCCGTTGGTGCTCCTTGCTAGGTCTGTGGGGTTGTTGACAGCTTCCCACATTCTCTCGCAACCCACGGACATCCGGGGAGCGCGACCGCCCCCTGGCCCCGCCATTCGGTCACCAACGCCTCCAGCGCGTCGACATGTGTCGAGGTCAGGGCGCTGGGGTCCGCTCCCCAAGCAAGGGCAGCTTGGTAGAGGACACGCCTGCGGATTGCCCGCGGCAGCCGCGTGAGCTTCTCGCAACTAAGGACGATGGCGGCCCTTGCGTCGGGTTGGTTCGGGTCGGCTGGGGCTTGGGTCGCCTGGGCTTCGAGGTCGGGGTCTGCTCTGTCGGCGTGTGTTTCTTTGGCGTCGGCGAAGGCTTGAGCTGCCTGGGCGTCGAGGAGATCGGAGTCTGTTCGGATGGCCTCGGCGGTCCGGGCGAGGGCGGGGATGATGCCAGGACCAAGGATCTGCTCCATGGCGGGAATGAGGTGGGCTCTGACCTCGGCTCGTCGCGAGGGGTGGGGACCGCCGGGGGTGTTGGTCGGGTCATGGTGCGGCGTGAGCTGCTGTGCTTGGCAGGCAGCCTCGGTGTGTTCGCGACGCAGGGTGAGGAAGGGGCGCAGGAACAGGCCCCGCGCGGGGGGCATGCCCGCCAAGGCTGCTGTTCCCGAGCCTCGGCCGAGTGCGAGGAGGACGGTTTCTGCCTGGTCATCCATGGTGTGGCCGAGGAGGACGGCGCGCGCCCCGTGCTGGTGAGCCGCCTCGGAAAGCGCCCCGTAGCGTGCCTCGCGGGCCCTCGCCTCGGTGTTGGGACCGGGGTTCAGCGCGAGAGTCCTGACCTCGACCGGGGCCAGCCCCAAGGTCCGGCACTGGGCGGCGGCGGCATCCGCCGCCGCCGCAGAACCCTCCTGCAACCCATGGTCAACCACGACCGCACCCGCCCCCCACCGCGTGGCATGCCGGGCCTCAAAAGCGGTTGCCGCCGCCAGCGCCAGCGAATCCGGACCCCCAGAACAGGCGACCAGGACAAGGCCCTCAAGGTCCGCCATCGTGCGTCGAACCGCCAAGCGCGTCGCAGCAACGCCAGGATGAGGACCGGTCACAACCCCCACGCTAGCGCGCCCCGGGAGTTGACCGGTTATTGGACGCCGAGATGCGTGATGCGTGATGCTGCTATCCTTGGGGCCGTGAGGACGACTCTTGAACTGGATGCTCGGGTGCTGGCGGCTGCTCGTGCCCGGGTCTACGAGCGCCGCAGTGTCAGCATCGGGGCAGCGATCTCTGAGTTTGCGCTCAAGGGACTGGCGGTCGAGTCTTCCGCGCCTCCGGCCACCAGCGGGCTCGTGTTACTGCCGACGGTGCCGGGTCACATGATCACCGACGAGATGGTCGCCGAGGCGCTGAACAGTGAGTGACCTCGATCTGCCCGACGTCAACGTGCTGGTCGCGTTGCTGCACCCTGGCCACGTCCACCATGGGACCGCGCAACGGTGGTTTGCCGGCGTGAGGCGCTTCGCCACGACTCCCATCACTGAGGCTGGATTCCTGCGCGTTTCCCTCAACACTGCCGTCATGGGGGTCGCGCTCCGATCCGTTGACGTTCTGGACTCACTGCGCTCACTTCGCTCGGACCCTCGCGCGGAATTCCTTGCCGACGACTCATCCCTGGCGCAAGCATGCATCGACCTGGTCGGACTCGTCGGCCACCGCCAGATCATCGATCTCCACCTGGTCAACCTCGCCGCCACCCACCGCGCCCGCCTGGTGACCCTAGACACCAAGATCCGCCCAACACTGGTGACCACCGACCAGAACAACGTCCTAGTCCTCACGTAACCCGGGGTGGTCGCCAACGCCCCGTCAAGACCTCGCGGGCGGGGCATGTCTCACGGGCCCAGGCAGTCGAGGGGGACTAGGTGGACGCCATCGTCTCTGGTGTGGGCTACGCCACCGGTGGCAGTGAGGATCATGAGGAAGGCGGGGGGTGGGATTCTTGAAGCGAGGAGAGTCTTGAGACGAAGGAGGCTGTGGGCTGCCTCGGCGGCTCGTTTGTAGTCGAGCTTGACTTCGATAGCGCCCCACGCGCCGCTGCGGGTGGTGACGATGGCGTCGGCCTCCAGGCCGTTCTTGTCGTGGTAGTGGTAGACGCTGCCGTCATTTGCCTGGGCGTAGGAGCGAAGGTCGCGAACGCACAGGGACTCGAAGAGGAAACCGGTGGTTTTCGTGTCGGCCTCGAGCTTGGCGCCGTCGGCGTTGAGGGCAGCGACGGCGAGTGAGGGGTCGGCGAGGTGGCGCTTGGGCGAGGCGAGCATCTGGGTCTTCGATCGGATTTCGAAGCGCCATGACGGAAGATCATCGACGACGAAGACTCTTTCCAGCGCCCGCAGGTAGTTCCGGACGCTGGAGAGCGAGATGCTTTCATCGGTGCCGACCATGCCGGCAACATCACTGTGGATTGTGGGAGTCGAAGCCATGGTTGCTGTGTTCCTCGCCAGCGAGTACAGCACTGAGCGGACCTTGACTGGGTCTCTTGACACACCATCAAGGCGGGAGATGTCTGTCTCAGCGAGAGCTGCGATGTATTGCTGCGGGAGTCGCAAAGCGAAGGAATCTGGCTGATCGAGCGTCCCTGGCCAACCGCCTCGACAAATGTGCCGGACGGCTTCGGGGTAGGTTAACTCCGAGGGCATCGGCTCGTCGATGTGACCTCCTGCCAATAGATGGGCCAGCGAGATGCTGCCGGTGGAGTGGCCGGACTCGAAGAGCGACATGGGCCTCATGCGCAGGCGGGCAAACCGGCCCGTGCCCGAGTGGCTTGTCGCTTCGAGTGGGGGAACGGCTGAGCCGGTAAAGATGAACTGGCCTTTGGTGGGTGAGCTGTCGATCAGTCGCCTTGCCACGTCCCACAGCAGGGGAGCGTCTTGCCACTCATCTACCAGCCTCGGGCGATCTCCTGCAAGGACGATCCTCGGGGTCAGACCAGCGCGGTCCTTGGTGTCGGGGTCAACGAAGAACGCTGATGCCGCGTGGTGGTGACCCGTCCAGGTCTTGCCACACCACTTCGGACCCTCGATGAGGATGCCTCCAAACGCCTGCAGGTACTCGTTGACCTCGGCGTCAATCAAGCGCGGCCGGTAGGGGCCGAATGAGAGCCGTTCCACGCTCGCGAGGGTAGCATGTTTGTGCATGTTAAGGCGGGCGTTGCGCGTATGGTGCCCATTTTGTTGCGCGTCTGGTGTCCTTGGCGTTGCGCGTATGGTGCCCATTTTGTTGCGCGTCTGGTGCCTTTGGCGTTGCGCGTCTGGTGCCTGCCCTTCCCCGGGGGGCGGTGGGCGCGGACCGGTTATGTTGGGCGGTGGACGCGGGTGACCCAGGCGTGGGGGTCGTCTAGTTCTGTGGGGTGGGGGAGGTTTTCTGGGGCGGCGAAGGCGGCGGCTAGGCCTTCGTGGCCGACTTCGGCTAGGACGCCTCGGATGAACTGGGCTCCCTCGATGTATTGCGCGGTCTTGGCCTCGAGTCCTGCGAGACGACGGACAGCGCGCTCAAGGCGCCCTGAGGCGACTCGGCGGGCGTCGAACTTGGACCGGATCTCCTCGACGCTGCGGACCACGCGGGGGCCAACGCCGTCCATGACCACGTCGGCATGGCCTTCCAGGAGAGACATCGTCGCGGTGAGGCGGGCTAGAGCCTCGCGGGCTCTTTCGGGAAGCACCTCAGTCAAGGGCGAGGTGGGAGCGTTCTCCTTGAGGGACTTGGGGATCTCGCGGGCAAGGCGCAGGAGTTCGGGGAGCCGGGACTCGTCATCGTCCTGGGCAGCTTGGGCAATCTCTCCCAGCTGGGCGGAGAGCCACCCGGGCAGCCAGGGGGCCGCGGCGAACTGGACGGCATGAGTCTGCTCGTGGAGGGTGACCCAGAGGCGGAAGTCAGCGGAGGGCACGTCGAGGAGGCGCTCGAAGCGCAGGACGTTGGGGGCGACGAGCAGCAGGCGGCCGGAGGGCCGGGCGAAGGGGTCGAACTGGCCCAGGATTCGCGCCGACAGCGCGGCGAGGATCGTGCCGATCTGGAAGCCGGCAGCCTGGCGGGCGGGCCACGGGGCTTTCTCTGGCATGACGTGGGGGGCGAGGGACTCGATGATCTGGGTGTTGGCGCGGATGAAGCCGGGCCGGTCCAGGACGAGGATCGGGGCGGTTGACGCCTCGGCCGCCGCGTCGGTCCAGCCGGTGATCTCCGAGACGTAGAACAAGGCGCGGCGAGCCGCCATCTTGAGGTCTTGGGTAATCGCCGCGACCTCGTCGGATTGTGCAGGGGGACCGGGCCGGGAGACCAGGCCGCCGAAGCGCCAGGCCAGCGCAAAGTTAACGGGACCACTCACAGGAACTAACGGTACCGCGATGTGGGGGCGCTGCCGGTCCCTCGCGCTTGACACCGCTGCCTCACGCCCTCCCCAGCACGCACCTACCCCACCGATACCGCTATCTGGCGCGAGACAACCCACTAGGGAGCGCCCCTGCACTCTTGCGAACGCCCCTCGGGACAGCTACCCCCACCGGCGCGCAGCGCCGCTTAGAACCGCCCTGCGTAGCCGTAGACGCCGGACCAGCGGATGGGGATTTCGGCGATCTTCTTGCCCGGGCGGGGGGCTTCGACCATCATTCCTGAGCCTGAGTAGATGGCGACGTGGTGGATGGTGGCGGCGCTGGTGCCCCAGAAGATGAGGTCGCCGGGGCGCATCTGGTCGAAGTCCACCTTGGCGGCGGCTGCGTACTGGCCGGCGGCGGTGCGGGGGATCGCCCGGCGGCCGGCGTTGAGCCAGGCTTGGGAGCTCAGCCCCGAGCAGTCGAAGGCGTCCGGCCCCGAGCCTCCCCACTGGTAGGGCTTGCCGATGTGCTGGCGCGCCCAGTCGACCACGGCTTGGGACGCCTCGGCGGACGAGATCGCGCCCACGGTCGCCGGCGGTGGCGAGCTCCCCTTCCCGGGTGGGCTTGAGCCTTGGGAGGACTCTCCTGAGCCGCCTTCTTCGGACGATGACGACCCTTCCCCCTCAGCTTCCGCCGCCTTTCGCGCCGCCTCGTCAAGCTCCCGCTGGCGTTGCCTTTCGGCGGCGAGCCGACGGGCCGCCTCGTTCTCTGCGGCAATGCGCGCCGCCTCGGCCTGCTCCTCTAGGGCAATGGTCGTGTTCTTCTTCGCCGCCAGCTCGGCGAGCAGCGCCTGGTGTTCGCGTTCTGTGGCGTCCTGCTTAGCCTCCAGCTCGAGGGCTGCTTGTTCGGCTGCGATCGCCGCTTGCGCAGCCGCTTCCGACTTTTCCTCGCGGATCTCCACGGCGCCTTCGGCCCGGACCCGGGCGGCAAGGGCTGCCTGCTCTGCGACGGCGAATCTGCTTGAGGCGCGCCCCGTGCTCGTCCCGACAATGTGGATGAGTTCGGCCTTGCGGATGGCCTCATCCAGGGCCCCGGCGGTCAGGAACGGTTCGATTTCGGAGAACGCCGACTGCGATTCGCTCGCGCTGATGGCGATGCGGGCGAGGGTGCTGCGTGCCACGGCCAGGGAATCCGCAGCCTCCGTCGCTGCCTCCTGGGCTGCCTCCACCGTGCCAGAAGCCTTGACCAGCTCTTCTGCTGCGGCGTTGTAGGTTTCCGCCGCGAGGCCCGCCACCTGTTCAGCTGCCGCCGTCTCCGCTCGCAGGCCGTCAAGCATCGCCTCAATCTGGGCGACGGACGCCTCGGCCAGCTTCTCCTCCTGGCGCGCCCGGTCAATCTCTTCCTGGGAGGGTCCCGCCGGCGGATCAGCGCCTGCGATCAGCGGTTGACCGACAACAACCACGGCTCCACAGAACACGAGGGCAGCGATCCGCCTGGTGAGGGGATTGCCGCGTCGCGACGACGGGGACCGCATTGCCGGGACTCTCCTTAGTTGCTGTAGGGGCCAACGAGGGTCAACGTATCGGGGTTGACCTCACAGGGACGTGGCCATGCATTAAGCCTACCCTCGACAACTCCTGTCACATTAGTCACACCAGCCACACCAGCCACACAAGCCACGCCGGCAATCTCCCACCTGAGGGCATCTCACATCTCGGACGCCCGGCGGAAATCCTTCCGCGACGGACCTACGATGACGGATATGCGCACCTGGCACATCCTCTCCTCGCTGGTCCTGGCATTGTGAGCGCGAACTGGTCCTTTGAGACCCGCCAAATCCACGCCGGCCAGCGTCCCGATCCGACCACCGGATCGCCGGTCCTCCCGATCTTCCAGACCACCTCCTACGTGTTCCCGTCGGTCGAAGAAGCCGCCGAGCGTTTCGCGCTAAGCAGCATGGGTCCCATCTATGGTCGGCTCGACAACCCCACCCAGGAGGTCGTTGAGAACCGGATCGCATCCCTCGACGGCGGTGTCGGTGCCCTGCTCACCTCCTCGGGCGCCTCGGCCATCACAATCGCGATCCTCAACGCGCTCCAGGCCGGCGACCACATCGTCTCCTCCGCCTCGCTGTACGGCGGGACCTTCGCGCTCCTGCGGCATACGCTGCCCCCCCTTGGAATCAAGACCACGTTTGTGCAAAACCCGGCGGACCTTGAGGAGTGGCGGGCCGCCATCGTCCCTGAAACACGCATGCTTTTTGGCGAGGTGATTCCCAACCCGCAATGCGACATCCTCGACATGGAGCCGATCGCCGCGCTCGCCCACGAGCACGAGGTGCCGTTCTTTGTCGACTCGACCGTCGCGACACCCTGGCTGTGCCGGCCGATCGACTGGGGCGCGGACGTGGTGCTGCACTCGGCGACAAAGTACTTGGGCGGGCATGGCACGGCGCTCGCGGGCGTGATCGTCGATGCCGGGCAGTTCGACTATGCGGCGACGCCCGGGCGATTTCCGCAGTTCAGCGAGCCGGACGCCGCCTACAACGGGATTGTCTTTGGCAAGGAGTTTGGCGCGGGCGGGGCGCTTGGGGCCAATCTGTCCTTCATTGTCAAGGCGCGGGCTCGGCTGCTGCGAGACATGGGGCCGGCGATCGCGCCAATCAACGCCTGGCTCATTGAGCAGGGGATTGAGACGCTCTCGCTGCGAATGGATCGGCACGTGAGCAACGCGTTGGCGGTCGCGCAGTGGCTCGAAGCGCGCCCCGATGTCCTGTCGGTCTCCTACCCTGGGCTGCCGTCCTCGCCCTACCACGCCCTCGCGCAGAAGTACACGCCGCGCGGCCCCGGGGCGGTCTTCACCTTTGAGCTGGCCGGGGACGTCGCCGCCGGCCGAGCGTTCATCACCGCGCTTCGCCTCCACTCCCACGTCGCCAACATCGGCGACGTCCGCTCGCTCGTGATTCACCCCGCCTCGACGACGCATTCCCAGCTCAGCCCCCGCGACCAGGAGGCGGCCGGGATCCGACCCGGGCTCATCCGCCTGTCCGTCGGCCTCGAGGCGGTGGAGGACATTATCGCCGACCTCGAGCTCGGCTTCGCTGCCGCTTCAGAAACCCGCGCACGATGACGGACCGCGGGTTGTCGGGGCCAGGTGCGGTCTCGCTCGGCGCGGCTGGGGGCGGGAGGGGCGGCGTATCGGACGTGTCCACTGGTGGGGGGCGGGGCTTGGACGTGTCCACTGGTGGGGAGCGGGGCTTGGACGTGTCCACTGGTGGGGGGCGCGACGCTTCTCCTGGATTTGAGGGGGTTTCCCCTCAGCCGGGCGCAGCGATTCCTGCAACGGGGGCGTGGCGCGAGGGCGATCCGGTTGGGGATCGGCTGTTCGCTTCTTTGGGGGCGATTCCTCTCGAGGTCGGAGGGGAACTGGACGTGCGGCTGGCCTACGAGACCTGGGGGAGGCTGAACGAGGCCCGGGACAATGCGGTGCTCGTGCTGCACGCTTTGACCGGGGATTCTCACATCAGGGGCGAGGCGGGGCCGGGGCATCCGACAGCGGGCTGGTGGTCCTCGCTCATTGGGCCGGGCGCTCCGGTCGATACCTCGCGGTACTTCGTCGTGGCGCCGAATGTGTTGGGAGGGTGCCAGGGGTCGACGGGGCCTTCGTCGCCGTGCTCGGATGGGCGCCCCTGGGGGTCGCGTTTCCCCTACCTGACGATCCGCGACCAGGTGCGCGCGGAGATTGCCCTGGCTGACGCGCTGGGGGTTAGGCGCTGGGCGCTGATAATCGGAGGCTCGGCCGGGGGGATGCGAGTTCTCGAGTGGGCGACGATGGTGCCGGAGCGAGTGGCCGCCATCGTCCCTGTTTCTACTGCGGCACGATCTACCGCCGACCAGATCGCCTGGGCCCACGCCCAACTGCTGGCGATTCGGGCCGATGCTCACTTTCTCGGCGGCGACTACTACGACCAGCCGGCCGGGTCCGGGCCCCACGTCGGGCTGGGGATTGCCCGGCAGATTGCCCACACGACCTACCGGTCCTCCCTGGAGCTGGAGATTCGTTTTGGGGCCGAGGTCCAGGGTTCGGAGAACCCCCTGGGCGGCGGCGGCCGGTTTGCTGTCCAGTCCTACCTAGAGCACCACGGGGCCAAGCTCGCGCTGCGGTTCGATGCCAACTCCTATGTGGTGCTGACCGAGGCGATCCTCTCCCACGACCTGGGCCGCGACCGAGGCGGGGTTTCTGCCGCGTTGTCTCGGATTTCTGCCCGGGCCTTGGTTGTTGCTGTCGACTCCGACCGCCTCTACCTGCCCGAACAGTCCGACGCCCTCGCCGCCGAGATCCCTCACGCCGGCCCCGTTCACACCGTCCACTCCGACTATGGCCACGACGGCTTCCTCATCGAGTTCAACCAGTTGGCGCCGAGAATCCGCGACTTCCTGGAGGGCCGCTGATCCCTGCGCTTTCCACGCGTGGATTCTCCCCACTCCCCTCGCACCCCACCCCCCCGGAGCGGATCCTC
>Ga0123356_10002794_pt1 | contig 18510 bp, 19 predicted proteins | sample TergutEmb28metaG_2_FD_92546 | JGI IMG/M metagenome (GOLD analysis project Ga0123356, IMG submission 92546) | Embiratermes neotenicus P3 segment gut microbial communities from Petit-Saut dam, French Guiana - Emb289 P3 | ecosystem: Host-associated > Arthropoda: Insects > Digestive system > Gut ...
ATTGACACCGGCGGGACGCTGATCAGCGCAGCAGAAGCGCTCAAGCGCTCGGGCGCGAAACAGATCATCATGGGAGCGACGCACGGCATTTTTCCAATAACGCCGCCGCGCGATTCAAAAAATCCCCGGTCGACAAATTAATCCTGGTCGATACCATGCCGCAAGACGAAAACGCCCGCGTGCTCGGCGACCGTTTGGAGATTCTGCCCGTCGCGCCGCTGTTGGCCGAATCGCTGCGCCGAATCGTGGCCGGCGAATCCGTGGCCGAGTTGTTTGGTGATATGAATAATAAGTAAGCGTGATTCTGCGCTAAATGCGCTAAACTTTCTTAACCTGCAAGGCGTCAAGCTCGACGCTAGTGTCGCGGCCGAACATGCTGACTAGGACTTTGATTTTGCCCTTGACGGGGTCGATTTCCGAAACAGAACCGTCGAAACCTTTGAACGGCCCGTCGTTGACGCTGACGACTTCGCCGATCTGTAGATCGATGTCGTGTTTGGGCTCGTTGATGCCCATGCGTTTCTTGATTTTGGAAATTTCCTTGGCGCTGACCGGCGTCGGATTAGTGCCGGCGCCGACGAAACCGGTCACGCCCGGCGTGTTGCGAATAATGAACCAAGCGTCCTCGGTCAGTTTCATCTCGACCAGCACGTAGCCTTGGAAAATTTTCTGCTCGACGACTTTCCTTTTGCCGTTTTTGATGACGATCATTTTCTCTTTTGGCACGAGCACGTCGAAAATTTTGTCGGCCATGTCGACGCCCTCGATGCGTTGTTTGATCTGGTCGGCGACCTGCTCCTCGTAACCGGCATAAGTGTGAATCGCGTACCAAGCGCGCGATTCGTCGTAGCGTTTTACTTTGGCGCTCACAATATTACCTCCTTTATAGTCCAGTCAAATATCCAATCAACCAACATAATGAGGCCGGCAAAGAAAAGACAGAAAAGTATCACCGCCAGAGTCAGCGCCCAGGTCGAGCGGCGATTCGTCCAACGAACTTGCCGAAGCTCGCGCCAGGAATTGCGGAAATAGCGACCAATGGCGAAGATGGGACGGAATAAGAAAAACGATTTCTCGTTCTTCCGGGTCGTTTTGGTTGGTTTAGCAGTTTTGACTGCCTGAGAAGCAGTTTTCGCGGTCTTCTTTTTGGCCGCGGTTCTTTTAGTCGCGGCCGGCTCATCGGTTTTCGTGACAGACGAATCCGCACTCGACGCTTTGACGCGGCGAACTACGGTTCCTTTATTATCATTCTTTGCCATTCCATCTCTCCTAATTTAAATAGTCTGGCTTAACCAGACTGTCAAGTCCATTATAGCGAAATTTTTCTATCGCGTCAAGAAGTCAAAATCCAACGGGTGACCTCGAGTTTGAGTCGTTTGTATTCTGCTTCGTCGAACTGCATGTTGGCGATGCAATAGCGTTTGCCGCTCAAATGCGAGCAAAACATACAATCCATCATGTCGTAGCAATCTTGGATAAAGAACGAATTACTAATTTTGGCCGACCAAATGACGTTAAAGCTATTGGTACAAAGTTGACTCTCCTCGACGCGGATGCAGAAACTACTGGTCGTCGAACTAAAGCCGCCCACGATGTATTCGCAATCAGTCCCGCCCTCACAAAACAGCATGTTTTTACATTGATGTAGATCAAATGATCGATAGACGTTCTCGCTTTTCATGATTTGGTCACTCTCGGCCACATTGACCGAATCGATCTGACGTTCGGTCGTCGTGAAATTTGTTTCTGCCCAAGCCGCGACGATGTCTTCGACGCCGCCCAAGGGTCGTTTGTCTCGCATCCAATAGTCGTCCTGGGACTGGGCGTTGGCGTTTTCCATGGTGATAAACTGCGACGGATTGACCGATGCCGCCCAGGTCGGTTCTCCGCTCACCGAATCGTAAACTTGCTGGGGCAGCCGTCGATCGAAAGCGAATTTCTGCATCGCCTGTTCCAACGTCAGCGGGTTTTGGTAACCGAAAACCGCACCGACCACTTTGTCTAAAATTTCCTTAGCCATTTTTTCGTCCATTGTTATCTCCTTTTTACTTTATCTGGGCTTGAGCTTTGGGCTGATAAAAAATCACTCAAGGTCAGGTCGCGCTCGTCGGTCGGCGTCGGCAAAGGCGCGGCCATTTGCTCGGCTAGTTTTTCCTGAAATTTGGTCGGTAATTGTTGTTCGGTGACCGGTTTTAGCTCCGTTTTGACGGCGGGCGCTTGTTTTAGGAAATCCACCGTCCGCGCTTTGAGGCAAGGCAGAATCTGGTCGTCGACGCTGAGCCTTAGCAAACATTCGCGGGCGTTGAGCTCCGTCAAAATCCGCACGCGCAGCTCGTCTTCTTTGTTGCCGACGTCTTTGCCCTCGAGCAGGGCTTCCTTTGGCATCTCGATCGTTAAGTTGCCCTCGAGCGCTCGGGCGTCTTCTTCGCTGACCCGGAAAACGTAATAATTAGCCACGTTGGTGAAAATGGCGTCCTGGATTTCTTTGTCGATCTGGCCAAAATATTGTTGGGTCAAGAAAACAAACAGGTTGAATTTGCGCGCTTCGGCCAGAACCTGCGCCAGAGCCGGATTTTGCACCACCGACACCTCGTCGATGATCAGGATGACTTTTTCGTTGAAACCGTGGGCTTGGGCGAGCAGGAAAATTTGTTGGATCAAAAGACCGGCCACGGTTTTGACGACTTTTTCGCCCATGCTGACTTTGTTGAGAGAAAAGACGGTCAGCTGGTTTTGATTGATGACCTGTGCTAGCGAAATGTCACTGCCCGTCTCGTCGGTCAGCGCCGGATTGAGTTGCATTTCTTCGACCAAAGCCACGATCGGTGAAATGGCTTCGTTGTAATATTTGGTGCGCATTTCGTTGAAATCGGCGCCAAAGAAACGCGTGATGTTCTCCGGCACGTAACCGGCCACGTGCTCGAGCAATTGTTGGCGATATTCGGTGTCGGCGATGAAACGCTTCAGGTTGTCAAGGCTCATAACCTGCGCGGTCATCAGAACGAACAGCGTGAAACGCAGCGTCCGTTCTAGTTTGGGATTGTGTTGATCGGCCAACAATGATTTGAACAAAGTCGTGGTCAGTTCGGTGGCCGCCGAAATGTCGGTACCGGCGCCGGCGAACAATTCTGCACCGTCGTCTTTGCTCTTGAAACTTATGATGTTGCTGTCATTTAGGCCGCTCAAATCCTTTTCCAACGAAGCATGCGGATCGATCACTACCAAACGGTAATTTGTGCGATAAGTCGTATTAGACAAGAGCGAATCGACCAACAAACTAATCAGTTTGGATTTGCCAGAACCGCTAGCGCCGATGATGAAACTATGCTTGCCAAAATCATAAGCCTCGAGCGGCAGATAGTAATTTTTTGGTAAGTATGGGAAAGTATCAACCTCGAAAATGGCACCGAGATCGTCGCTTCGAAGGATGTGAATTGATTTTTGGATATCGAGATATTTCGGTTGTTTGACGCGCAAATATTTGTTGTTTTTAACAAAATCAACTTCTAGTAGATGCGCCGGCAGGACGAATGATTTTTTGCGCGAAATCGACCATTTTTTGCCGGCCTTGAAATAGAAATCACCGTTGACCATGGCGCGATCGGCGTTTAACATGCGGATTTTGAGCGTCACGAAATCGAGCTCTTTGGCGCGCTTGACTTGGTATTTTTCGCGCAGATCGAGCAAATTACCACCGGTCACGAATTGAATGAATTTTTCTTTTTCGTCGGCTTTGGGTAATTTTATTTTATCGGGGTCAATCGGCCTGAGCACCACGTCCTCTAGATTATTGGAGAGCGAACCGATGTCGCGATCCGTGGCGATATAATAACGCAAAGTGCTGCTTTTGATGCGAACGACGAGCTGCCAGGCTTTTAAAATACCGATATATTGCGAGATCGCCAAACAAGTTTTGCGCCACGATTCGGCGCTGTATTCGTCTTTCATCAAATACAGCTCGTACCAAAACGCGTATTCGCGTGTTTGCTTATGCATAAGTTTATTGTACCGCACTCCGACGTATGTTACAATGCTAAGCATGTATCAGTTTAGTTTCTTGTGGTTTTTCGTCGGTCTGGCGGTGATTGGTTTGGGCGTGGCTTTTATGCGTTTTTACAAGGAAGTCGCTGACAACATGGGCAGCGGTGCGGCTAGCTATGATCGTTACAAAATCGCGGCACTCTGTGTCTCGGGCGTGGGGATTTTAATGATGTTTAATTTGCACAATTTAATTATCGCTTTTATTGCTAATTTGATTTTTGGCGGCACTCTGAATAATTAGTGGCAAACGAAAACTAAAGGTGCTGCCGTGATTGAGCCGACTCCGGAGTTCGATCACTGTGTTCATTTTGGCGATTAGTTGCTGAACCACGTACAAACCCAAACCCGTGCCCTTGGTTTCACGAGTTCGATAATCCTCGCTCCGCCAATATCTCCCAAAAACTTTGGCTTGATCCGATTTGCTAATGCCGATGCCGGTGTCGGCCACCGAGAATTCGACCTCTGATCCGTGATCGCCATTGACGCGCCGCGCGCCGATGGTCACGCTACCGGTCGTGGTGTATTTGATGGCGTTGATGACTAGGTTTTGCATGACTTCCTCGATGGCCATGCGAGGCGTGCAAATCGTGCCGGTGACGTGGAGGTCGAGTTTTAATTCGAGGCCTTGTTCTTTGGCGTCGCCTAGATAGTTGTTGTACAGATCGTGCAAGAAATCGTCGATATCGATGTCTTCGGGATCCAAATTGATACCACGTTGGGCGCGACTCAGCGTCGAAAGATCATTCACCATCTGCGAAAGATATAGTATCTGTTGATGAGCGTCGCTGAGCGTTTTATCGAGCAATTTAGCGTCACCGCCCTTCTCAATTAGAAATTGCGTGTTGCTAAGAGCCCCCTCGGCGATCGCCACCGGGGTGCGCAATTCGTGACTAACCACGGCGATGAATTCGTCGCGTTCGTCGTCGAGCGATTTTTGTCTAGTTATGTCGCGAGCGATTATGATGACGCTTTTGGCGTCGTGCGAGTCGGAATCCTTGAAAGTGCCGCGGATCGGCGAAATCGACAGATACAAATTGATTTTTTGACCGCCGGGGTAAGTATGGACGAGATCACCTCGCTCGACAAATTTACTAGAATCGCGTATCAATTCCGCTAGCGACACCGACTGACCGTCTTCGTTCGAGAGCTTGAACAAATCGTCAATTTTGGAATTGTTGATGTCTTTATTGGTCTCGAGGAGGCTCAGCGTAGCGGCGTTATAGAGGTGGACGATGCCACTTTTGGTATCGACACTCAAAATCGCGTCGTTTAAGCTGTTGATGACGGTCTCGAGGCGCTGGCTCTGCAGGCCTTCGCGGGTCTTTAGATTTTCATAGAGTTCAATCCGTATCAGATTGGACGACCTCATCCAGACCAAAATAACGGCCGACGAAAACATCATAACGGTGGAAATCATGATGCTAACCAATTGCCCACCGACCGGCTCGGGATGCAAAACCCCGAAGGCCAACATCACGGCGGCCGCGTAAATAGCGCCGATGATCATGGCTTTTAGGCCTAGGATAACCTCGGTGGCGACAATCAAAATAATCCCAAACATATAAACCGCCGGTGCATCGCCGACCACAAACACGGCGTAGAGCGAAGCTGCGATGTAGCTGAGCAATATGTAGATGGCCAAGGAGCGCTTGGTGTTGGGTTTTAGGGCGGCGTAACAGATCACCAACGTCAAAAACGCTAGCGTGGAGAATAACATCATCGCGTCGCTATAAAACGGCGAATACGGTTCGGCGTCCGAAAAATATATAAACGCCGAATAAAACAACGTCAAAGAAGCGATAAAAAACCCGGCTAGCTGGATGGTGTACAGCAATTTAGGGTTATATTTGGACTTCTGCTTGCTCACAGAAACTATTCTAGCATAATCGCTATAAGTAAGGGGAATATTTTTTGATGTCGCGCCGCTTGGCTTTGGCTTCGGGACAGACGCGCTCTAGATCTGCCCAAAAATCCGCGCTGTGATTAGGATTCTTGACATGAGTCAACTCATGCAGCAACACATAGTCGATCAGCTCATTCGGCAGTGTCATCAGCATAATATTAAGGGAAATAACCACCAAATCATCGCGGTGCGTGCAACTGCCCCAGCGACTTTTGGCGTGCGTGAAACGGACTTTGTCATAAGGCAGATCGTATTGATCGGCCAGATATTGCAAGCGACGCGGCAGGTAGGCTTTGGCTTCTTTTCTAAGGGCTTTTGCCACGCCGTCCTTTATGAGGCGAGTGCGCTCAAGGTCAGAAGTGCTTGGGCGGACGATCACGTTGACGTCTAACTTTTGCAGTTTGACGGATTCTTCGTCGCCGGTTTTGATGTGCAAGCGATGCGATTTGCCGATTTGTTCGCCGTCCGCGTAATCTTTTTTGCTCGCGATGCGTTCCATGGAGCGCCGCAATTTACTGCGGTTAGCATCGAGCAATCGGCCGATGTCTTTTCTCGAACCAAAGCGCGGCAAACGCGCCACCAAGCGACCGTCGGTCTGGAATTGAATGGAAACAGAATAACCCTTGACGCGACGAATTTCGATATCACCAAATTCCTCGTCGTAGAAAGTTTTATTGGACGAATGGGCCACGTGGCCTCACAATCGGTGCTGGTTGGGGCTGCGGTGCGGCCGGAGCGGGTTCTTGGGTTTCGAGGATTTTCTTGAGCACGGTGCGTGCCTGGGTTGAATAAGTATGTTTGCCGCTGATCACCACGGTGGCCTTGTCGAAGCGCGTCGGTGCTTGGTATTCTTTTGCCTGTCTAGCGAATTCGGTAGCGTCTAGGGATTGCTTGTAGCGATCGCCGGCCTTCCGGGCGTCACGCTTGGTGCTGCGGCGTTCGGCTGTTGGCGCATCGGTTTGCACCACGACGGTCAAGATTTTGTAACCGGCTTTCTTGGCGCTAGTGGCTAGAGTCGTGCGTGCCGGCCGATCGTTATAACCTCCATCCAAAATGATGGTTTTCTTGGTCTTTAATAATTCAGCCATCATCATGTCGGAGACTTGTTTGACGATCGTTTTTTCGTTGTCGTCATAAGTGTGATGCGCAAACAACATCCAGCGGATTTTGTCCTCACTAACCAAGGCGGCGTCAAAAGTCTCGGCAAACTGCGTGGCGAAAAAGGACTTGCCCGACCCAGGCAAGCCGATAACTACGATTATTGTTGGGCTCGACATGCTCAATTTATCCATCTTTCCTCCTAAGCAACTACTATTCTAAAGTGTTTGAGCGCGAAAGTCAAACTGCCTCTCCTCACCCAAATATTCCGGGCAGTTCACTAAATCATCAATCGTGGTGATATTGTCAAAAATCTCGCGTGGGAAATCGTTTCTAGAGTTGACGTCCGTGTCGGCAATCAAATTTTTCACCTCGTCCAGCGTCATTTCATGGACAGAAATTTTTTCGCCAGCGTCGAGTTTTTGGTCGACTTGGCCGATGAAATCGGTCGCCAAAAACCAGTAACTGAACCATTCGATCTTGCCGAACGATTGAGCCGCCCAAATCAGGCGCCAGTTTTGGAACGTCATACCAGTTTCCTCGAGCAGCTCGCGCTGGGCGGCCTCTAGCTCGGTCTCGGCCTCGTCGTCATGCCGCCCACACGGCAAGCCGTAAAATTCCGCCGTGTTCGGTTGCTGCTGTTTTAGCACCACCAATCGGCCGTCCTTGATGGCCAAAACTAGCACCGAATCAGCCCGTTTTAACATTTCAAAAGTTCTAACCGAGCCGTCAAACATCCGTTGCGGCCAATGATAAACATCGAAAATTTTTCCCTGAAAAACGCGGCGAGCATCTCGCGGGATTAACCTAGCTTTCTTTGGGATGACTGTTCTCATGACGAAAATCCTATAGCCACTCCAGGCGTTTTTTAGCGTAGAACTTCTTGGTGGCTTCGATGCTCAGAGCGTAACCCATCAGCAGCACGAACAACCACCCGGCAAAGACGAGTGGCAATTTCATCATCTGGACAGCCTCACCGACACTAGTGAAACCAATCACCAAGACGAGAATCATCACCAGCAGCGTCAAAATTATCAACGGTTTAGAGGCCATGCTCTCAAAGAAGGGTTTTTTGGCCGTTCTGATCATGTGGATTATTAGGACTTGGGATATGGTACCAAAGACGAACCAACCGCATTGAAAGAGCGGCGCTAGATCCTGCGTGTTGGCGCCAATAATAAAGAACAAAACGACGAAACAGAGCACATCAAACACCGAGCTGATCGGACCGAGAACGTACATAAAATCTTTGATCGATCGAGTGTTCCATTTTCTAGGTCGTTTGATAAATTCATCGTCGACATTATCAAAAGGAATACCGAGTTGCGACATATCGCACAGCAAATTCTGAATCAGGATATGGATCGGTAGCATCGGCAAGAAAGGCAAAAACACGCTAGCGACCACCACCGAAAACATATTGCCAAAATTGCCGCTAGTGGCCATTTTGATGTATTTGATGATATTGCCGAAAGTTCTACGGCCGAGCTCCACGCCCTGCTCTAGAACCAATAGATCTTTCTCGAGCAGGATGATATCAGCGGTTTCCTTAGCGATGTCCACCGCATTGTCAACCGATATGCCGACGTCGGATTGTTTCAGCGGCAAAGCGTCATTAATGCCGTCGCCGAGATAGCCGACGGTGTGATTGTTCTTTTGCATGATTTTGACGACGCGCTCTTTGCCGGACGGCGACAATCTATAGAAAAGATTGCAGATTTCGACTTTTTTGCTCAACTCGTCGTCGGACATTTTCTCAACCTGCGCGCCGGACAGGGTGACTTTGGTGTCGATACCGACTTTCTGGCAAACGATTTCGGCCACGCCCAAGCTATCGCCAGTCAAAACAACGCTTCTGACACCGTGCTCCTCCAAAGTTTTAATGGCTCGTTTGGCCGATTCTTTGGGCGGATCCAAAAATCCTATAAAACCGATGAAAGTCATGCCTGATTCGTCCTCGACGCTATAGGCCTGGCGGTTGTCTGGTTCGGTTTCTTTCTCGGCCACCGCTAGCATCCGAAGGCCTTGAGCATTGTGCGAATGATAAACCTTTAGAGCCTCGGCGCGGATTTTATCGTTCAGGGGAATTATCCTGTTGTGGTATTTGACGTTTTTACAGATCGCCAGGATCTCCCCGAACGAGCCCTTGGTGATAATGTGATTACCATCATCGTGACGCAAAACGACGCTCATCCTTCGCCTATCAAAGTCGTACGGAATCTCATCGGCCAATTCGTACTCGTCGGCTAATTCGCACAGCCCGTCAGTTTCTGCTCTGTTAATAACGGATAGGTCGATCATGTTTTTGAGACCGGTCTGGAATTGACTATTTAGACAGGCTCGTTTTAGAACCTCGATGTCGTCCTTGTCGTGGATGTTGATGTATCTATCGAGGACGACTCGCCCTTCGGTCAGCGTGCCCGTTTTGTCGGTGCACAAAATGTCCATTTCGCCAAAAGCCTGTATCGAGCCGATGTTTTTAACGATGACTTTATGTTTGGACATCTTTACTGCCCCGGTAGCCAGCGTGGTCGTAAAGACAACCGGCAACATTTCCGGGGTTAACCCCACCGCAATGGCGATAGCAAACAGCAGCGAATCCAGTAGATCCACTCCGGTGATAACATTAATAATCAGAACGGTCGGAATCATGACGAGCATGAACCTAATCAATAATCTGCTGACCGAGCTAATGCCCCGCTCGAAACTATTCTTGGGCGTTTTGCGCGACAGGGATTTGGCCATGGAGCCGAAATAAGTATCATTCCCGGTCGCCAGGATAATCGCCGTGGCGGTTCCGCTGACGACGTTCGATCCCATGAAACCGATGTTTGGCAAGTCAGTCACCGAGCTATCGCCGTCCCCTGAGCGATCGCTGAATTTTTCGACCGGGTTGGATTCACCGGTCAGGGCGGCTTGGGCGATAAATAAATCTTTGGTGGTCAAAAATCTAACATCGGCCGGGATCATGTCGCCGGCCGCCAATTTGATCATGTCGCCGACGACCAATTCTTCCATCAAGATCTCTATGAACTCGCCGCTTCTTTTGACATCGGCCTGGTTGACGATCATTCGAGACAATTTCTCGGCCGCCTTGGAAGATTTTTCACTCTGGATAAAGGAGATCAAACTAGCCACAAAAACCAAACTCATGATGATAATAAAGGTCAAATAACTCTCCTCGTCAGCAAATACCACATCGGTCAGCAACGTAATAATAGCGATGACGATGAGCACGGCGTTGAAAGGATTGATGATGGCTTCGGATAATCTTTTCCACGTCGTGTTCTTGTTGATGACAGTAATAGCGTTGAGGCCATCGTCTTCTAATTTTTCCTCGGCCTGGGATTCCGTCAAGCCATCCGGGTGCGTTTCTAGTTCCTTGTACAAATTATCCAGATCCAGAGTGCTATATTTGTGAATATTTTCCTCTGCGAGGACGTTCTTGCCGCCGCTGCGGGCTTTTCTATTTAAAAACCGCATAATAACATCTCCCTTCGCTCCCGCCTAATGAAGACGGCCGTTTCGGATATTTATAGTTCATTTGGCACGGGCGGCAGGGTTCGAACCTGCGACACCAGGTTTTGGAGACCTGTGCTCTACCAGACTGAGCTACGCCCGTACGACAACCATACTAGCATACCTAATCATATTTGGCCACTCCATAGCCAATTGTTGTAATTAATACTACGATTTTCATCTATTAGGCCGGGACAATTGGGACAAGCAACGCTCGCTTTATTGCAATATTAATGTTGTAAAATTTACATATAATAAATTATAGTAAAATCAAGACTTTACACGCTGATTTAAACACCTTATAATGGTCATGTTTTAACTAAAAGTGAGCAAACGGATCAAATGAAATTACTGATGTTGGGTTGGGAACTACCGCCGTATAACAGCGGTGGTCTTGGGGTTGCTAGCTTTAACATGGCTAAAGCCTTGTCGAAGCGCGGCGTCGACATTCAATTTGTCCTGCCCTACAAAGCCAAACACCACGAGGCCGAGAAATTTTTTGATGTCTTGCCGGCCTCTAATATTCCGCCCCTGATCAACGAAAACGGCGACTATGTGGCGATGGGCGCCTATTCTGGCACTTGTTCGGTCTGCCGCAGTCGCAGCTGCAAACACGCCAAGAGCTACGTCGAGGGCTTTATCGGCGCTACCCGTCGCTACGCTGACGAAGTTGCCCGATTAGTGACTCGTCGCAAATTGCACCCTGATGTCATCCACGCCCACGATTGGCTGACCATGGAGGCCGGCGTGCGAGCCAAACTCATCAGCGGTAGCCCGCTGGTGGTGCATGTCCACGCCACGGAATTCGACCGCGCCGGTGGTCACTACGGTAATCCGCTGATTCACGAAATCGAGTACCAAGGATTAGTGATGGCCGATCGGATTTTGGCGGTGTCGCAACTGACCAAGAACATCATCGTGCGGGAATATCACATTCCTGCCGACAAAATCGAGGTGGTACACAATAGCCTCGACCCCGGTGACCTCGACGATATAGTGGTCGATGCTAACGATTATCTCTATGCCAAGGAACTGAAAAAACAGGGCTACACCATCGTCTCGCCCGGCGGCGTGCGCTTGACTGCCCAAAAAGGCATCTCGTATCTGCTCGAGGCCATGGCGCTGGCCATGACTAAAAACCCGAAATTACTCCTGCTCGTACCTAGTTCAGGCGACCAGAGAAATCAGATCATCGAAATGGCGGCCGATCTCGGGATTTCCGATCGCGTGATTTTCCTCGGTTTCGTGCGCGGTTCGCGTCAACGCGAGCTCTACCAAGTAACCGACATTTTCGTCATGCCGTCGATTTCTGAACCGTTTGGCATCACCGCTCTCGAGGCGGCGCATTCGCACACGGCGCTGCTTTTGTCCAAACAATCCGGCGTCGGCGAGGTTTTGCGCAATGTCATGCGTTTTGATTATTGGGACACGCGGCGCCTGGCCGACGAGATAGTCAACATTTCCCTGTCGCCGGGTTTGTCGGGCGAACTCTGCGATGGTGCCAAGCGCGAATATCTCAAATTCAGCTGGGCGGACGTCGCCGAGAAATTGTCACACGAATACAGCAAAGTCATGGCGCGCGCCAAAAGGAACGCCGCCAAATGGGTCGAGTTCGCTGCCGAAGGAGCCGCTCATGCCTAAGGCCATCTGTCTCTACATGCACGTTCACCAACCTTGGCGGGTGCGACAGTATTCGGCCTTTGACACCGGCGTTGACCATAATTATTGGGGTGCGGGCGATGGTGAGATTTTGCGCAAAGTTGCCGACAAATCGTACTTCCCGACCAACACGGCGTTGATCGACATGCTGAATACTTATCCCGAATTCCGCGTCAGCCTGTCGATTACCGGCACTTTTATCGAGCAATGCGAATATTATCTGCCGGAGCTGCTAGAATCATTCAAGGCGCTTGTCAACGCCGGTCGTTCGCCGGACGGCGACCAGAGCAAAAACCGCGTGGAAATCGTTGGCGAGACTTATTATCATAGTTTGGCGTTCTTTTATTCGCGTCCGGAATTCGACCGCCAAGTTGCCCAACATGCCCAGAAAATCGAGGACGTTTTCGGCCTGAGGCCGACGGCTTTTCGAAACACCGAGTTGGCTTATAATAACGACCTCGGCAAATGGGCGGACACTCACGGCTACAAGGCCATCCTGGCCGAGGGTTGGGACAAAGTCCTCGGTTGGCGCTCGCCGAACTTTTTATACAAACCGCCCGGCACAGAGAGAATCAAATTGTTGCTCAAAAATTACAAACTATCGGACGATATGGCCTTTCGTTTTAGCAATCGCAGTTGGGCGGAATATCCGCTGACCTCCGGCAAGTACGCCGCGTGGTTGGACGCCGAGGACGCGCCGCTGGTTAATTTGTTCGTTGACTATGAAACTTTCGGCGAGCACCATTGGGAAGACACCGGGATTTTCAATTTTCTAAAGGCTCTGCCGCACGAATGGCTGAGTCGTCCGGAGCACACTTTCATGACGGTTAGCGAGGCGGCCGATTTCTATGAGGTCAAGGACGAGGTCTCGATGCCGCACGTGGTGACTTGGGCGGACACCGAGCGCGATTTGTCGGCCTGGCTCGGCAACCGCATGCAACAGGAATCGAATCATTATATCTACGCCATGGAACAGCACATTTTGGAAACCGGCGATATTCATTTGATCGGCGACTGGCGGCGCTTGACGACGTCTGATCATGCTTATTATATGAGTACGAAATATTGGAACGACGGCGATGTGCACGCTTACTTTTCGCCCAAACCGTCGCCTTTTGATGCCTTTATGGATTATATGAACGCTCTGCGTGATGTGCGTTTCCGCCTGATTAAAAACCATGTAAAGCGAGGTTAAAAAATGGCGCGGCCGATTATTCTCAGCAATGGTGAGATGGCGATCGGGCTGAATACTTTTGGGATGGTGCATGATTTTTACTATCCTTATGTTGGTTTGGAAAATCACTCGTCCGAACGAGCGACGCGGCATCGCATAGGTTTGTTTATCGAGGGCGCTATTCATTGGCTGAGCGACGGCAGTTGGAAAATCAAACAGGAATACATCCCGGGGCGGCTCATCGGCAAGACGGTAGCGACTAACGAATGGCTCGGTTTTACTATTGAGTTTCAGGATTTTGTCGACAGCGAGCTGAGCGTTTTTGCGCGTAATATTCATGTCATCAATCATAGCGATCGACCGCGAGAGGCTAAATTGTTCCTGCATCAGGCTTTTATTATCGGCGAGGCGGCCGATGGTCACGACACGGCGCAATACATCCCGCCGATGAACGGTCAAACAGAGGCCATTTTGCACTACAAAGGCAAACGCGCCTTTCTCGTTAGCGGCGACAATCTACAGACCAAAAACAGTTTCGATAGTTTTAGCATCGGTTGTTTTGGCGAGTTTGGCGACAGCAAAAGTGACGGTGTGTGGCGCGACGCCGAGGACGGCGAGCTAGCGCGCAATCCGGTGGAGCGAATTCAAACCGATTCGATATTGCAATATTCTTTGAATTTCGGGGCGCACGATTCGGTGCGGGTTCATTACTTTTTAGCGGCCGGCAAATCTCACCACGAAGCACGCCGAACTTTAGACAAATTCAATGGCGACGGTCTCTTGACTCGCCTGATGAAGACGGATCAATATTGGCGAAACTGGATCGCCTCGGCTCAAACCACGGCCGAGGTAAAAGTCGCGCCGGAATATCGCCAGCATTTCTTGACTTCACTGCTTATCCTGAAAGCTATGATGGATCGCCGCGGCGCCATTATGGCTAGTTGCGACACCGAGATGCTCAAATACACCCGTGACGCCTATGTTGATTGTTGGCCGCGCGACGCTGGGTATGCTTTTTGGGTGTTTCTGCGGCTCGGTTATTATAACGAGATAAGGCAATTTTTCCGCTTTGCGCGCGATGTTATATCGGACGAGGGTTTCTTTTGGCAGATGTATCGTCCCGACGCCACGATTGGCCCCAATTCGCACGCTTATGTGCACGACGGTGGCGAAATCGCCCCGCCGATCCAGACCGACGAAACCGCTATCGTGCTGTTTCTGCTCGCTAAAACCATCCAAACTGCTGTCAAAACCGGTGACAAAATCGAAAATTGGCGTGAAATGTACGAAGATCTGGGTCGGCCGATAGCGAATTTTCTGTCGGATTATATCGACCCGGCCACCAAATTACCCCGCGCCAGTTACGAGCTCTGGGAAGTGCTCTACCAAACGACGACTTATTGCGCGGCCGTGACGTTCGGCGCCCTCGAGGCAGCGGCGGAGCTCGCGGAAATGTTCGGTGAAACCAACAACGTCATCAAGTGGCGCAACACGGCTAGCGAAATTCGCGAATCGGCCGGCGTTTTCTGGAACAAGGACAGGAATTATTTCTACCGCGGCTTCTGGCGACACCGCGATGGACGAGAGTTCGACTATGACCACACCATCGACGCCTCGGCCTTTTACGGCGCCTGGGCTTTTCGTTTGTTCGATGACGCCAAGCTCGAAACGGCTTTTAGAACACTAACCGAGCGATTTTACATCCGAGAAAATAATGTCGGCTTGCCGCGCTTTGAGGGTGACGATTATAACCGCCAGCGTTCCGACGGTGAGGGCAATCCTTGGTTTATCACTTCTTTTTGGATAGCCCAGTACGCGGCCGAGCGTGGCGAGACCGATTTGACCAAGAAAGTCCTCGACTGGGCGAACGACCAGATGATGCGTACCAACATTCTGCCCGAACAAGTCAGCCCGCTCGACGGTCGCATGCTGAGCGCGGCGCCGCTTAGTTGGTCACACGCCGAGTTTATTAATACTTGTCTTGACTATGGTAACTCGAAAAATGATGTCCCCGAGGAGCAAGAAAATGAAGTTTCGACCGAGCAAAACTAACCGACGCGCCTTCTCGAAAATCGCCGAAGAGTACGATTTGGTTTACTTTGGTCATATCAATCCCAAAATCGACACCGATTACAAAATGGTGCGCGGCCTGACGGCTTCGTCTGATATTGTGGACGAAAATTATACCACGGGGAATGTTTATGATTACGAAGTGGCGTTTCTACAACGTCAGAAAAAGGTACGCACGCTCTCCGGTGAACAGAAAAAGCGCCAGTGGACGATTTTGCAAATCCAACTAAAAAAGGTAAGATTGCCGCATTTTTTGGTGGATGGACGTCGGCGGACTGAGGAATATGGCGCGCTACTAGCTTCGACGCAGCGCTGGCGCGAGATCGGCTGGCAACACGTGGCCGATCACCCCGAATTTCCGCGCGTTTTTGCGACTTATGCTCAACCGCTCGACGTGGCAGCCATCATGGCCATCCTGACCCGGGAGGTTCAAGACACGTTAGCCACACATTTCTCGGGGTTTGACTACGAATTTGAGGCCGATAAATTGATCGTTTACGCCACCGACACCGAAGTCGATCTCCAAACGCTCGACCACATGCTGCGCGTCGGCCTGTGGCTAGCACGGCATTTGGACGCGACCAAAGACACTAGCGTTTCTTTGGTTTGACTTCGTTGCGACCGAGGTTTTTCTTGGTCTCAGTAAAATCCTCGTGCTGGCGCGTGCGCGGATTGTATTTCTTTAGCGACAATTTGCCCTGGTTCTTGACTTGCCGATTCTGCGGATTAACCGTCGTATATAGTCGCGTCTTGCCGTCACCACTGACGATGCCGACCAATTTGCGCTTCGATTTGCTATTGCTCTTCTTACTCTTTGCCATATCTTTTCATTATATCACACTTGACAATAAAACTCAACCCGGTTTTCAGAAATCGTTTTCATCGGCAGATACGTTAACCCGACTTCTACGAGACGCAACATCCTACTTTAGGACTTTATCGATTTCCTGTTCTGTGAAACCCCATTCTAGGAGTGTCTTGTAGAGCTCGAGGCCAAGGAATTTATGCATTTTACTTGGTATTGTCTGTGGGCGGAATCCGCCATTAGGATTTATAGCCTTAATATGGCTGCCCTTGCCACCTTTAGCGTCAATTTTCATACCTAATTTACGGTAGGCTTTCACCCAATCATTTTGAGTTTTATCGGTAAGAGATATCATAAAATACTTCTATGCTGCAGCGAGTACTTCTTGACGGATTACTTTTGATTCACCAGAAAGACGAATGAGAGTGTCAGAACAATATTTAGGCGCAATACCGTAGTATGTGAAAACAGCATCTTTGATAAGTCCATTAACATCATCTCTAGCATCTCCACCGGTTAAAATACCATCAACATTTGTAGATTTTGCTAGCCAATTTCCATCGGGTGCGTGCTCAATACTGAACTGCAAGCCACCTAATTCCTTGATTTCGCGTAACATCTCAATTACATTAGGATCATTAGAGCCATCAAACTTGGCGCCAAGACGCCGAGCTAATAATACCAGTTTGTATCGCAAACTTGTTTTCATGATATTCTCCTTGTGTCTATTTTATCATGTTTACTAAATATAGTCAACACCATAGCACCACCTCCATTAGTTCTCACTAAGTATTTTACCACAGGTTTATTCGATGTGTCAAAACCCTAGCACTTCTTACGTTTTGTCCCAAGACCGATTTTCCTGAGCCGCAATCTCCACTTCTACGGCTTTTCGCTGTTCATCAGAGCAGTTGGCTTCATCTATCTCTGGATACATAATACTAAAAAACATTCTGAAGGTGTTTCGTTCGATAGAATCACTGTCTAGCATACCCGCCGCCATCCAGCGATCACGGCGACCGATGGCGAGTTCCTTGAAATCTTCATCTATGGACGGGCGTCTGAGCAGCTTATTAAGTCGCACTAGCCAACTCATGACGGTTAGTTCGCTATAGTTACCACTATTACAACAATAAGTACTCAGTCTAATAACCTTATCTTCACCTTTCGGTGGCTGCCGAGACAAGTCACTCCTAAGGGCTGTCATTGCCTCGCTATAAATTAATTCGATCGCACGTCGCGCGGGATTATCTGGATTGTCGCTGATTTGCAACCCGCCAGCTAAGTATTCGCAACAATTTATCAATCGCTCAGTTATTATTCGCGACGGCTCCGTGTCTGGTCTGTTTTCCCAATACGGATCAGCCTTGTCATGATCCCACCTGGCTATACGTGCTACTCCCACGCGCCTTACAACATCTTCATAATAACCAGTGTCATCACAATCGTGCTGTTCGTCATCGTAGTGCGCAAACTCCCGCTCAACCTCACTCGCGCTACGACGAGTCCTCCCAACGATAGATTCTATGCCGTTATAATAACTACTAACCTCCAAAACCACTCTTCCACCAATTTTATCCGGAAATGACAATGCCAACTTCAATTTACCACTTTCCGGATCGATGTTAATGGCAGCATCGCGAGTCAATTTACCAAATCGCCAATCATACGGCGCCACACCAGCCGTTGTACCCTTGCGTAGTTTGTTAATCCTTGCGACAGCGCCGTATTTACAACCTTCGTCAAGATCATGATCTGCCATATATGTCTGATGCTTATTTTTTGGCCAGCTGCTCAACAGCCTACCGGCATTTTCATGAAACGTAGTGTATAGTGTTAGTATTTCCTTGGTGTTGATAACTGGTTCGTCGCTATTTACGAGCTGCACAAAAACGTCCCAATGCTCAGATATACTCTGCTCAAAATATTCACTGTCTATGCCCTTATCTTGAATCGATTGCATCCACTCAACAAAACTCATGACTTGTTCTAGTCTTTGCTTATCAGTTTCGTCTATCTGCCCAGTTTTTATGCTACCAACTAAGCCCCCCCCTCCTCCGTCGTCGTCGTCGTTACGCACTCTACCATATCCTACCCCGCTTCATTAGTTATATTCACTCCTTAGCAAGTATAGAGTGCGCTTTTATGTATTGCAAGCATAAGCGTTCATAGACCATATGATTCACTTTACGAAAAATAGATTTTCATGATCTGCCTGGCGATCTTAATAAAAAAATCCTA
>Ga0123356_10002795_pt1 | contig 18504 bp, 14 predicted proteins | sample TergutEmb28metaG_2_FD_92546 | JGI IMG/M metagenome (GOLD analysis project Ga0123356, IMG submission 92546) | Embiratermes neotenicus P3 segment gut microbial communities from Petit-Saut dam, French Guiana - Emb289 P3 | ecosystem: Host-associated > Arthropoda: Insects > Digestive system > Gut ...
CAGCAGCAGGTTCTTGCGGATGTCGAAGTTGTGGGACTCGACCTTGCGCTGCGCCTTCTCGATCTGGCGCGTCAGCATGCCGCTCTCGATCACCTCGCCTTCCTTCATGCCGGCCATCTTCAGCAGCCGCTGTGTGCGCAGCGGATCGCCGAAAATGCGCATCAGGTTGTCCTCCATCGAGAGGTAGAAGCGGCTCGAGCCCGGATCGCCCTGGCGCCCGGAGCGGCCGCGCAGCTGGTTGTCGATGCGGCGCGACTCGTGCCGCTCGGTGCCGACGATGTGCAGGCCGCCGGCGGCGACCACCTTGTCGTGCCTGGCCTGCCAGTCGGCGCGCAGGCTCTCGCGGGCCGGGTCCTCGAGCGTGCCGGCGGCGGTGAGCTCCGCCTCGAGGTTGCCGCCGAGCACGATGTCGGTGCCGCGGCCGGCCATGTTGGTGGCAATGGTCACGGTTCCCGGGCGCCCCGCCTGCGCCACGATGTGCGCCTCGCGCTCGTGCTGCTTGGCGTTGAGCACCTGGTGCGGTATGTCTTCCTTCTGCAGCAGCCCCGAGAGAAACTCCGAAGTCTCGATCGAGGTGGTGCCCACCAGCACCGGCTGCTCGCGCGTCACGCAGTCGCGGATGTCCTCGATGATCGCCTGGAACTTGTCCTTCTGCGTCAGGTACACGAAGTCGGCGTTGTCCTTGCGGACCATAGGCCGGTGGGTCGGAATGACCACCACCTCGAGCCCGTAGATCTGCATGAACTCCGGCGCCTCGGTGTCGGCCGTGCCGGTCATGCCGGAGAGCTTGCGGTAGAGGCGGAAATAATTCTGGAACGTGATCGAGGCGACCGTCTGGTTCTCCTCGCGCACCCGCACCCCCTCCTTCGCCTCGACGGCCTGGTGCAGGCCGTCCGACCAGCGCCGCCCCGGCATGGTGCGGCCGGTGAATTCGTCGACGATGATCACTTCCCCGGCGCGCACGATGTACTCGACGTCGCGCTTGTAGAGCGCATGCGCGCGCAGCGCCGCGTTCAGGTGGTGCATCAGCCGGATATTGGCCGTGTCGTACAGGCTCTCGCCCTCCTTGAGGAGCCCCGACTGCAGCATCAGCTGCTCGACCTGCTCGTGTCCCGCCTCGGTGATGTGCACCTGCTTGGTCTTCTCATCCACTGAGAAGTCCCCCGGGCCGTCCTCCTGCTTCTGGCGCGTGAGGCGCGGCACCAGCTGGTTCATGCGCAGGTACAGCTCGGTGCTCTCCTCCGCGGGTCCGGAGATGATGAGCGGCGTGCGCGCCTCGTCGATCAGAATCGAATCGACCTCGTCGACGATGGCGAACGCGAGGCCCCGCTGCACGCGCTCTTCCAGGCGGTACGCGAGGTTGTCGCGCAGATAGTCGAAGCCGAATTCGTTGTTGGTGCCGTAGGTGATATCGCAGGCATAGGCGGCGCGTTTCTCCTGCGGGTTCTGGGCGTTCTTGATCACGCCGACCGTGAGCCCGAGGAAGCGGTATACCGGGCCCATCCAGTCGGCATCGCGCTGCGCCAGGTACTCGTTCACCGTGACGATGTGTACCCCCTCGCCGGAGAGCGCATTGAGGTAGGCGGGAAGCGTGGCGACCAGCGTCTTGCCCTCGCCGGTGCGCATCTCGGAAATCATGCCCTTGTGCAGCGTGATGCCGCCGATCAGCTGCACGTCAAAGTGCCGCATCTTGAGCGTGCGGACGGCGGCCTCGCGCACCACCGCGAACGCCTCGGGCAGCAGATCGTCGAGAGTTGCGCCCTCCTTGAGGCGCTTTCTGAACTCCTCTGTCTTGGCCCGCAGTTCCTCATCTGAGAGTGCCTTGATGGCCGGCTCGAGCTGGTTGGCAGTCCGGACCGCGCGGCCATGGCTGCGCACCATCCGTTCATTGCGGCTACCGAAAACGCGGGTAAGAAGTTGACGCAAGAGATGACTCGCTTGGGGGGAAACAGCTTTCCCGACAAGCACTTATCGTACCGGCGGGCATTGGGAAGCGGCGTATTGTACGCAATAGACGGCTATTGCGCCCAATTGGTTCGGCGGTCACGTAATTCAAGAGGCCGGGGCGGGTCGGGCCGCGGCGTGGGACAGGAACGGTCGCCCGGTCAGCGGCCGATGAAGGACAGTGGATCGACCTGGCGGCCGTTGCGCAGAACCTCGAAATGTACGTGCGGGCCGGTCGAGCGGCCCGTGGAGCCCATGAGCGCCACCGGCTCGCCGCGCTTCACCGTCTGACCGACGCTCACCAGCGTGCGCTCGTTGTGCGCGTAGCGCGTAACGTAGCCGTCCCCGTGATTGATCTCGATCAGCTTGCCGTAGCCGGAGCGTTCGCCCACCCAGGTCACTACGCCGGTGGCGACCGCCACCACCCTGGAGCCGACGCTGCCGGCAAAGTCGACGCCCTTGTGGAAGGCGTCACGACCGTCGAACGGATCCGAACGCTCACCGAAGTAGGAGGAGATGAAGCCGTTGGCCACCGGCCGCCCTTCCGGGTGGATTTCCTTCTTCAGCTCGCGGGCGAGAATCACGTTCTCGAGCGCGGTGAGCTGTGATTCGCGCAGGTCCACGCGCTGCTCGAGCTGCGAAAGCTGCGCCGAGAGGTCCGGGATCTGGGCGCTTGCCCCCTCGCCGTCGGCTTCGGGACCACCGCTGGGCGGATCGCGGTCGAAATTGAACTCGCGGCTGTCGATGTCCGCCATTTCGGTGAGGCGCTTGCCGAGCGCATCCAGGCGGATCACGTGCGCGTTCATCTCGCCCAGGCGCATGGCCATGGCGTCGACGCGCAGCTGCAGCTGCTGGCGCAGGTCCGCAATCTGCTTTTTCTGCTCGGCGAGCAAATCGCCGAAATGCACCGTATCGCCCAGCACCAGCCGCTCGTGGCCGCCGCGGCCCATCTGCAGCCCAAGCGCGAAGGCGCTGCCGAGGAACGCCAGCGCGACGGCGGCGATGATGCCGGACGTGAGCGGGTGCGCGAGATTCAACTGCCGCGGCCGGCCTTCGCGTTTGGATGGGAAAATGACGTTCATGGCCGACGCAGTGTCAACGGACTGAGATCCCCGTGGGCAGGCACGTTTCGCTAGAGCGCATGCGCCGTGCCCGGGTCTGATAGACCCTGTTTTGCTTGCAGAAGCCTGTACGATGCTGGCAACCCCGCTGTCAATAGCGCCTCGCTGTAGACCGGTGGCTTTGCGTCCCCGCCTTTCGGAGGGTTTGCTCTAGTCAGCTGCAGCAATATGCCGAAGAAGCGGAGCCGAGACAAGCGCGGGAAACCCCCAATGAGCAGCCGGGCCGGGCTGGGCCGACCGAAAACGCCTTCTGTCAGGGACCTGCTCGCCCGGCGCGCTGCGACATTGACGCCGCTCGCTGCGCAGATGGCGCGGCAGAATTTCTGGAACGAGTGGCTGTCGCTGCATCTTCCGGCGCAAATCCGCGCGAAAATCTCGGGCGTGACCGAGCGCCCGGGCACTCTGGTCATTTTCGCGGAAAGCGCCGCCTGGTCGGCGCGGCTGCGCTTTGCGCTCCTGGAGCTCGAAGCTGCCATGCGCGCCGCGAGCCCCGAGCTCACCGAGATCCGGGTGCGCGTGTTGCCGCGCAGCAGAGATTCCTGAACCGCAGCTGAATCGCAGGTTGCGGCGCGCGCCGTCTCAACCGTGCGGCGGATGCAGCGCCGGCGCCTCGATGTAGGAAATCGGCGCGTCGGTGTAACGCTCGAACACCACCTCTTCCCAGGTCGAGGCGTCCGCGAGCAGTGAACGCAGCAGCTTGTGGTTGAGTGCGTGGCCGGACTTGTGGCCGCTGAATTCCCCGATGAGGCTGTGCCCGAGCAGGTACAGATCACCGATGGCATCGAGGATCTTGTGCTTGACGAACTCGTCCTCGTAACGCAGGCCGTCCTCGTTCAGCACACGGAAGTCATCGAGCACAATGGCGTTGTCGAGGCTGCCGCCGAGGGCGAGGTTGCGCGCCCGCAGCGTCTCCAGGTCACGCATGAAGCCGAAGGTACGTGCGCGGCTCACCTCCTTCAGGAAGGAGGTGGTGGAGAAATCCATCGAGGCGCGCTGCGAGCGGCGCTTGAAGATCGGATGATTGAACTCGATCTCGAAATTCACCTTGAAGCCGTCGAACGGCTCGAACTGCGCCCACTTGTCGCCATCCTCGACCCGCAGCCGCTTCTTGACCCGGATGAAACGCTTCGGTCGCCGCTGCTCCTCGATCCCGGCGGACTGCAGCAGGAACACGAACGGACCGGCGCTGCCGTCCATGATGGGCACTTCAGCGGCGGACAGCTCCACGACCGCGTTGTCTATTCCCAACCCCGCGAACGCCGACAGCAGGTGCTCGACGGTCGAGACGCGCGCCTCGCCCCAGCCGAGCGTGGTGCCGAGCGTGGTGTCGCCAACATTCTCCGCGCAGGCGCGAATGTCCACCGGCTCGGGCAGGTCGGTGCGGCGGAACACAATGCCGCTGTCGGGGTCGGCCGGCTTGAGCGTCATCAGTACTTTCTTGCCGGTGTGGAGTCCCACGCCGGTAGCGCGGATCGAGTTCTTGAGCGTGCGTTGTCCGACCATGCCTGCTCTTTTCAATAACGATCGCGACGCCCTGCGGATGACAGACGCACCGGGAGGCTAAGCGGGAGGGACCGCCGGAGCCGAGGAGGCCCCTCCCAGGCGCTTAACGTAAGGCGCGTTACCGTATCACATCAATCGGCTTGCCGCCGCAGGAACGCCGGGATATCCAGCAACTCCTCCGGGTTGGCCTGCGGGCGCAGCCCGTCGCCCACGGCCCGCTGACGCTTCACGGTGGGTGTGTCGAGCTCGGCGTAGTCGCTGTTCGAGAGCGGCCCCCGCCGTACCACGCGCACCGGGGGCTCAGACCGCGGATCGCGATCGCGGGTGCCGGCAACTTCGCGCTCCCGCGGCGGGGGCGCGGGCGCACGCCCTGTGGTCGCGGGCCTGCCCAGGCCTGTCGCCACCACGGTTACCCGCACCTGGTTGGACAGTTCCGGGTCGATGACCGTGCCCACCACGACCGTGGCGTCGTCCGAGGCGAACTGCTTGACGATCTGCCCAACCTCCTGGAATTCGCCGATGGAGAGGTCCATGCCCGCGGTCACATTGACCAGAATGCCATGGGCCCCGGCCAGATTGATGTCTTCCAGCAGCGGCGAGGAGACCGCCGCCTCGGCGGCAGCGCGTGCACGGCCTTCGCCGCTGGCGGCGCCCGACCCCATCATGGCCATGCCCGTCTCCGCCATCACGGTGCGCACGTCGGCGAAATCCACGTTAATGAGGCCCGGGCGCGTAATGAGCTCGGCTATTCCCTGCACCGCGCCCTGCAACACCTGGTTGGCGGCCTTGAAGGCATCCAGCAGGGTGGTCTGGGGTCCCAACACCGTCAACAGTTTCTGGTTAGGAATTGTAATGAGCGAGTCGCAGTACTTGCCGAGCTCCGCAATGCCCTGGTCGGCCACGCAGGCGCGCTTGTTGCCCTCCATCTCAAACGGCTTGGTCACGACCGCAACCGTAAGGATGCCGAGTTCGCGTGCGACCTGCGCCACCACCGGTGCAGCGCCCGTTCCGGTGCCGCCGCCCATGCCGGCGGTGATGAACAGCATGTCGCAGCCCTCGACCATCTCGACGATGCGGTCACGATCCTCCATCGCCGCCTGGCGCCCGACCTCGGGGTCGGCGCCGGCGCCGAGCCCCTTGGTGATGTTGCAGCCGATCTGTAACGCCGTCTTGACCTTGGCGTGTTTGAGGGCCTGCGAGTCGGTGTTGACGCACATGAACTCGACGCCGTCGATGCCGGTGGTGACCATGTGCGCGACGGCGTTGCCGCCACCTCCGCCGACGCCGATCACCTTGATGATGGCGCTCTGGCTGTACGCATCCATCAGTTCAAACATGTTTCGCTCCTTGGCACGATGCAGAGTGGTTGGTTGAGTTACTGGCTGTCTTGCTCTGTCAGCTTCAAAAGTTTCCCTGGAACCAGGAGCGCATGCGGTCGAACACCGACTTCGCGCTCCCCAGGGAGCCCCCGCGACGCGGGGGCAGGACGTTGTCACGCGCGTAGAGCAGCAGCCCCACGCCCGTGGAGAAAATCGGATTGCGCACCACGTCGCTCAGGCCGCGCACGGTCTGCGGGGCGCCGAGGCGCACCGGACAGTGGAACACCTCCTCGGCAAGCTCGATGGCGCCTTCCATCTTGGCGCTGCCGCCGGTCAGCACGACGCCGGCGGCGATCAGCTCCTCGAAGCCGCTGCGCCGCAGCTCCTCGCGCACCAGTCCAAACAACTCCTCGTAGCGCGGCTCGACGATCTCGGCGAGCGTCTGGCGGGCGAGGCGGCGCGCGGGACGCTCGCCCACGCTCGGCACCTCGATGCTCTCGTCCGGATTGGCGAGCTGCGAGAGCGCGCAGGCGTAGCGGATCTTGATGTCCTCCGCGTACTGCGTCGGGGTGCGCATCGACACGGCGATGTCGTTGGTGACCTGGTCGCCGGCGATCGGAATCACGGCCGTGTGGCGGATGGCGCCGTTGGCGAATACCGCCAGATCGGTGGTGCCGCCGCCGATGTCGACCAGGCACACGCCGAGCTCCTTCTCATCGTCGGTCAGGACTGCGAAGCTGGAAGCGAGCTGCTCGAGCACCACGTCGTCGACGTCGAGGCCGCAGCGCTGGATGCACTTCTCGATGTTCTGCGCCGCCGAGTCCGCGCCGGTGACGATGTGCACCTTGGCCTCGAGCCGTACCCCTGACATGCCGATCGGATCGCGGATGCCTTCCTGACCGTCGACGATGAATTCCTGCGGCAGCACGTGCAGGATCTTCTGGTCCGCCGGGATTGCCACCGCCTTGGCGGCGTCGATCACGTGCTCGACGTCGCCGTGGCTCACCTCCTTGTCGCGCACCCCGACGACGCCGTGGGAGTTCAGGCTCCGTACATGGCTGCCGGCGATGCCGGCAAACACCGAGTGGATCTCGCAGCCGGCCATGAGCTCGGCTTCCTCCACCGCGCGCTGGATCGACTGCACGGTGGACTCGATGTTGACCACCACGCCTTTCTTGAGGCCCCGCGAGGGGCTCGACCCCAGTCCGAGCAGCTCGATCGAGCCATCGAGCCCGACCTCCCCCACCAGCGACACGACCTTGGAGGTGCCGATGTCGAGCCCGACGATCAGATTGCGTTCCGCCCGCTTAAGCATCGTGACCACCCCTGGGGCCGGCAGCGCGCGCGGCGTTGCCGCGCCAGCCGACGGCAAACCCGTTTGTGTAGCGCATATCCACGTAGGCGATGTCCTCGGCGCGCTGCGTGACGAGCTTCAGCGCGGTGTTCATGAATTCCTCGAACCGCTCGTCCACCTGCCGCCGGCCTAAGCGCACGGTGACCCCGTTGGCGAGATCGAATTCCCAGGCGCCGCGTGCATCGAGGCGCATGGCGGTCAGGCGCTGGCCGGCCTGCATCAGGCGGCCCGCGGATGCGAGGAAGCGTTGCGCGACGACCGCCTGCTTGCCCTCGGGACCGGACAGCTGCGCGAGCTCCGGCGGGATGTGGCGCTCGTCGGAGGCGAACAGCTCGCCGCGGGTGTTGAGCAGGCCCCGCTCGCCCCAGCGCGCGGCGGCGGTCTGCTCGGTCACCCGCACCGCAAGGCCCCGCGGCCAGGCGCGCTCCACGCTCACCGTGTCCACCCACGGCAGGGCGCGCAGGCGTGCGCGCACCGCCGCCAGGTCCAGCGACAGGAGCCCCGCGCCATGCACCTGTGTCCTGACCACGCGCTCGACGTCCACGGGCGCCACGCGCTGAAAGCGTCCCTGCACCGACACCGTCCGGACCGGCTGGTCGAAGGCCCACAGCACCGCGAGCGCCAGCGCACCGAGCGCCGCGAGCGTAGCTAACGCAATGCCGAGCGGTCGCCAGTTGACCGACAGCTTGAAGCGCGCTGCCGAGGATTTGCGACGGTTCTTCGGACGAGCCAACACCGGTCAGGACCTCCTGGCCGGTTGCGCCGGCGCCGTGGCGGCGAGCCGCCGGGTGAAGCTGGTCTCGAGCACGCGCCACACCAGCTCGGGGAAATCGATGCCCACCGCGCGTGCCGCCATGGGCACCAGGCTGTGGCTCGTCATGCCGGGAACGGTGTTGATCTCGAGCAGCAGCGGCCTGCCTGAAGGATCCATCATGAAATCCACCCGTCCCCACCCCGAGGCGCCGGCGGCCTCGAAGGCGGCGAGCGCCAGACTCGCCAGGTGCCCTTCCGCGCTGGCGGAGAGGCCCGCGGGGCAGAAATAACGGGTGTCGTCGCGGAAATACTTGGCCTCGTAGTCGTAGAAGGTCTGCGGAGTCTCGATGCGGATCGAAGGCAGCGCTTCGCCCTGCAGGATCGCCACGGTGTATTCCTTGCCCGGAATCCAGGCTTCCGCGAACACCAGCGTCTCGAGCTGCGCTGCCGCCGCGTAGGCCGCGGGCAGATCGGCGGCGCGCGAGACACGGGTCATGCCGACGCTCGAGCCCTGAGTCGCGGGCTTGACGATCAATGGGAGCTTCAAGCGCTCGAGCGCCAGCTCGAAATCGCGAGGTCCGGTGAGTACCACGAACTCGGGCGTCGGCACCCCGACCGCGAGCGCAAGTCGCTTGGTGCGCAGCTTGTCCATGCCGATGGCCGAGCCCATCACCCCGCTGCCGGTGTAGGGAACCCCGAGGTACTCGAGCGCCCCCTGCAGCGTGCCGTCCTCGCCGCCCGGCCCGTGCAGCGCAACCCACACGCGCGCGAAGCGCTGCACGGTGAGCTCCGCCAGCGCCTCATCGCGCGGGTCGAACGCGTGCGCGTCCACGCCGCGGGCCTTGAGGCCGTCCAGCACCGCCTGACCCGAGAGGAGGGAGATCGCCCGTTCGCTCGAATCGCCGCCGAACAGCACCGCCACGCGGCCGAAGTCGCGCGGGTCGGTGACGCGTCGCAATCGCTCGGGTTCGTAGGTGAGGCGCATCCTTCAGGGAGCTCCCACGATGCGCACTTCCGGATGCAGCGCCACGCCATGCACGCGCTCGACGGTGTCGCGCACGTGCCCGATGAGACGCTCGAGGTCGGTGGCCTTCGCCTGACCGTGATTGATGATGAAGTTCGCGTGCTTCTGCGACACCGACGCATCGCCGATACGAAAGCCCTTGAGGCCGGCGGATTCGATCAGGCGTGCGGCGTGATCGCCCGGAGGGTTGGTGAACACCGATCCGCAGCTCCACTCCCCGATCGGTTGCGACGCCTTGCGCTGGGCGAGGAGCTTCTGCACCTCGCCCGTGTGGGTGCCCGGACGGCGCTCGAAGGCGAGCTCCGCGGCGAGGAACCACTCCTCGGGTTCTGGCGCAATCACCTGCCGGTAGCTCACGCGGTACTCGGACGGCGCGCGGCGGTGCGTGCGCCCCTTGCGGTCGATGGTCTCGACGGCGCGCACGTGCTGCCAGGTCTCCCCGCCGAACGCCCCGGCATTCATCGCCAGCGCGCCACCCAGGGTGCCGGGGATGCCGGCAAAGAACTCCGCCGGACCCAGGCCCCACCTGATGCATTGCCGGGCGAGGCGCGCGCAGGCGATGCCCGCTTCGCCGAGCACCATGGTCTCGGAGAGCCGCGCGAGCGTAGCGAGCGTGCCGTGCGTGCTGATGACGATCCCGGCGACGCCGCCGTCGCGCACCAGCAGATTGCTGCCGAGCCCGATCCAGTGAATGGGGACACCCGCCGGCGCGGCGCGCAGGAACGCCGCCAGATCGTGGCGGTCGCGGGGATTGAAGAACACTTCCGCGGGACCGCCGACGTGCCAGGACGTATGCCGGCTGAGCGGCTCGCCGCGGCGCACGCGCGTGCTGAACTCGGGGGCAAGGGTGATGGTCATGGCTTCCCCGGCGGCAGCAGCCGCGCGAGCGCCTGCGGCAGCGCGTGCGCGATGGCGCTGATGTTGCCGGCGCCCATGGCGACGATCACATCGCCCGCCTTGATCACGTCCTTGAGCGCTTCGGCCAGCTCCTCGACCCTCGCGACGAACAGCGGCTCGAGCTGCCCGCGGCTGCGTACCGCGCGGCAGATGGCACGGCCGTCGGCGCCGGCGATGGGTGATTCGCCGGCGGCATACACCTCAGTCACCGCGAGCACGTCCGCCGCGGAGAGCGCCTTGCCGAAATCGTCGATGAGCGCGTGGGTGCGCGTATAACGGTGCGGCTGGAACGCGAGCAGCACGCGCCGCCCCGGATAGCCCTGACGCACCGCCTGCAGCGTCGCGGCGATCTCGGTCGGATGATGGCCGTAGTCATCGATGATGGTGACGCTGCCAACCGCGGTCACCACGTCGTCGATGTGCTGCAGCCGCCGGTCGACACCCTGAAAACCCGCGAGCGCCCGCAGGATCGCCTGATCGGCGATGCCGAGCTCGGTGGCGACGGCGATGGCCGCGAGCGAGTTGCGCACGTTGTGCATGCCGGGGAGGCTCAGTGTCACCGCCAATGGCCCCGCCGCCGCGCGCGTGACGTCGAAGCGCGTCTGCAGTCCCTGCTGCCGCAGGTTCGTGGCACGCACGTCGGCACCGGCCTCGAGGCCATAGGAGAGGATCGGCCGGCTGACCTCCTGCACGATGCTGCGCACGTGCTCGTCGTCGGCGCACAGCACCGCCAGCCCGTAGAACGGCAGGTTGTGCAGGAAGTCGAGGAAGCTCTGCTTGAGGAGGCCGAAGTCTCCGCCGTGCGTGGCGAGGTGATCGTTGTCGATGTTGGTGACGATGGCGATGAGCGGCTGCAGGTGCGTGAAGGAGGCATCGCTCTCATCGGCCTCGGCGACCAGGTAACGGCCCGTGCCGAGGCGCGCGTTGCTGGCGGCGCTCTTCAGACGCCCGCCGATGACGTAAGTGGGGTCCTCGCCGCCGGCGGTGAGGACGCTGGCGATGAGACTCGTGGTGGTGGTCTTGCCGTGTGTGCCGGCCACCGCGATCGAGTAACGGAAGCGCATCAGCTCGGCCAGCATTTCCGCACGCGCCACCACCGGGATGCGGCGCGCGAGGGCTGCGGCAACTTCCGGGTTTTCGCGCGGCACGGCGCCGGAGACCACCACTACGTCCGCGCCGCCGATGTTGGCCGCCGCATGACCGATCGTGATGCGGGCGCCGAGGCTGCTCAGCCACTGCGTCACGGCGCTGGCGCGCGCATCCGAGCCCTGCACGGCGTAGCCGAGATTCAGCAGCACCTCGGCAATGCCGCTCATGCCGCTGCCGCCGATGCCGACGAAATGGATGGTGTTGATGCGGCGCATGCGGTCGCGCCGCTCGGGAATGAGGCGGTGCTCCTGCACTGACCTGTCCGGGAAAGTGCGGCGCTCGGCGCTCATGCGGCCCTCCGCGCGAGTTCCATGCAGGAGGCGGCGAGCTCATCGGCAGCGCGCGGCTTGGCGAGCAGCCGTGCCCGCTCGGCCATGGCGAGGAGCTTGCCGCGCCCGGCACACAGCCGCTCGAGCTCGCTCGCCAGGCGCTCCTCCGTGAGCTCGCGGTCGGGGATCAGCACGGCGGCGCCCTCGCGCACCAGGTACTGCGCGTTGCAGGCCTGGTGGTCATCCACGGCGCCCGGGAAGGGCACCAGGAGGCTTGCGACCCCTGCCGCTGCCAGCTCGGACACCGTCAGCGCGCCTGCGCGGCAGATCACCAGGTCCGCCCAGCCGTACGCCTCGCTCATATCCTCGATGAAGGGACGGACGTCGGCGCGCACCCCGGCCCGGGCGTAGCTCGCGCGGCTCGCATCGATCCAGCGCTCGCCCGCCTGGTGCCGCACCTCAAAGGCGAGCGAGCCCGCGAGGCGCTTGAGCGCAAAGGGCACCACGGTGTTCAAGCGCGTGGCACCCTGGCTGCCGCCGATCACGAGGATCCGCACAGCACCTGCGCGTCCGGCGAAGCGCACCGCCGGCGGCGGCAGCGCGCTGATGTCCGCGCGCACCGGATTGCCGATGAGGCGCGCGTGCACGTCGCTGCCGAAGCTGCCGGGAAAGGCCTCCAGCACCTGTCGGGCGAGGTGCGCCAGGATGCGGTTGGTCAGGCCCGCGACGGCGTTCTGCTCGTGGATGAGCAGGGGCCGCCGCGTCAGCCAGGCCGCGACGCCGCCCGGTCCGGTGACGAAGCCGCCGAGTCCCACCACCACCAGCGGCCGGTGACGCCGCATCACCGACAGCGCCTGCAGCAGCGCCAGCGTCAGGCGGAAGGGCGCCGCCAGCCAGGTGAGCATGCCTTTGCCGCGCAGCCCCCCCACCGCGAGCTGCTCGATGGGAATGCCTTCCGCGGGAATGACGCGCGACTCCAGCCCGCGTGCGGTTCCGAGCCAGATGACCTCGACCGAGCGCTCGCGCAGCAGGCGCGCCAGCGCCAGCGCCGGAAAAACGTGACCGCCGGTGCCGCCGGCCATGATGAGAATGGGACGGTTCATGAGGCGGCCCGCACGGTCGCCGGGCCGCGCTGTTCGCGCATGGCCTCGTGATACACCCGCAGCAACAGCCCCACCCAGGCGAGCGCCACGATGAGGCTCGAGCGGCCGTAGCTCATCAGCGGCAGCGTCAGACCCTTGGTGGGCAGCACCCCCATGTTGACGCCGATGTTGATGAAGGCCTGGATGCCGACCCACAGGCCGAATCCGGCGGCAAGGTAGGCGGGAAACTTCAGTCCCGCCTGCGAGGCGAGCCGCGCGATGTGGAAGCTGCGCCAGATCAGCCCGAGGAACAGGGCCAGCGTCAGCACCACCCCGAGCAGCCCGAGCTCCTCGGCCAGCACCGCGAACAGGAAATCGGTGTGGGCTTCGGGCAGGTAGAAGAGCTTCTGCACGGAGTCGCCGAGGCCCACCCCGAACCACTGACCACGGCCGATGGCAATCAGCGACTGTGTGAGCTGGAAGCCGCTGTTGTAGGGATCCGCCCACGGGTCGAGGAACGTCGTCAACCGGCGCACGCGGTAGCTGGAAGTGACGGCGAGTACGGCAAAGGTCGCTGCGGCGATCGCGGTCGTGGCGATGACGTAGCGCAGCCGTGCGCCGGCGAGGAACAGCAGGCCGAAGCCGGTCGCGAACAGCACGCTGGCGGCGCCGAAGTCCGGCTCGATGAGCAGCAGCGCGCCCGCGCAGCACAGCAGGCCCAGCGGCTTCGCGAGTCCCGCGAAGGACTCGCGCAGCTGCTGCTCGCGCCGCACGGCGTAGCTGGCGATATAGATCAGCACCAGCACGCGCGCCAGCTCGGACACCTGGAAGTTGGCGCCGCCCACGCGCAGCCAGCGCCGGCCGCCGTTCACCTCGTGTCCGAGGCCAGGGATCAGCACCAGGATGAGCAGCGCGAAGGCCAGTGCGAGCAGCGGCACCGAGAGGCGCTCGAGGCGCTCGGTCGGCACCGCGAACAGCGCCGCCGCGCACGCGGCGCCGATAAGGGTGAGCAGCAGCTGCCGCTCGAGGTAGTAGAACGGCTGCCCGGTCTCCTGGCTGGCGATCGACACCGAGGCGGAGGTGACCATCACCAGCCCGAGCAGCACGATCGCCAGTACCAGCGCCAGCGTCACCGCGTCGAGGTGCACGACGCCGGCGCGGCCGTTGCCGTGCGCAAATCCCATCAGGCTGGCGCTGGAGCTCATGCCGCCAGCTCCCGGACCGCGGCGGCGAACACCGCACCGCGCTGGCGGTAGTCGCTGAACATGTCGAAGCTGGCGCAGGCCGGCGACAGCAGCACCGTGTCCCCGGGCCGCGCCGCACGGGATGCGGCCTGCACCGCCTGCGGCAGGGTTGCGCAGTGCTCGAGCGTGCACACCCCGCTGAGCGCACGGGCGATGAGCGGCGCATCGCGCCCGATAAGCAGCGCGTGGCGCACCTTGCCCCGAAACGCCGCCGCGAGCGGCGCGAAGTCCTGGTTCTTGCCCTCCCCCCCGGCGATCAGCAGCAGGGGCCCCGGCATGCCGGACACCGCCGCCAGCGTCGCGCCGACGTTGGTCCCCTTGGAGTCGTCGATGTAGGTGACGCCGTTGACGTCGGCGACCCACTGCGAGCGGTGCGCGAGCCCGGTGAAGGCGGTGAGCTCGGCGAGCATCGCGGGCAGGGGGAGCGCCAGCGCCTCGCCGAGAGCGAGCGCCGCGAGCGCATTGGCGGCGTTGTGCAGTCCCTTGATGCGCAGCTGCGCCACCGGCAGCAGCGGCGCCCCCGCGCGCGTCAGCCACCCTGCGCGCGCGTGCTCGGCCAGCGCATAGTCGGCACCGCTGCTGGCACGCAGCGAGAAGGAGAGCGTGCGCCGCGCCGCGCGCGGCATTGCCGCCACCAGCGGGTCATCGAGGTTGATCACCGCGGTGTCGCAGCGCGCGAAGATGCGCGCTTTGGCCGCCGCGTAGGCCTCGAGCGAGGCGTAGCGGTCGAGGTGGTCGGGACTGACGTTGAGCACTGCGGCGGCCTGGCAGTGGAGCGTCGTAGTGGTCTCGAGCTGATAGCTCGAGAGCTCGAGCACGTACAGCCCGGTGCCATGGGTGAGCAGGTCGAGCGCCGGCTCGCCGAGGTTGCCGCCGACCCGCACCTTGAGACCCGCCCGCTGCGCCATGCGCGCCAGCAGCGTCGTGACGGTGCTCTTGCCGTTGGTGCCGGTGATGCCCGCGACCGGCGCATCGGCCGCGCGCGCGAACAGCTCGATGTCACCCACGATCGCGAGGGCGAGGCGCCGCGCCTCCTCGAAGAACGCACCGCTGAGCGGCAGACCCGGGGAGGCGACCACGCAGGTGGCATCGGCGAGCAGTGCGCGGTCGAGACCACCGAGACGCACCGGGATGCGCGCATCGAGCGCCATGAGCGCCGCGAGCTGCGGGGGCGCCGGCCGACTATCGGTCACCGCCAGCCGCCAGCCGAGCGCATGCAGATGACGCGCGCATGAGAGGCCGGTGAGCCCTAAGCCTGCGATCACGGCGTACGGGGCGTTGGGGCGCGGCGCGTTCGGGCGCCGCGCGTTGGGGCTCGGGGCGTTGGGGCTCGAGGCGTTGGGGCTCGAGGCGTTGGGGCTCGGGGCGCTCATCGCAGCTTCAGCGTTGCCAGGCCCGCGAGCACCAGCAGCAGCGAGATGATCCAGAAGCGCACGATCACCTTCGGTTCCGCCCAGCCCTTGAGCTCGAAGTGGTGATGGATCGGCGCCATCTTGAAAATGCGCCTGCCGGTGAGCTTGAAGGAGGCCACCTGCAGGATGACCGAAGCGGTCTCGAGCACGAACACTCCGCCCATCAGCAGGACCACGAGCTCCTGGCGCACGATCACCGCCAGCACGCCGATGGCGGCGCCGATGGCGAGCGCGCCGACGTCGCCCATGAATACCTGCGCGGGGTAGGAGTTGAACCACAGGAAGCCGAGTCCGGCTCCGGCGAGCGCGGCGCAGAAGATCAGCAGCTCGCCGGCGCCGCGGATTTCGGGAATCTGCAGGTAGTGCGCATACACCGCATTGCCGCTCGCGTAGGCGAAGATGCCGAGCGCGGAAGCCACCAGCGCGGCGGGCATGATGGCGAGTCCATCGAGCCCGTCGGTGAGATTCACGGCATTGCTCATGCCGACGATCATGAGATAGGCGATCAGAATGAAACCGAAGGCGGTGAGCGGGCTGTGGAACGTCTTGACGAACGGCAGGAACAGCGTGGTCTCCGCCGGCTCGGTGGCCGTGTAATAGAGCGTGGCGGCGGTGGCGAGACCTGCCAGCGACTGCCACAGGTACTTCCAGCGTGGCGCGAGGCCAGTCGGGTTCTTCACCACGAGCTTCAGATAGTCGTCGTAGAAGCCGATGAAGCCGAACGCGAACGTGACACCGAGCACCGTCCACACCAGGCGGTTGGAGAGCTCCGCCCACAGCAGCGTGCTGACGAGTGTCGTGATGAGGATCAGTGTGCCGCCCATGGTCGGCGTGCCCGCCTTGAGCAGATGCGTCGGCGGACCGTCGTCGCGCACCACCTGGCCGATCTGCCCGCGCACGAGGTGGGCGATCAGCGTCGGCCCGATGAGCAGCGACAGGCCGAGCGCGGAGGCCGTCGCCAGGATGGCGCGGAACGTCAGGTAGTAGAAGACGTGCAACGCGCTGACGACGCCGGTGAGCTGTTGTGTGGCCCAGTACAGCACTCACTGTCCGCCCGTCGTTGCGCCCGCATCATCCGTCAACGCATCGGCCACGCGCTCGAGCCGGTTGCAGCGTGACCCCTTGATGAGCACGCGTACGTCGGCGCCGCCGGCGCGCAGCTCCGGGACGAGCGCCGCGGTGAGCGCGGTGACGTTCGCAAACCACTGCGCCCCGGCGCCGAAGCCGGCCACCGCCTGCTGCATCAGTGCGCCGGTCGCGTACAGCCGCTCGATGCCGGCCGCGCGGGCAAACTCGCCGAGGTCCGCGTGTGCGCGCGCTGCGAACGCGCCGAGCTCGGCCATGTCGCCGAGCACCAGCCACTTGCGTCCGGCGAGCCCGCCGAGCACCTCGATCGCAGCGCGCATCGAGCTCGGGTTGGCGTTGTAGGAATCGTCGATCAGCCAGGCACCGCCCGCGGCCGGCTTGAACTGCAGCCTGCCTGCCACCGCACGCACCGCGGCGAGGCCGCCCGCGATCTGCCCGAGCGTGGCGCCGGCAGTGGCCGCGGCGGCGGCCGCGGCGAGCGCGTTGGCGACATTGTGCGCGCCGCCCACGGTGAGCTCGATGGCGGCGCTGCCCCCCGGGGCGCTCAGGCGAAAATGCGTGCGGAAGCCCTGCGCACCGAGCGAGGTGCGCACCTCGCTGGCGCTGAAATCGGCCCGGCGGCGCATGCCGAAGGTGACCACGCGCGCCCGGGTGAGGCCGCGCCACAGATCCGCGAACTCATCGTCAGCGTTGATGACCGCCGTCGCCGGGGGGGCAAGGGCGGCTACCAATTCCCCTTCGGCGCGTGCCACGCCCTCGAGGCTGCCGAAGCCCTCGAGATGCTCGGCCCCGGCGTTGGTGATCAGGCCCACCGAGGGACGGGCGAGCTCGGCGAGTGCGGCCACTTCGCCGGGGCGGTTGGCGCCCATCTCGACCACCGCGAAGCGATGCTCGGCGGCGAGGCGCAGCAGCGTCAGCGGCACGCCGATGTGGTTGTTGAGATTGCCGCGCGTGGCGAGGCAGGCGCCCGCCTGGCGGAGGATGCTGGCGGTCATTTCCTTCACGGTGGTCTTGCCGTTGCTGCCGGCCACGCCGACGAGCGGCCCGGCGAAGCCGGCGCGCCAGGCCCGCGCCGCGCGCGTGAGCGCCGCCTGCGTATCGGGAACCACGATCTGCGGCAGCCCCACGCTCTGCAGCGCCTCGACCAGCGCGCCGGCGGCCCCGAGGGCGAGCGCCGCGGCGACGAACTCGTTGCCGTTGAAGTTCGGACCTCGCAGCGCGACGAACAGCTGCCGGGGCTCGAGGGTGCGCGAGTCGCTCACCACGTCGGTGTAGGCGGCGTCCGCGCCGCTCAGCTGGCCGCCGCAGGCGCGCGCAAACTCGGCGAGCGTGCGCTTCATGCCGGGAGCCTGGCGAGCTCATCCAGAACGATCGCCTGATCGCGGAATGCCCGGCGCTCGTCAGCGACGATCTGGTAGTCCTCGTGCCCCTTGCCGGCGATCAGCACGACGTCATCGGGAGCCGAGCGCTCGAGCGCCATGCGGATGGCGAGCGCCCGGTCGTGCTCGATCACCCGCGGCGCGCCCGCGGGAATGCCGGCGACGATGTCCGCCACGATACGTCGCGGATCTTCGCTCCGCGGGTTGTCGTCGGTGAGGATGATGTCATCGGCCAGCTCGGCGGCAATGCGCCCCATGAGCGGGCGCTTGCCGGCATCGCGGTCGCCGCCGCAGCCGAACACCACGCGCAGCTGCCCGCGGCAGTGCAGGCGTGCCGCACGCAGCGCGTTGGCGAGCGCATCGGGCGTATGGGCGTAGTCGACAATCGCCAGCGGGCTGCGCCCGCGGCCGCCGAACATTTCCATGCGCCCGCTCGCCGCCCGCACCCGCGACAGCGCCTGCGCCGCCTCGCGCAGCGGCATGTCCCATGCCAGCAGCACCGCCAGCACCGTGAGCGCGTTGTCCACGTTGAACTCGCCCATGAGCCGCACCGGCAGCTCCACCGCTCCCCAGCTCGACTCCACATCGATGACGAGCCCCAGGGCTTCCGCCCGCACGCGCCCGGACGTCACGAACTGTGCGCCGCGTGGCACGGCAGCGCTGCCGAGAGCAGCGCGCGCCGTGACGATCAGGCGCGCGCCGGCAGGGGCGGCGGCGAGCGCGGCGCCGAACGGGTCGTCGACGTTGATGATGCGGTGGGCGAGTCCCGGCCAATTGAACAGACGCGCCTTGGCGGCACCGTAGGCCTCCATGGTGCCGTGATAGTCGAGATGATCGCGGGTCAGGTTGGTGAACGCGGCGGTGCGAAAGCGCACACCGTTGACGCGCGCCTGGTCGAGCGCGTGCGAGGAGACTTCCATGCTGACGCAGCGGGCGCCGGCGGCCTCGAGCTCCGCGAGCTGGCGATG
>Ga0123356_10002796_pt1 | contig 18499 bp, 18 predicted proteins | sample TergutEmb28metaG_2_FD_92546 | JGI IMG/M metagenome (GOLD analysis project Ga0123356, IMG submission 92546) | Embiratermes neotenicus P3 segment gut microbial communities from Petit-Saut dam, French Guiana - Emb289 P3 | ecosystem: Host-associated > Arthropoda: Insects > Digestive system > Gut ...
ATATAAATCCGGCAAATCTTTCAGGTTTTACGCTGCCTGCCAGCATCCGGCACACAACTCCGGCAAATCTTTCGGGTTCTTTAAGGTGTCAGTCCACCTATGCTTGCATTATACAATAATATTCGATTAATAGCAAGGATTTTATGCCATTTCTGACGTTTCTCGTTGTAAATTGTAAATGCAAAATTTCACTCCTGTGTACATTGCTCATGCAAAATAAATGAATGTGCTGTTTTAATGTGGCTGTCAAAATTTACTAATTCAAAATCTGTTGTGTCAATTTTAATTGTTTCTGCTTCAACAGTAAAATCACCAAGCGGTTTAATCCACATGTCAAAATCTTCATAAGAAAGGTTTGAGTGTATTTGATTTGCTTGCCCTCGTTCGGGTTGTTTTTCGCGAGTATAAAACCTTTCGTACAACTTACGAGTATTTCCATGAAAAACAAATGTCAGAGATTGGTAATCATACTTCTCAATGAGTGCTTTTATGAAATGGGCTTCATTTACTTTATAACCGGCACCCGTTTCAAAATTCCCTTCGATAATAAATGGATATCCGGTTTCCATTAACCTCTCTGTGATATATAAGATTGCATCAAAAGTTGCGACACTGAATCTTTTGCTTTCATCTCTGCTTTCTATTGGAATACTTGTGCATATGGCAGATTTTAATGTGTCTTTTACAAAATAAGGGATATTTATTTCTTTCGACAACTTTAATGCAAATGTCGATTTTCCCGAAGCCAGATACCCGGCTATTATGATTATCTTTTTATTCATTTATCACCATAATTAAAACCCTGTTCCTCTATGGAAAGTATGATACACGTACGTTTGAAAGCATTCCTTTATATTCGCTGTCTTGAATGGTATAAATTGGTGCAGGTGTTTCTGACCATTCCTGTGATCCTGCCGGAATAATTCCCGTGTACAATACATCATCCTCGTTATTCATTGTTCCCTCAAAGAAAAAGCGGAACTCTGTTCCTGTTACCGGATTGCCGTTATAGTCGGTAAAGTCCCATGTAACGATATAATCACCGTTTCTTGGTGTTGCGCCTGATATAGCATCTATTTGTGCAACACTCTTATCAGACGGCTGAGCTGATGACACCCACTTTGGTATTGAGTGCGGACGATAACTAAATCCGCCATTTGCTGTCCACTGAGTTACATACACGGTATCTATATAATTACCACTCATGTCTTCAATCCAAAATGCGTATTGACTGGATGCAACTATACGTTGTTTTGCATAAGAAAAAGAAACTTCAAGGCGTCTGCCGGAATCGCTGTGATTGCCTGTAGGCTTCAAAGGGTTTATCCCTATATTAAACGGATTCATGACCGTAATATATGCAAAGCATAGAAACCCTATTATTAAGCAAGTTATACTCATAAGGATTATTTTAGTTCTTTTCTTCATATCATATTTTAACCTTTCTATTTTTCATCATTATATCACAACAATCAAACAACTGGATTTTATGACAGTAATATAGTTGAAGAATATTGACTTCAAGCACAAACTTATTATAGTAAATAAGGGCAAAGCAAGGGCAAAATTAATCAAACCCCGCAATCCATACGGAGGTAACAGGGTAACTGGTGTGCCCCGCGGTCTTCAAAATCGACAACCGTTACGTTGACATCACATCTAAAAGAGCCTTGAATGCGCTGCGATTGCAGTACATTCAAGGCTTTTTGTTTATGATTTTTGCAGTTTGCATAAGTCGGTTTTAGGCGGTATTTGGCGGTAATGAATATTGTGAACCTTTGCTTCACAAGGGGCAAAACAAGGGCAAAAGTTATATTAATCTGTTTCCTCATTGGGTAGTGCAAAAACCTGTCCGCTCTCTAACTCCTTGGAATAAAATGTAGGTGTTGGATTATCTGCCAAATAAAGTAGATTTTTTTCTGTACTTATATAAAAATTATAATACTCAAGGATACTTAAACCTAATACGTCCGGCACTTGCTTTTTTTCTCCGGTTTTTGGATTGACTCTGTACATATCATGGGGTATTGCAACCGGAACATCCACTCTTGTTTTACCGAGAATTATTAATCCGGGTATACGAACAAAGTCAGCAGTTATAGCACCACCAAACCCATATAGAATGGTGGGTGTCTTCGGTAACTTATCATACCCAAGCTGTAATGCAGTTCCTCGCGAAATTATTGAAATGTATGCACCGGTATCTAAAATAAATTTTATTTCTGATCCGGCAGCCGTTCCACCACTATGCAGAGCATTAAGTGTAATATGTAATGCCCCGCCTTGACGTTTTAATATATAGAAACTATCATCACCAAAATAAACATCCATTAGACAAACTGTACTCCATATACTGAAACTATTGTATTATCCAAAGATAATAATGAATATGACAATGTTTTATCATACTCGGAGGTCTTGTATTTTTCGTAAATGCCTTCTTCTATACCTTCAAATTGATAGTCACCTATAACAACGGGTATGCCTTCAATTAACTCCCCGTGACGAGTAATATTAGCATTTATAATAAATACCCATTTCCCCATAAATGTATTATCTATATCATCGCTCGTCATCATTTTCGGATTTTCAATAATCTGATACATATGAAGTCACCTGCCTTTCCGAATGTAGCTTAATTATACACCTTTTAGTAGTAAAAGCAAAGAATAATATGATATAATGCCCCCATACGGAGGTAACAGGGTAACTGGTGTGCCCCGCGGTCTTCAAAATCGTTGTGTGAGCCAAAACTCACAGATGGGTTCGATTCCCATTTACCTCCGCCATAGAAAAGAAAGCCTGTTATCGTTGATGTAGCAGGCTTTCATTTTTGTTTGTAAACTTATTCTACAGGGTTTTCTTTTGAGATTTTATCGTAGTATACCGCTTCGACTGTGCCTAAGAAGAGTGGCAGCAGCATTAGAACAACAAGATAAACAATGCCGCCGATGAGGCCGAAGAATACTCCTGCTACGATGTGTAAACGTGCAAACATGAAAATGAGTAACCAAAAGATAACTATTACAACAAACAAGGCAGCATAAATGATTAAGTCTGTCAGGAACATTTTACCTTTGTAACCGTTTGTTTGGCGCATTGATTTTCTCAAAGCTTCATTTGCCGCTATATCGGGATGGGAAATCATTATATATGGAACAAAACGGTATGAATAATACTTAACATATCCCATAAACGGAACAAAAGACCAGATTATTGTCCATAAAAATTTCCAACCCATTCCGGCGGCGTTACGCATAAATTTGCCTTTTCCGAATCCTTCAAACAGTTGATTTGAATTTATTTCCTGCCCGCGAAATCCGCACAAGAAAATATTTGCCATTCCCAGCTGTAAAACAAAAACTATCGGCAACCATACAATCGGGACAATGCCGAAAAATATTGAAAGTGACATCATTAATGAACACAGAAGCGAAAGACCCCATAACAAAATCGGCTTTTTAAACAGGAAACCAAATGATTTTGAAAATACATCACCGACAAAACCCTGCGGAGCTTTTTGATGGTGCATCGGCGGTTGTTGATATTGATGTTGATATTGCTGCTGCGGTTGAAACGGAGGAGGCGGTGGAGGGGGTGGCGGTGGTGGAGGTGCCATAGGCTGACCCGCTTCCGGTGGAGGCGGCGGCGGTGGTGGAGGCGGCGGTGGCGGCGGAGGGGGTGCAACAGAAGCAGGATTACAATTCGGACATATTCCCGATTCAGGCTTCTCTGTACCGCATTGTGAACAAAATGCCATAATAAAATACTCCTTTTCTCAGAAAAAATACATACTGTGATGTAATATTATGACAAATGTATAACCATGTCAAGCAGCATAATATTCATCATATTTATAGCGCATCAAACCCTTTTATCAGCTTGCGGGATTCGCCTTGCAGACCTGTAACATTTTTTCCGTCAAGATGCTCAAGAAAAGTCAAAGCATACTTTCTTGTTGTTTTTAATATATCCCTGCACTGTGCAAGAGTAATTTCATTTTCGCTGTCAATATGACTTTTAACTTGACATACTGCTTTGTCATAAACATCCCTTAGCCAGTAAACCTGCTTTGAAAGCATTACCAGTTCTCCGGAGGATATCATGTTTTCAAAAATTTGTTCAAACTCACGCTTTTCATTTTTTGTAAATATATCCGCAAGCTCTTGCGGAGTTTTTACATCATATCCTGATGAAATAAGCTCTTTGATCAGCTTATTATAAATTGCCTGCTGTGAGTTTGAGTATTCTATAGTAAAGTCCGGCAATGATACCACCTTGTCCGACAGTAATATTATGCTTCTGCTTTTTAATACTTCAAATACTGAATTCGCTTCTGCCGTATCGTAATCGGAAAACAACCTCTGCCGCAGTTCAGCTCTGCTTATACCCGTTTTTAACGGGTTATCCTTATGATAAGATTTTAATAGCTCCGTGCATTCCTTACTTATTCTTTCAATTACGTCAGAAGCTATATATTTATCCTGCATCAGTTTAATAATATCCCCGGTCTTTGTCAGCTCATCTATAACTTCATTACATACTTTCTTATCGAGGTCGGCTCTTTTACACAAATCGGGACGAGAAAAAACTCCGCCGAGCTGAGCAGCAGTCAGGTGTGTTATTTTTTTAGAATCTCCCGACTCACGTATTTCTAAGGCATTTATTGCTTCTTTAGTTCGTGATATACGGCCTGTTGGTGATGAATCTAAAATAACCCCGCCGCCAATGGTTTCGAGCGGGGAGAAAAAACGTACGACAAACCTGTCACCTCTTTTACAAGGCAATTGCTCTTTAAGCTTAAATCTTGCATAGCAACTCTCGGACTTGTGCAGTTCGTTTTTATCAATAAGAAACACCTTGGACAGTAATGTTCTCGCACCATGATATAAATGCAGCTCTGTACCGGTTTTGATTATACGCTCAGAGTCCGGTAAAATACTCAGTTTTACATCAATTATATCTGTAGTATTAAACATTCCCTCAGTTGCCAGTGTGTCGCCTCGCAGAATTTCACCCCGCTTGACTCCTGCAAGACTGATTGCCGTCCTTTGACCTGCATATGCTTTTTCTGCATTGTCCCCATGAACCTGAATACTGCGGACAGGAGCTTTTTTGCCCGAAGGTAGTATTTCGACGGTATCACCAACACAAACAGAACCCTCGATCAATGTTCCTGTTACAACCGTTCCGAATCCATCTACGGGAAACACTCTGTCTATTGGTAAGCGAAACGGCACATCTGTATTTTTCTCACCTGTACAAGCAATTAAATTCTGCAGCATTATTTTTAACTCTTGAATACCGATACCGCTGTGAGATGAAACAGCAACTATTTCCTTACTTTCAAGGAACGTACCGCTCACAAGCTCCAAAATATCTTCGGTAACAAGCTCAAGCCACTCGGCATCAACTTTATCGGCTTTTGTTATAACTACAAGACCGTCACTAATTCCAAGCTGCGAAAGAATACCCAGATGCTCACGGGTTTGCGGCATAACACCTTCATCTGCTGCAATAACAAGCATAGCAAGGTCAACACCGCCCGAGCCGGCAAGCATGTTGCGGATAAACCGTTCATGACCGGGAACATCAATAATTCCGGCTCTGCTGCCATCTTCAAAATCCAAATACGCAAAGCCGGGTTCAATTGTAACCCCCCGGCGTTTTTCTTCTTCGAGCCTGTCTGTATCTATTCCTGTTAAAGCTTTGACAAGTGCAGTTTTCCCATGGTCAACATGTCCTGCCGTTCCGATTATTACATGCTTCATTAATCTTTTCCCGTAATCGATACAATCGATGAAATTATATATTCGTAATCCTCTTCAAACAAAGTACGTACATCTATTAATAACCTGTCATTTTCAATGTGTCCGATTATCGGGACCGGTTGATTGCGAAGTCTCTCCTCCAACCCATCTGTACTTTCCTTACTAATTAACATAACAGCATAAGAATCAAGCTCAAGACCGGGTACCGCTCCCCCTCCCGCAACACTTTTTGTTGCCAAGACCTCTGCAGCACCACCCCGTTTGTTTATTTCACCGCAAATTTTCTCAGCTCGCTCATTTAACTCATCTGTACCAGCCGACAGCATTGATAAAACAGGAATATCCCTTTCCGCCAGCTGTTGGTCCCCGTATACACGAAGTGTCGCTTCAAGTGCCGCTATAGTAATTTTATCCACCCTGAAAGCACGGTATAAAGGGTGCTTCTTTATTTCTGTAATGTATCGGGAGCTGCCAAGAATTATCCCGCACTGCAAGCCGCCAAGGAGCTTATCCCCGCTGAAGCATACTACATCAGCTCCTTTTTTTAGGCTCTCTTTCGCTAGCGGTTCGTTTTTCAGTTTGTATCTTTGAACATCAACCAGTGCTCCGCTTCCAATGTCCTCGATTACCGGTAAATCATATTTTTTACCAAGCGAAGCAAGCTCGGCTACAGATACCGATTCGGTAAATCCGACGATTTGAAAATTACTTGAATGTACTTTTAGTATTGCTCTTGTGTTATCGTCAATAGCTTTCCCATAATCATCTGTACGTGTTTTGTTTGTTGTACCAACCTCACGAAGCTCGCAACCGCATAACTCCATTATATCGGGTATGCGAAAACCTCCGCCGATTTCTACAAGCTCACCTCTTGATACAATTACATTTCCGTCTGAGGCGACTGCCGCCAAAATAAGTAATACAGCTGCTGCATTATTATTTACAACAAGCGATGCTTCACAGCCTGTGATGTTTTTGAGATATTTCCCTACACCGCCGGCACGGTTTCCTCGCTCCCCTTTTTTTACATCATACTCAAGAGTACAATATGAAGACGCAGTTTTTGTTACCGCCTCGGAGGCAGCCTTTGAAAGGCAAGCTCTCCCGAGGTTTGAATGCAATATTACACCGGTTCCGTTAATAACACGCCGTACATCCTCGGTTGATTTTACTTTGGATACAGCAAGCTCCACAGCATTTTTAGCTATAGTATCAATGCCCGGCACAACACTTACTGCACCCGATTTTATCCCCTCGCGAAGCTCAGTTAATACAGCTCTTACAGCGTCAGCCGCTTCATGCCTGTACGCCTCACAGGTTAAAATAACTTCATGCTGTAATACCTTGTCAACATGCGGTATTTGTTTAAGTAAATCCTCTCTTTGCTGCATACATTCCCAATCTTTCTCAAGGACTTGAGGTTGTTCGCCGATTTGACGTACAACCTCTTTTGAATGAATTTATTTTACCACCACTACAAATCAAGTCAATACTTTTCTTGCAAATGTGGGTGATTTTGCATATACTATCTGCGTGGTTTAATGCAGACAATCAGGTCTGCGAATAAAAAGAAAGGAGCGGTGGCGGTTATGGATAATGTTATATCATTATTTGATTACAGCACGGGTGGCGGCTGAGGCACAAAGATAGCTCCGGGTGAGCTTAAGAATATACTTGGCGGCATCGCCTGCTCCAAGGATGACAGGTTGCTGGTCAGCTATAATTCCTCCGATGATGCAGCGGTTTATCGTTTGGATGATAAGCATTGCCTCCTTTCAACAACAGATTTCTTTCCTCCAATGGTTGCTGATGCAAAATCCTTTGGAAGGATAGCAGCTGCAAACGCACTCAGTGATATATATGCAATGGGCGGAAAGCCGCTCTATGCTTTAAATATCGTATGCTTTCCACAGGATCTGGATGCCGGTATATTACAGGAAATCCTTACAGGCGGTGCAGAAAAATGCAACGAAGCAGGTGCATCACTTGCAGGCGGACATTCAATTTATGATGAAGGAATCAAATACGGCCTTGCCGTAACAGGAATAGTTGAAAACGATAAATTTTACCGCAACAACACACCAAAACCCGGCGATAAGCTGATACTTACAAAACCGCTCGGTGTCGGAATCATCACAGCTGCATACAGAGGCGGCGAAGCCGATGCAAATGATATAAAAGAAGCAATTGCATCTATGGAGCGTTTAAACAAGTATGCCGCAGAAAAAACATCAAACTTCAAAATAAGCGCATGCACCGACATTACAGGTTTCGGCTTGATAGCCCATCTGCTCGAAATGACAGCAGGCAACGTTTCCGCAGAATTAAACTGCGAGAACCTGCCTTATCTTAAAAATATTAAACACTACATTGACGAGGAATGGATAACAGGCGGTGGTCAGCGCAACCGCACTTTCGTCGGAGCAAAAGCCGACACAAGCAAGCTCCCTTCCTGGAAACAGGAACTCCTCTTCGACCCCCAAACCTCCGGCGGTTTACTCATTGCAGTATGTGCACAGCAAGCTGAAGAACTGCTTAAATCAATTCAAACAGACGACACGAATGCAGCACTTATTGGCTGTATAAAAAATCCGGGCAATAGTGAAATAACATTTATATAAACGAAAGGATGTACCGTTACAAAATGCCAAACGAAAAAACCATGCACGCACTCGTTAAAACCGGACCAAACCCCGGACTGACATTAATGAAAGTACCCGTCCCGCAAACACAGCCCGGGCAGGTAAAAATACGCATACTCAAATCCGCAATCTGCGGCACGGACCTGCATATTTACAACTGGGACGAATGGAGCCGTCGTACCATAAAAACCCCTCAGATAATAGGGCACGAGTTTGTCGGTGAGATAGTCGAGCTCGGAGGCGGTGTCACAGAGTATAAAATTGGCGACATAGTTTCGGGTGAAGGGCATATTGTCTGTAAAACCTGCCGTAACTGCATGGCAGGACGGCTACATCTATGCAAGTTTACCGTTGGGGTCGGAGTCAACACAGACGGCTGCTTTGCCGAGTATCTGGTCATTCCTGCCGAAAATGTTGTCCGTGTCGTAGAAGGAATACCGCTCGATATAGCCGCATGTTTTGATGCACTCGGCAATGCTGTTCATACTGCATTAAAATTTGACCTCACAGGTGAGGATGTCCTTATCACAGGTGCCGGACCTATCGGCATAATGTCCGCTATCATCTGCCGCCACTGCGGAGCAAAAAAAATTGCAATAACAGATGTAAATCCATACAGACTCAAGCTGGCAAAAGAAGCTGTCCCGAGTGCATGGGCTGTAAACCCGAAGGATACACCTATGAAAAAGCTTATGTCGGATATGAAAATGACAGAAGGCTTTGACATCGGTCTTGAAATGTCCGGGAATGATACCGCTTTTACCGATATGGTCGAACATATGGGTAACGGAGGAAGAATAGCCCTGCTTGGCATCCACAGCGGAAATACGCTTATCAACTGGGACAAGGTTGTATTCGGCGGGCTTACAATTCAAGGAATATACGGACGCGAAATGTTTGATACCTGGTATAAAATGATGTCAATGCTTCAAACAGGCTTGGATGTGGAAAAGGTCATTACCCACAGATACGATTTTAAAGATTTTGAAAAAGGTTTTGCTGCAATGCAAAACGGCGAATCGGGCAAAGTAGTTCTAAACTGGGCGGATAACGGCCGAACAACTACATAAAAAGCACATCACCACCGCAAAATAACCATCATACACACCAGCAAACATCAAAAAAACGCAGCAAAAAGGAATTATTATCATGGATAAAAACGCACTTAATATTTTCAAAGAAATAGTTGAGGACATTGAAGACCAAGGCACATTCAAAAACGAACGTGTCCTGATGACACCTCAAGGCGGCAAAATCGATACAACAATGGTCGATGGTGCCATAAATATGTGTTCAAATAATTACCTTGGTCTTTGCAACGACCCCGGCGTTGTTGCGGCGGCAAAAGAAAGCTATGAAAAATGGGGCTACGGGCTTTCATCAGTCCGTTTTATATGCGGTACTCAGGAGGTCCATAAAGAGCTTGAAGCCACAATTTCAAGATATCTTGACATGGATGACACGATTCTTTATTCGTCCTGTTTCGATGCAAATACCGGTCTTTTCGAAACACTGCTCGGCGATAGGGACGCAATAATCTCCGATGAGCTTAACCATGCCAGTATAATCGATGGTGTGCGTCTGTGCAAAGCAAGCCGGTACCGCTATAAAAACAATGATATGGATGACCTTGAACGCTGCTTAAACGAAGCAAAAAACGCACGTATCAAACTGATAGTCACAGACGGTGTATTTTCAATGGACGGCACATTTGCCGACCTTGAAACCATCTGTGATTTAGCCGATAAACATCAGGCACTTGTAATGGTCGATGACAGCCACGCCGTCGGGTTTATCGGAGAAACAGGACGAGGAACACCCGAGCGCAGCGGTGTCAAAGGACGGGTTGATATTATTACAGGTACTCTCGGCAAAGCACTCGGCGGAGCATCCGGCGGTTACACGTCAGCTCGCAGGGAAATTGTAAATCTTCTCAGACAAAGAAGCAGGCCGTATCTGTTTTCAAATACACTTGCTCCCGCTATTGCAGCCACATCAATCTATATACTTAAAACACTTGAAAAAGACAAACTGAGGTGTAAAAAGCTTGAACAAAACACAGGTTATTTCAGGCAGGAGCTTAAAACACTCGGATTGGATGTCATAGAAAGTACACATCCGATTGTAGCGATTATGTTCGGTGATGCAAAGCTCACAGGAGAAATAGCTGCTCACTTGCTAAAGCGGAAGGTTTATGTTGTCGGGTTCAGTTACCCTGTTGTACCAATGGATAAGGCCCGTATCCGCTGCCAGGTTTCGGCTGCTCATTCAAAAGACGAACTTGCATATGTTATCAGACAATTTAGAAGCGTGCTCTTAAGTTTGGGGTTAATAAGCCTTTAAACACTTGACAAATCACAGCTTTACTGATAACTTACCTAATGTATTTTTATACATTATATTATTGGTAAGTATAATTACCTACTGTTATTTTACAGCATTTCATGGTTGAGGTAATCAATGACAAGCAACTGCATTTTTGTACCGGAAGAGTCATTTTTAGACGAGCTGAAAAGAAAAACTATCATTACCGGTCATTACGGCAGCGGAAAAACCGAATTTGCAGTATCCTTGGCACTAAAATTTGCAAGAAACGAGAATCATACTGATTCTGATAACGTCTCGCTTGCGAGACAATGGAACCATCCCCCCGTATCGCTCATCGACCTCGACATTGTAAACCCATACTTTCGCTCACGTGAGCAGCGTAAGCTTCTCGAGGAAAACGGTATCTCCGTCTACGGCAGTGTCTATAAAAAAGAAATAGCAGCAGAGCTTCCCGCACTCGGCGCAGATATTAAAGCACCTCTTGAGTGCAGTAATACCAAAGTAATAATCGATGCCGGCGGAAACGATACAGGAGCACTTATCTTAAATCAGTTCACCAAATACTTCACAGACGATGAAACAACAATCCTCGCAGTTATTAATGCAAACCGCCCCGAAACAAGTGATATAAACGGAGCTGCAGAGCATATAACTGCAATAGAAAACATAACGGGACTTACAGTATCATATATTATCAACAATACACATATGCTGCGTGAAACCACAACCGAAGATATTCTAAGTGGACTTGAGCTTTGCAAGACAGTTTGCAAAAAACTAGACAAAACCCTTTTATGCAGCTGCTATCCCGAAGAAATTATCACCCCGGATGACCTGCGCAAGCTGCAGGAGCATGAAAAGAATCTAATGCCGCTAGGGCTATATATGCGCCCTACATGGCTTAAATAAACTGAAACTGAGGAGAATAAAAATGGCGAAATTTGAAGTCCGGATAGACGGCAATTTCTGCAAAGGGTGTGAGCTGTGCCGCATTAATTGCCCGAAAGAAATTATTGTTATGAGCACGCACATAAGCGACAAGGGTTACTGCCCTGCAGAAATTTCAAAGCAAGAGGATTGTATCGGCTGTAAGGCATGCGCTCTTATGTGTCCGGACGGCGCAATATCCATATATAAGGAGGCTGCAGCGGTATGAGTAAAAAGGTTTTAATGAAAGGGAACGAAGCATTTTCCGAAGCCGCAATCAGAGGCGGATGCAGATATTACTTCGGCTACCCGATAACACCGCAAAATGAAGTCCCCGAATATATGTCGCGCGAGCTGCCGAAAAGAGGCGGGTATTTCATACAGGCCGAAAGCGAAATCAGTGCAGTCAACATGGCATACGGCGCAGGTGCAGCAGGCGGAAGAGTTTTTATAACATCCTCATCCCCCGGTATTGCCCTGATGCAGGAAGGTTTTAGCTTTTTATGTTCGGCAGAGGTTCCGACCGTAATATTAAATGTCGCAAGAGGCGGACCCGGAATCGGCACTATTCAACCGAGCCAGGCTGACTACTTCCAAGCAACACGAGGCGGTGGTAACGGTGATTATATGATTCCCGTTTTTGCACCATCAAGCATACAGGAAGGTGTAGATCTTGTTTATGAAGCAATGGAGCTTTCCGACAAATGGCAAAACCCGATTTATATCCTCACCGATGGAATACTCGGACAAATGATGGAGCCTGTAGTTCTTCCCGACCAAGTCCCGTTCGTTGATTCAAAGGATATAAGAAAACATAAACCTTGGGCGATAACCGGCTACGGTGATGATGATTCCAAGAAAAATGTCGTCAAATCACTTCGTCTTGCGGCAGAAGAGCTTGAAAAACACATTCAATCACTTTTTGCCAAATATGAAAAAGCAGAAAAAGAACTTGTCAGAGTAGAAACAATCGATATAGAAGATGCCGATGTCGTGATTGTTGCATTCGGAACAATGGCAAGAATCGCAAAAGAAGCAATTGAACTTCTCGCAGAGCAGAATATTAAAGCAGGGCTTTTACGTCCGATATCACTGCGCCCCTTCCCGTATGAAGCTTTTAACAAAATTTCAAACAGAACCAAGGTCATAATCTCGGCCGAGCTTTCGATGGGTCAGATGATGCAGGATGTTAAGCTCGGAGTTAATAACCGCTTCCCGATTAAGCTTCTAAACCGCACCGGCGGTATGATTCCGACACCGCTTGAAATAGCGGAGCGCACAAAAAAAATCTTTGAAGAGATTGGGGGTTAAGATTATGTTACAACCTGTTTTCGAATATACAAAAGGAATGAACCGTGTAGTCACGAACTTCTGCCCCGGCTGCACACATGGATTATCACACAGATTAATTACCGAAACCCTTGATGAAATGGGTATGCTCGGTAAAACCATCGGCTGCGGGCCAATCGGCTGCGCTGTTATGGCACACAAGTTTATGAATGTCGATATGTGCGAGTGCGCACACGGCAGAGCACCCGCAGTAGCTTCCGGCGTTAAAAGAGTCCACCCGGATAATCTCGTCTTTACATATCAGGGAGACGGCGACCTTGCATCAATCGGCACAGCTGAAATCATACATGCTGCCGCCAGAGGTGAAAATATTACAACCTTTTTCGTAAATAATGCAATTTACGGCATGACAGGCGGGCAAATGACTCCGACAACCCTTGTCGGTCAAAAAGCCACAACAGCGCAGGCAGGGAGAATTACAGACCTTGCAGGTTTCCCGATGCGTGTCAGCGAACTCATTTCAACACTCGACGGTGCAGTTTATGTAGAGCGTGTTGCTTTAAACTCGCCCGGTAATGTAAATAAAGCGAAAAAAGCTGTCCAAAAAGCATTTGATGTGCAACAGAAAAAACTCGGCTTCTCATTTGTCGAATTTGTATCGACATGTCCGACAAACTGGGGACTATCACCGATTGCAGCCATGGATTTCCTAAAAGAGCAAATGCTTCCGTTCTATCCTCTTGGCGTATTTAAGTCACCGGAAGGAGAAACGAAATAATGAAAAGTAAAATGTTTTTCGCCGGTCTCGGCGGTCAGGGAATAATGCTGATGGGTCAAATGGTGGCATCCGCCGCAATTCATGAGGATAAGGAAACTACATTTCTTCCGTCCTACGGTCCCGAAATGCGCGGCGGTACAGCTAACTGCACAGTCATTGTATCCGACAAACCGATAAGCAGCCCGCAGATATCCGAATCTGACTGTGTTGTGGCAATGACACTTCCGTCAATGCTCAAATTTGAACCGACATTAAAACCCGGCGGCATCCTTTTAATCAACAGTTCACTTATACATCAAAGCGCAAAGCGTACCGATATCGATATTTTTGAGGTTCCCGCAAGTGATTTGGCCGCAGAGCTCGGAAACTCCCGTGTTGCAAACATGGTAATGCTCGGCGCATTTGCAAGAACAACAAATATAGTATCATCCGCCGAGCTCGAAAAAGTTATCCGCGAAACCTTCGGCTCAAAAGGTGATGACCTTGTACAGCTGAACTTAAAAGCATTCAACCTTTGGAACCCATAAATAGATAAAAAATAATAATGCAGATGGAAGAAATAAATAAGACTTAATAATGCAGAAATAATAATGCAAAATGCAGATGGAAGAAATTAAACAGTACTTAATAATGCAGAAATAATAGTGGAGAAAATATGAGCTATAACTTTACCATTCAAAAGACAACAACACCGAAACCGAAGCCCGACCCGAATACGTTAAAGTTCGGGAAAACCTTCAGTGACCATATGTTTATTATGGAATATGAAACAGGCAAAGGCTGGCATGACGGGCGCATCGTTCCGTACGGTCCCCTGTCGCTCGACCCTGCTGCCTCCGTATTTCATTACGGGCAGGAGATGTTTGAGGGAATGAAAGCATACCGCACAAAAGCGGGACGTGTTCAGCTTTTCCGTCCATATATGAACGCCGAGCGCACACGCAAAACAAATGAACGTATGTGCATGCCCGATATCGACCCCGAGCTTTTTGTCAGTGCAATTAAAGCACTTGTTGACCTTGAGCGTGACTGGATTCCCAAAAAAGAAGGGACATCCCTTTATATCCGTCCATTCATTATTGCCGATGACGCATTTTTGGGAGTACAGGCGGCAAACCACTATAAATTCATAATTATCCTCTCCCCCGTTGGACCATATTATGATATCCCCGGCGGCGGAATGGCACCTACAAAAATATTTGTTGAGGACGAGTTTGTCCGTGCAGCCATCGGCGGTGCAGGCTTCGCAAAAGTAGGCGGTAACTACGGAGCAGCGTTAAAAGCACAAGCAAGAGCAGCCGACCATGGCTGTGCTCAGGTTCTGTGGCTCGATGCCGTTGAACGCAGTTATGTCGAAGAAATCGGCACCTCAAACGCATTTTTTATGATTGATGATGAAGTCATAACCGCACCGCTTACGGGTACGATTCTGCCCGGAGTGACACGTGCGTCTGTTATTGAGCTTTTGAAAAAATGGGGAGTAAAAATCTCCGAGAGACGACTTAGAATCGGCGATGTCGTGAAGGCCGCCGAGGAAGGAAAACTCAAAGAGATTTTCGCATCGGGAACAGCGGCTGTGATATCGCCGGTAGGAGAATTGAAATTTAAAGACAGCAGTCTGACAATTGGTGACGGCGGAGTCGGAGCTCTTGCGGAAAGGCTCTACAATGCACTCTACGGTATCCAAACCGGAACCATCGAAGACGACATGGGCTGGACTGTAGAGGTTTAATAAGTTAATGCAGAAGATAAAAATTTCAGATACGACTCTGCGTGAGTCCGAACAGATACACTCGGCGAAGCTCAGCTTTAAGGAAAAACTTGAAGCCGCAAAACTGCTTGAAAAGCTGCAGATTGATATTATAGAAGCAGGTCCTGTCGGGGACTCCCCTGCTGACGCCGCATTTATCAGAACCCTTGCCACAACACTCGGATACAGTTGTCTTAGTGTTCCCGTTACACTTGATAAAGTTGGCATTGATGAAACCTGGGCAGCTCTTTCAAAAGCAAAGAAACCGCGCCTGAATCTGATAATTCCGACTTCGACTGTCGGAATGGAATATCAGCATCAGATGAAAGCCGAAAAACTCCTGCCGCTTATCGGAGAAACCGTGGCTTATTGCTTGTCACTTTGCAAGGATGTGGAGTTTACTGCCGAGGATGCTGTCAGAAGCGAACCGGATTTTCTTGCCGAAGCAATAGAGGCTGCGATTACAGCAGGTGCAAAAACCATCACCTTATGCGATTCGGTCGGCGAGCTTCTGCCGGAAGAATTAACCGGTTTTATTGAGATTGTATATAAAAATGTTCCGGCGCTTGAAAACGATGTAAAAAACGGAAGAATCACACTTGCGGTTCACTGTAAGGATAATCTCGGGCTTGCATCCGCAGCTGCACTGGGTACAGTCGGCTCCGGAGTGAGCCTGATAAAAGTATCCTCAAACACGAGTCTTGGCACATTATCACTTGAGCAGTTTTTAAACGTTTTAAAGGTACGAAGCGATACTCTCAGCATCACTTCAAATGTAAGTACAGTCGCACTCCAGCGGACATGCGCAAGGCTTGCTGCACTCACAGGCACATCAGACCAGGGCCGCAGAGCTCCGGCAGAAGCAGCCGAACTCGGTACCGGCGAAAACGGTCTTCCCGAAATAAATGATATTGACGGACTGCGTAAGTTTATAGCATCAGTTGGTTATGATGTTTCCGAAGATGATTTGGGACGTATATACTCACAGTTCCAAGATATTTCCCGCAGTAAAAAAGTTGTCGGACGTGACATTGAAGCACTGATTGCGGAAACCGCAGGACAGGCCCCGCCGACATATCTTCTTAAAAACTACGTCATTAACAGCGGTAACGCAATCGCCGCAACCGCATATATTGAGTTTATCAAAGACGGGACTATTCTTACGGCGCTTTCAGCCGGTGACGGCCCGATAGATGCGGCATTCAAAGCAGCCGAGCAAATCTTCGGCACTCACTACGAACTCGAAGAATTCCAAATCCACGCAGTAACCGGCGGCAGAGAAGCAACAGGCGACGCCCTCGTAAAACTCCGCCACGACGGCAAACTCTACTCCGGCCGCGGCGTCTCCACCGACATCGTCGGCGCCTCCATCCGCGCCTACCTCAGCGCCGTAAACAAAATCGTCCACGAAAGCTAGGAAGCACAAAAGCAGGGGACAGCCACTGTCCCCTGCTTCTAATACTTACGATTATATCACTATGCAAGTATGCAAGAATATTTCATATTTTTATACAAATGATGTATAAATTTCTCTTGACTGTGAAGTCAGTTTACACTTTATACTGCAGTATAAAGTGTTTTCTCATGATATACTCGATTCGGAGTAGAATCAAAATGAGGCTTATTTATATGAAACGAAACTACCTATTTATTGATGATAGTGGTGATATTGGATTTAAGAATGAATCATCCAGCCACTTTCTAATTGCGGCAGTTCTTGTTGTTGATGAAGAAGAAAAGCAAACGATTAATGATACAATCGACGCATTCCGACACAGCTTAGGTTGGACAGAACTGCATGAATTTAAGTTTAATAACGTCGAAAAGAAAATTGTTCTTAATTTTATCAACGAAGTCAAGAAGCATGATTTTTCATCGTATGTAATGGTTCTTGATAAATCAAAAATTAATCGTGATTTTATACCAAAAAATAAAGCATCACTGTACTTTCGTATTATAATAGAATTACTGTTAAAACTTAAGTTATCAAACCCTGTAATAACTATTGATGGGCGTGCAGATAAACTATATGCGAAAGAAATTAAAACCTTTTTAAGAAAAGGTCTAAAAGAAAAAGGTGTTCATGGTTCGCGAGTATTCCTTGTAGATTCACGAAAAAATTCATTAATTCAACTTACAGATATTATTGCTGGTTCTGTAGCTCGTTCATATAATAAATCGAAAACCGACAATCAAGCTTATGTAAAGGCATTGGGGAACAAAATAACCGATATCTTTGAGATGAAGTTATAAAAATGGAACCGACTCTATCCCTTTCGGGCAGGCCACCATACGGTGACTTTTCGAGTCGGTTCAACTATTATCTTAATTATAACATTTGTCGGACTAAAGTCAAGAAATATATATTATAAGAAGCAATGGGCAATTACAGTGCTATGTTCAGGGTGGCTTAGGGTTTGTTAAGTTAATTTAACAAACCCTAAGCCACCCTGAACATAGCATTATACATATTTAACATAATTATCCAACCCTTTCTCTTGATCTGCATAGAGTGTATCAGAGAAAAGAAACTTGTGCCGTATGTCCAAAAAACGGGTTTTCATTATAAATAATGCTGTTTTCCCATATATGAGAACACAGCATTATTAATACAAGCGAGGGACGGAGACGAAGGCTTTCAGACGGATTTCTATCCGTCTGACCCACTCTGACAGTTTCATCCCTGTGGGCTGCAAACTGTCTGTGGGCTGCCGAGGGCAACCAACGCTCAGCACAAAACGCTTTGCATTTTTGTTTTTTCGCATTGGCGATGCACCCGTAACAAATATTAAATCGCTGTTGCGACTTTATATTTGTTCGGGCGCTTGAACACTTTCACCTTTGGCGACATTTATATATGACAAAAGCTTTATTTAGCATGATTTTCAATATTTATAATACCTTCAATAATCTTTCTTGAACTGCTCTCAATAATACTTCCATCCGTAGTTTTATTAATATATCGGTCAATCTCCTCATAAGCGGTTGACCGACCTTTCTTTGCGACTTTTTC
>Ga0123356_10002797_pt1 | contig 18499 bp, 15 predicted proteins | sample TergutEmb28metaG_2_FD_92546 | JGI IMG/M metagenome (GOLD analysis project Ga0123356, IMG submission 92546) | Embiratermes neotenicus P3 segment gut microbial communities from Petit-Saut dam, French Guiana - Emb289 P3 | ecosystem: Host-associated > Arthropoda: Insects > Digestive system > Gut ...
GCGGTGATGTAGTTGAAGAGGCTGTTAAGTTTGTCAGGAGCTATAGCTACGTTTTGTCTTCCTAAGCATCTAACTTGTTGCATAATTCTCCTATCGATGTTAAAGTTAGTAGTCACATTTTTACCTTGAAAGGAATTTTTGTGCAAATGACCATACATAAAATAACCTCTATACTTCTATGTGTTTTTTTACTTCTGTTTGCGATTTCGGGATGTGCTGACGCTGATGATGAAAATACCCTTGATGTTACTGCATCACCGTCTCCCTCGCCTGTTATTGACATGCCCGAAAGCAATGGCACCTCAGATGATTCCTCTTCCGGCGGGATAGACTTTAGTTCTGCGCTGGCCGCCTTTGCTCCAGACGCGGCTATGATAACGGCAGATGGCTTTACTGTTACTTGGGCTGATTTTTTCGTATTTCTTTTTCGTCCGGTTGCCTCTCTTTCACAGACTTATGAGACAGGCATTGACTGGGCTGAAGAAGTCGATGCCGGCACAACTCTTGCTGACTTTGTTATTGAGTATGTGACCGAAGAAGCTATATCTTTTATAGTTATTGAGTATGGCGCAAAAGCCCTCGATATTTCGCTCAGCGATAACGATTTTGCCAAGCTCTCTGAAGATATTGATAACCTCATCGAAATGTATGGCAGTATGGAGGAGCTGGAAGTCTCTCTTCGTGAAAACGGCGGTTTTTACAGCTTTGATGTTTTCGAGCGCTTGCTCAAAATCGAGTACACTGTCGGTATAATAATGGTTGAGCTTTATGGTGAAAATGCAGAATCCTTTTCGGACGATGACGTCTCTGAATATGCTCTGAATAACGATTATATGATGGCTAAGCATATATTAATTCTGAGTTCGGAAGATGATAATGATTCCGCCCTCAAAGAGATTGAGGAAATTCAAAAGCAGCTTCGTACACATATCAATGATGATGACTTTTTTGATATATTTGATTCTATGATGCATGAACATAGCGAAGATTCCGGAGGTCTTTTATCTTCTCCTGATGGATATCTATTCCAGCCTGTTGATATGGTCGCTCCCTTTTCCGAAGCCTGCGCTGCATTGGAAATCGGTCAGATCAGCGATATTGTTGAGACCTCTTACGGCTATCATATTATTCTCCGACTACCTCTCGATTTTGACAGCGTCCCGATTGGTATCGCCGGCGCAGGGCAGTCGCACACACTGCGACAGCTCGCCGCATTCGATGATTTCGAAGGTCTCTCGCAAGAATGGCGCGACTCTCTTAACCTCGTATTCTCTACCGAATACAGCTCACTCGACCTTGCCGCTATTTTCACATGGCGCTAATATATATACGCTGTAAAAAACGAGCCGGAATTTCTTCCTGCTCGTTTTCTTTCTCTTAACTTCTTTGAAAAAGTCTTTTGTTCTGATACACCGGTTCGCACGTCATGTTTACACCCAGTTGTCGGAATACCGCGATATCTATCTGTGAGAGTATAACGCTTGAGTGTGCCTCCGACCTTCTGAGTTTTGGAAGTTGTTTTAGAACGACTTCCGCTGTTTCATTAGATGCTGCGTTAATCGCTAATGCCAGCAGGACCTCCTCTGCTTGCAACCTCGGATTCTCGTTACCAAGATACCCAACCTTAAGTTTTTGGATAGGCTCAATCTCTGTTGGTGATATTAATAGCACCTCATCGTCTATGCCTGCTAAATACTTTATTGCGTTTAGTAATGCTGCCGATGATGCTCCTAAAAGAGATGTTGTCTTGCCTGTAATTATAGTACCATCCGGCAACTCTATCGCGACACAGGGACACTGTGTTTCCTCTGCTTTTTTTAGAGCAGGCATCACGGGATGCCTTTCCTCAGCTGAGATTCCTGTGTTCTTCATAAGCAACTCAACTTTTGACAAAGCTGATTTCTGCACTTTGCCTTTTGCATAATCGATTTGCGTGTTAAAAAAGCGCCTTATTATCTCCTGCTCAGATGCTTTGTTGCATATCTCGTCATTGATACAGAATCCAATCATATTGACTCCCATATCGGTTGGTGATCGATATGGACTCTCTCCCCAGATTCGTGTAAACATAGCATTTAGAATCGGAAACACCTCTATGTCCCGATTATAGTTAACGGCAGATTCATTGTAAGCTTCAAGGTGATACGGATCTATCATATTGACATCATTTAGGTCCGCTGTTGCGGCCTCATAGGCGAGATTTACCATGTGTCTTAGCTGTCGATTCCATACGGGAAATGTCTCAAATTTTGCATATCCTGCTTTGATGCCGCGTTTGTTTTCCTGATACAACTGGGAAAGACATGCTGCCATCTTTCCGCTGCCCGGCCCGGGTGCCGCAACGACAACCAGAGGTCTTGTGGTTTCTATGTAGTCATTGTTCCCATATCCTTTGTCACTGAGTATTAGTTGTACATTGGCAGGGTAATCTGTGTCGGGTATGTAATGCATGATATAGACTGTTACTCCCAGCCCCTCAAGATACTCTTTGAACGTATTGGCGGCAGGTTGTCCCAAATACTGGCTGATAACAACGCTGCCGACATAAAGATCGTATTTTCTTATTTCATCTATTAGGCGCAATACATCGTCATCGTACGAAACTCCTGTGTCACCAATTTCTTTGTTTGAGTCGATATTAGATGCATTGACAACAATAACTATTTCTGCCTTGTCTGTAAGTGTTTTTAGGAGCTGGATCTTGATGTCCGGCTCATAGCCCGGTAAAATACGCGCTGCATGATAGTCATCAAAGAGCTTGCCGCCAAATTCCAGATAGAGCTTATTTTCAAACATCTCTATCCTCTCAAGGATTTTTTCGGACTGTAGTTTTAGGTATTTTTCAATATCAAATCCGATTGAATACACTTTACCGCTCCTGTTAACTTCCTATGCTTTTGTACTTCGCCATTATGCATTTTATAGGAACACGGTAACGTTGTCAAGCGGTGATATCGCATATTTACATATCTGTGAAACCCTGTGATTCTACTGCCTTGCCGCTTCTTTCTGTCATATTTTCTCCCGGTTAATAACAGTTGACACTATCTTGTGTCCTTGATATACTGAACTGTGACCTACAGAGTGGCTCTAATGCTCTGTTGGGTCGTCAGAATGCGCGCGAGTGGTGGAATTGGCAGACTCGCTAGATTCAGGTTCTAGTGCTCAATTAGGGCGTGCGGGTTCAAGTCCCGCCTCGCGCACCACATGGCTGTCCACATAGCGTTGCATCCAGTGCTTCAGACACATTATACGCGCTAGAATAATGGCATAAGGAGATTCGTCAGATGAAAACATTTATTTCTGCAATCCCGTTTTTCGACTCGGATATTTCTGTTAATGCTTATAGGCTGAACTCTAGGAGCGGACAGAAGCTGCTCGGGATGCTTGTAGACGAGATGAGTATGTCGGACGCCGTTTTATCCCCGGGGCTTGATTTGGTTAAAACGCTGGGCGTAGAGCCCTTAACCGGTGGTTTCCCGCTGTTTGTTGATATCAACGAATACCATCTGCTTATGAGAATACCTATTATGCTTGGTATCTCGCCTGAAATGCTGGTATGTGTACTTCCAAACAACATAAATTCCGACGCAGCCGTTCATGAGAAATGCCGTGAACTAAAAGACCTGGGATTTTTAATCGCAATCGACGGATTTCTCGATGGGCATACTAAAAACCCACTTTTTAAGGAAGTGGATTATGTCATAATTGATATTTCCGATTTCACATTGGATAAAAAATTCAACGAAACCGTCAGAGCTCTTGCAAAGTTGAAGAAAATCGTCCTGTCAAATATTCCTGACATGGATATGTTTGATGCACTGTCAGGCATTCCAAACGCACTTTATAGCGGGGATTTCTTCAGCAATCCCATCACAAAAGGCGCCAGCAAAATATCTCCGTTAAAGATAAATGCATTAACTCTTCTAAAGCGCATAAATGAAGAAGACTTCGATTTAGGCGATATTGCCGACACGATCGGGCGTGATCCATCCTTGTCGATATCGTTACTCCGTTTTATTAATACTGTAATGCCCAGAAAAATCGAATCTATAAGAAATGCCGTTACGATATTGGGTCAAAAGGAAGTCAAACGTTGGGCAACTGCTGCCATTTCTATTCAGCTTGCAGATGATAAGCCGAATGAGATATCAAAACTCTCTCTTATTAGAGCGAGATTTGCCGAGAATCTGGCTTTGGTCTTTAAGGTTGGTGTGTTTGCACCAAGCCTCTTCATGATGGGTCTTTTCTCATTACTTGATATTATTCTTGAAATACCAATGGAGGAAGCGGTTAAAGAGGTCTCGTTGGACGAAAACGTCAGGTCTGCATTGGTGGATAACTCCGGTGATTTCTATCATATTCTGGAGTTCATTCAATCGTATGAGCACGCAAACTGGGATTCTATCGCTATTACTATGGTGAAGTACAATCTTGATTTGGATGAGGTCACAGCAGCCTACACTGACTCTTTGGTCTGGTATAAAACGCTTCTTGATGCTATTGAAGATGATGAAAACGGGTAAGCATAGAGTAGATGTTTTAAAATCATAGACAATACATTCACAGAGCCGACTGCTAAGTGAGCAACCGGCTCTGTATAAGTGTGCAGACGGGAAAACAAGACAAATGAGTATAAACAAGAAAAGCATAGTAATAACGTTAGCCTGCTATATCCTATGGGGGATACTCCCGGCTTACTGGAATCTATTGTCCGGCATGAATCCTCTGTTGATTCTATGCAGTCGAATCGTCTTTGCGTTTATTTTTATGTTCTGTGTTCTTATGGTTTCTGGTCGAGTTAATGCTTTTCGTTACACGTTCACAGATAAAGCAACCATGCGGTATTTAATCCCGGCTTCATTACTGATAACTTTTAACTGGGGTCTTTACATATGGGCTGTTAACAACGGACGCGTTCTCGATAGCAGCCTTGGGTATTATATGAACCCGCTTATCGCGTTTCTTTTTGGTGTGCTTGTATTTAAGGAGAAATATTCAAAGCTCCAGCTTGCAGCAGTCGCACTGGCTTTCACGGGCGTGGTTATTTCCCTTATCGCATTCGGCAGTTTTCCTTTTGTTGCTTTTGGTCTTTCTATATCCTTTGCTGTTTATGGTATGCTTAAGAAAAAAGCACATGCAGATCCGGCGGCTAGTATAGCTGTCGAAAGCCTGATTCTTGCGCCGTTTGCTCTGATTTTTTCCTTTATTTTTTTAACGGAAAGTATCGCATCGGTTAACATCACCTCGCTGCTTTTGCTGATAGGCGGAGGCGCCCTAACGGCGATACCTCTCTTTTTGTACGCACGTGCAGTTAATGATATCCCTTTTATTATTGTCGGATTCTTTCAATATATAAGCCCTTCTCTCATTTTGATTTATGGGCTTATCAGCGGTGAACTTCTTTCCGCATCACAAATCGTGAGTTTTGTTTTTATTGGACTCGGATTGATCGTGTTCAGTATAGCTTTGATCCGCAACTCAAAAAAGGAGCCGGATTCTTAAGATTCGGCGTCAACGTCTATAAATTCGAATGTCGTTACATCAAATAAACCTTTATCTGTTAGTTTTATTTCCGGAATAACCATCAACGACATAAAGCACAAGGACATAACCGGCTCTATCTCGGCATTTATACCGAGCTCGGTGTATGCTGTCTTGTGCAATTTTTCCAGCTTTTCATCGACCCATCTGCCACTCTTGTCACTCATTATTCCGGCAATCGGCATCGACATGAAGTCAAGCACTTTGCTGTCCAAAGCAAGAACTATCCCTCCGCCTTGCTTAATCAGCTTCTCGACTGCAAACGCCATGTCCACATCATTAGTTCCGACAACAATTATATTGTGTGAGTCATGTGCTATCGAGATTGCAAGCGCTCCTTGCTTAATTCCATAACCCTTTAGTAATCCCAATGCGACATTTCCTGTGTTTTTATGGCGTTCAATAACTGCTATCTTTACTATATCCAACTTCGGATTAAAAACGAAGTCACCTTGCGCATTTCGGGCAACTTTTTCGACAAGTTTACTTGTGACCACACTTCCCGGGCTAATGCCTATAATATGTGCTCTTTCTGATTTTAGAGCCATTTTTAGCCTCTCTGCAGAAAAATCCCTTACATGGAAGCTTCCTGTTACAGATTCGATGCTATGGCGAGAGTATGACAGCAAGTACTCCCCGTCTCGAGCTGCTTCTATTCCCTTAATAAAGACTCGCCGGACATTAAATTTCCTTAAATCCTCAAGTATGACAATGTCTGCACGCAAGCCCGGAGCTATTGCGCCTCGGTCATAAAGACGGAAGCACTCGGCAGCGTTAAGGCTTGCCATACGGATTGCTGTGATTGCATCCAATCCTTCCTCTGTACAAATGCGAAGGAAGTCATCTATATGCCCCTGTTCAAATATCGTTCTCGGCTGCCTGTCATCACTGCATAAAAGACAACGTCGACTGTTTTCAGGTGTTACACCTTTTAAAAGGTTGCGCAGGTCATGGCAGGTCGAGCCCTGTCGCATCAGAACATATATTCCGCGCGAAATGCGGTCAAGCATTTCTTCTACCGTAGCACACTCGTGGTCTGTATGAATAAGCGCTGCAGCATATGCGTTCAGGTTTTTTCCAAAAACGGCAGGACTATGGCCGTCTACGAGTTTTCCGGCATTTTTTGCGGCAATCAACTTATCAATAGTACCTTCCGTTGCACTAATGACACTTGGGTAGTCCATAAACTCCCCAAGACCGATGATTCTCTCATCTCCTATATGCTCCCTGATCACATCTGCATCAATAACAGCGCCGGAGTTTTCAAATGCAGTAGCGGGCACACAGGAGGGAAGCATGAACTTTATATCAAGCGTTGTCTTTTCCGCAGCTTCTATCATGTAATAAAGTCCGGAGATGCCGCATACATTAACTATCTCATGAGGATCTGCGATTATCGTGGCTGCGCCGTACGGAACAAGCAGTCTGCCAACCTCCTCCGGACTGACATAGGAGGACTCAATATGTATATGACTGTCTATAAAACCGGGCGCTGCATACATGCCTTGTGCGTCAATGATGTCTCTGCCGTCATATTCTCCAATACCGGCAATTAAACCTCCGGTGACAGCAATGTCTCCGTCAATGATTCTTCCGCCGTATACGTCGACGACTTTTGCGCCACGTATGACCGTCTCTGCAGGAATACGCCCGGAGGCTGTATCTATCAGTTTTTTTAGTTCTATCTTAGTCATAGTAAAAGTATACCCAGTGCTATTTCCATCATATCAGTAAAACTCTTCTCTCGTTCTTCGGGTGGCATAGCGTCACTAAGCTTAAACAGCAAATCAGATATAGTTACTATACACGCCGCATTCTTCCCCGTTATATTTGCATTGTGGTACAAACCAAAGGACTCCATTTCTACAGAAATGCAACCATGTTCATCGCGGATTTTCTTCCAGTACTCCGGCTCCGATTCTATTGTACAATAAAACACATCTGTTGAATGTATGCATCCTTCAATTATTGGGATCCCCAGAATACTTGCGCTCTTACGCAGTTTGTCCAAGAGAGTCGGGCTTGCTGTAATAGTATTCCCGTCAAAGCCGCTTTGATACTTAGCATAGGAAGATTCGCTGTATGCAGTGGGAGCTAAAACAATGTCGTGAAGCTTCAGGCTTTCTGAATATCCTCCTGAAGATCCGACACGAACGATATTGTCCACATCATATACTGTGAACAGTTCATAGGAGTAAATACCTATTGATGGCATGCCCATACCGCTGCCCATAACAGAAACAGGCTTTCCCTTGTATGTGCCGGTAAAGCCCAGCATTCCTCGCACATTATTGAACTGCACAGGGTTTTCCAGATATCTTTCCGCAATGAATTTTGCTCGCAGCGGATCTCCCGGCATAAGAACAGTTTTTGCAATTTCCCCTTTTTTCGCAGAATTATGCGGTGTAGACATAAATTCGTCTCCTCTCAAATAGTTATCTTTCATTATATCCAGTATTTACAAAAATTGAAATAGAGAATCCGTTATTTTATATTAATCAATTTCTCCTTGCTATAGCGTTGATTTCCCACTATAATATATGCAAAATAACTGATACGAAAGGATGGATATCATGTCAAAGGTCTTTAAAGCAGGTATCGTCGGCGTTGGTTTTATTGGAGCAGCTCATATCGAACAGCTTCGCAGGTTGGGGAATGTTGAGGTCGTAGCATTGGCGGACGATGTTGACGCTCAAGCGAAAGCGGAGATGCTCTGTGTACCGCGAAGCTATAAAAGCTATAAAGAGCTGATAGATAACGAGCAGTTGGATTGTGTTCATATTTGCACTCCAAATAATTCTCATTATGAAATCGCAATGTATGCAATGCAGCATGGTATACATATCATTTGTGAAAAGCCTATGACAACGACTGTCAAAGAGGCTGAAAAGCTTCTTGCATTTGCACAGGAAAAGAATCTCGTTCATGCAATGAATTTTAATTGCCGCTTTTACCCGATGGTTTTCCAAATGCGCGAGATGATAAGGAGCGGTGAGCTCGGCGATGTTTATTCTATTCATGGAGGATACCTTCAGGATTGGCTGTTCTATGACACCGACTACAACTGGAGGCTCGAGCCGGAGCTTTCGGGTGACTCCCGTGCGTTTGCGGACATCGGCTCCCACTGGCTTGACCTCGTGGAGTTTGTGACAGGTCTCAAAGTCATCGAAGTCCTAGCCGATTTTGAAACTTTCCATAAAACACGCAAGAAACCTAAGACAGCTATCGATACCTATTCCGGCATGGCATTACGACCCGAAGATTACGATGAAGTCTCCATAAATACAGAGGATTATGCTACCGTTCTCTTTCACCTGGATAATGGAGCGCATGCCTGTTGCAATATCACACAAGTTTTCGCCGGCCGTAAAAATCAGATGATTGTCGCCATTGCAGGCAGTAAAAGCTCCCTACATTGGGATAGCGAGCTTTCGAATGAGGTGTGGATCGGCCGGCGTGATGCCGCTAATGGTCAGTTAGTTAAAGATCCCTCCATACTTGCAGCCGGCACAGCAAAAGTCGTCAGCTATCCGGGCGGGCATGTTGAAGGCTTCCCCGATACTTTTAAACAGAATTTCAAGCAGGTTTATGCCAATATTGAGAAAGGCGAGATTAGAAACTCTGACTATGCCGATTTCACTGCGGGCGTACGTGAAATGAAACTATGCGAAAAAATCCTTCAAAGCGCAAAAGAGCGCCGTTGGGTTAATGTATAACTTGCTGATTTATTTAATAACGTGAAAGGATGGGTACTATTATGATGAAACTTGGACTTGTTTCCGCTATTCTGCCGGACTACACCTTTGAGGAACTCTTCGACTATGCTGCGGAGGTCGGCTTTAAGTGTGTTGAAGTCTGCTGCTGGCCGAAAGGTAAAGCGGCAAGACGTTATGCCGGTATAACTCACATTGACATTGGTGGGATCACTCGCGAGAAAATGGATTATTATCTTGAGTATGCTGCCAAAAAGGGTGTTGAAATTAGTTCGCTTGCTTATTACCCGAATCCCCTTGACAGTAATTTGGAGGCCCGGAAAGTCGCGGTCGACCACTTAATGGCACTTATTGAGGTTTCAGCACAAATGGGCATAAACCTGGTAACAACGTTTATCGGTAAAGATAAAATTAAAACAGTTGAAGAGAATCTGGAGTTGTTTAAAGAGGTCTGGACACCAATAGTCCGTCACGCGGAAAAGAAAAAGGTAAAAATCGGTATTGAAAACTGCCCGATGTATTTCACTAAGGATGAGTTCCCCGGCGGCAACAATCTAGCTTCTACACCGGCTATATGGAAAAAAATGTTTGAATTGATTCCCAGCGATAATCTAGGCTTAAACCTTGACCCGTCTCACCCTTATTTGCTGATGTCTGATTACGTTAAGCCGGTTTATGACTTTAAAGATAAAATATTCCATATTCATTTTAAGGACCTTAAAATCTACAAGGAAAAACTAGATGAACACGGTGCGTTCTCTTATCCCGCTCTTTGGCATTCTCCCAAACTTCCGGGTCTCGGTGGTGTAGATTTTGCAGCTTTCTGTGGCGCTCTTAATGACATACGCTACAACGGGTGTGCTTGTATAGAAATAGAGGATCGTGCTTTTGAGGGCTCTATTGAAGATGTCAAAAGCGGCATCGAGCAAAGCTATCGTTATATGAAGCAGTTTATGTAGTTTTGCAAAGGAGACAGGCAGTATGAGTAAATATTATCTTGGAATTGATCTGGGCGGCACTGACATTAAAGTTGGTGTAATCAGCGAGGATTATAGCATAGCCGCAAAGCATATTATTCCCACAAATTCCGGTCGGCCGGTCGAGGAGATCGTTTCTGACATGGCTGCTGCCGGAAGAATCGCAGTGAAAACGGCAGGGATTACAGAAAGCGATATAGTGCATGCAGGAGTTGGTGTACCCGGCACGGTCAATAGCAAAACCAACGAGGTCGTTTTTGCAAATAACATAGGTTGGAGGCATGTTGATTTCATACCCATTTTTCAAAAATTCTGGGATATTCCTGTTTTCCTCGGTAATGACGCAGATGCTGCTGCGCTTGCAGAGGTTTACGCGGGTGCGGCAAGAGAATATGATAATGTGATTTTGCTTACTCTTGGCACCGGTGTTGGCGGCGGTTTTGTCTTTGATAAAAAACTCTTCACAGGAAACGGTCTCGGCACAGAACCGGGGCACATCATTATTGTAATGGACGGGGAGCAGTGCACTTGCGGCTCACGTGGTTGTTTTGAGGCTTATGCTTCGGTTACCGGGCTTATTCGTGAAGCCCTACGTGCTATGGAGGAGGATCCACATTCTTTATTGCATGAGCTCTGCGGCGGTGATTCTTCACGCATTAACGGAAGGGTTATTTTTGATGCCGTTAGGCAGAATGACCCTGCTGCCAAGATAGTTGTTGAAAATTATGTTAAGTATCTTGGAACAGGGATCGCAAGTCTTTGTAATGCTTTGAGACCACAAGCCGTCATTCTTGGCGGCGGGGTATGTGATGCGGGAGAGCCCTTGTTTAGCCCATTAGGCAAGATAGTCGAATCGCTTGTCTATTTCACTGATAATGGCGGACTTCCGCCAATAATCAAAGCCGATCTCGGTAATGACGCAGGCATGATCGGAGCGGCACTCTTCGGCATCGCAAGGTAATAATACCTGCCGTCACTATAAAAAGTGACGGCAGGTAGTTCTAAAAGTGTTTTTTATTATGCTACTTTCCTAATAGCAGCTCTATAGGATATTTTACCTTTGCTGTGAATGGGAGAGCTACTTTTTGCCCAATTTTTGCACTATGGTAGGCGGCAAAGATCATTTCAAGCACTGCACGACCGTCTTCGCCCGTCACAAGAGGAGTTTTGTCATTACGTATACAATCTATAAAGTGCTTGAGCTCATGCGGATACCCTTGGTTGAAAGCTTCTTCAAAGACGGTAAATGTCCAGCCTTGAGTCGTTCCTGCCTTTTCGCTTGCATAGTCATAGCCATCACAGCTATATGTGAGTGCGGCATTTCCCTGGAATAAGCTGGCATAAGATACACCTTTAGTTCCATAAACTTCTATGTGGTCATCCATTCCGCCATGGCGCGCCCAACTGTCTTCAGCATAGCATGTTACACCGTTCTCGAACTCAACAATCGTGAGTGTATTATCTTCACAATCTGTTTCATGCAATACCGTTTTCATATCGGCATAAACACTTTTTACTTTGTTATTTTTGTTCATCCATCGAAACCATGCAAGTGCATGGCAGCCCATATCCATCATTACACCGCCGCCTGCATATTCCTTTTGATAAAACCATGGACTGTGGGGACCGCTGTGTTTTTCAGCCTGCTTGAGCAGATACACCTTGCCGACAGCTCCGCTTTCCACCAGTGCGCGGACGCGCTCGTATTTAGGTGCAAAACATAATTCCTCTGCGTAACAAAGCTTTAGGTTGCGTTTTTTACATTCGGAAATCATCTCATCCGCTTCCTCCAGCGTCAAAGCAAGCGGCTTTTCAATGATTATATGTTTGTTTGCACGAGCGGCTTTCATGCATGCATCATAATGTAAATAGTTTGGCAGGCAGATATCGACTATATCCACCTCACACTCGGCAAGCAGCTTGTCGATATCGCTATAGTGGGCCGGAATGTTGTATTTTTTTGCAAACGCCTCTGCATTAACCGGGGTGCGACCATACACCGCCACCACTTCTGCGTCAGGAACAAAACGTTGGTAGCTTTCTACGTGGATATGAGTGATAAAACCTGTGCCCAAAATGGCGATTCTAGACCTACTCATTTTTACCCTCCCTATTTTTATTTTTCTTTTGATATTGTATAGCATTTTTTGCTTTGATGCAATACAATACAAATTACGACCGATTATAAATGTAATTCTATAAAGGAGTCTAAAGTATGAAGCCAAATAAAAAAGCCGCCGAAATGAGCATAGCGGAACTTGCAGCCTACATAGACCAGTCGGTACTCAAGCCGGAGTTTACCGTAAATGAGGTTAAAAAGTATATACAGGAAGGAATCGATTACGGCTGTAAGACCGTCTGCATCAACCCCGTGTCTCTCCCTGTTGCAGGAGAAATGACCAAGGGAACAGGCACCGGAATCTGTGTCGTATGCGACTTCCCGTTCGGGCTGTCCACAACAAAATCCAGAGTGAAACAAGCTGAGGAGTACTGTAAACGCGGCGACGTCTTTGAGCTTGATATTGTCGCAAATTACGGGTACATCCGAAGCGGGATGTGGGACGCAGTGCGAGATGACTTGATGGCTGTCAATAATATATGCCATTCATACGGCACTGCTGTAAAAGTGATTTTCGAAACAGATGCCCTAACTCTTGACGAGGTAAAACGCGCGACCGAGGTTGCTATTGAAGCAAAAACTGATTTTGTAAAAACATCTACAGGCTTTTTCTCCGGAGGGCGAAGCGACGGTGCTACGCTTGAGGTGGTTCAAGCAATGATGGATGTTGCAAAGGGTCGTTGTAAAATAAAGGGATCGGGCGGTATTCGTACCCGGGAGTATTTTCTTGAGCTAATAGACTTCGGTATCGACAGGATGGGTATTGGATATAAGTCCACTCCGGTTGTACTGGGAGTTGAGGGTTCGGCTCCGGACTTAAAGAGCAGTTATTAAGCATGATGCTGGTTGCAAACCGTTAGAATAACCGATTATTACTGCAACTATGCATTAACAAATCTTCTGTAAAAGTATAGACATTTTTTACTGTGTATGTTAATATGGTGCAGTTATCCTCTCGATAATCTTTAGCAAATTTGTTTGCTTTGATTATAAAAAAATGAAAAGGAGAATGATACATGAAGAAATGGCTGGCAGTTATAGTCGTGCTGTGTCTTGGAGTGGCACTGCTCGCTGCGTGTGCCGGAGACAGCGGCTACACCCCTCCAACCCCCGGTGAAGACGGCATCACCAGCGTCAGAATGGTTTCGCATAACGCAATCATAGAGGGTAACCCCTATCGTGTACGTTACGAAGCCGACATTGTTGAAGCTGTTCATGCGGCATCTGCTCACGGGTTTAGTGTGAGCTATGCATCTGCAGTCTCAAACTGGGACTCTGCTGTTGAAGCACAACAAATCCAACACAGCATAAACGAAGGGTATGACATCATACTTGTTAACCCTGTGGCGCCCACCGGTATGGATCCCATCATTGAAAGAGCTTTGGAAACCGGTATGCTCTATATCAATGCAGACTGTATCTACGAATCGCCCGATGTAAGCATCCTTAATATCGGTACCGATCAGTACTACCTGGGCTATCGCACTGCTACCTATGCAGGCGATGTACTTGGTTCAGGAGCAAAAGTTGTAATGATCGCAGCTATGGAAGGTGTGTCTGCAAACAGAGACCGCCAGTTTGGTTTCCAGGACGGCATGCGTGAGAAAGGTCTGGTAGAGGTTGCGGGTGGTAACCATAACTGGAATCCTGTCGAATCTACGCAGGTTATGACCGAAATACTAAACTCCGGAGTAGAGTTTGACGGCGTTTTGATTTCACAGTGTGCCGAGGATGCCCTCGCCGCCTTTGACACCACCGGTGCACCACTGCCCAAGTTTTTCGGATTCAACGACACCGGCCAGTGGATGCAAAGAATGTTTGAAATCAACGCAGATAGTCGCGTTATGGACTTCATGGTGCTCTCCAATCCTCCGGGAGTTGGCGCTACCGCACTTAACTTCGGTCTCAACCAACTCTTAGGCAGACAATTGCGAGATGACATTTATGACGACGCAACGATTCGTTCCATCCTTATTATGCCCAGAATCCAGTTTACTTATGATGACATGGAACAATACCGTGATTTAGCTTTTGGCATGGCCCCCGGTGACGCTATCACATTTTGGCTGACCATCGATGAGGTCGCCAGAGAGTACTTCAGATAACCGCGCAAACATGCAAATAAAAGTCCGGTCAACGAAACTCTCCGTTGACCGGATTCTTTTCTTCCATTATTAAGCCTTTTTAACTTGAAAACCAATCACACATTCTGATATACTAAGCGCTGAAGTAAACCTTACCCCAAAAGACGGTATCAGGAGGTACCTCTATGTTTGAAATGCGGGGAATTGATAAGCGTTTTGATGCGGTCATCGCAACAAACAAGGCAAATTTGAACACCTCGCCCGGCGAAATACGAGCCTTGCTCGGCTCTAACGGATCGGGTAAATCAACCATGATTAAGATTCTTGCTGGTGTGTATGCGCCCAACAGCGGCGAAATCTTAATAGACAATAAACCAGTTCAAATCCTGTCGGGCATGGACGCAAAAAAACACGGCATCGCTACAGCTTTTCAGGAGAAAAGTCTTATCCCTACAATGAGTGTTGTTGATAATCTTTTACTCGGAAACGAGCCACACGGCTCTTTCGGTATCGTCGATAGGAAACAAGCCCGTAAGCAAATAACGGAATTATTGGATCTTTTTAATATTGACTGTGAGCTTGATGCATACGTTCAGTCACTTATGCCCTCAACTCAAGCTATGTTGGAGGTCGCAAAAGCCGTACAGCAGAAGCCTCGTTTGCTGCTTCTGGACGAAGTTACAGCTTCGCTACACTATGACGAGATTCAAGTGCTTTTTAAAATCGTACGTCAGCTAAAAGAAGATGGAGTTGCAATCCTTTACGTGACCCACCGCATGAATGAAGTTTTTGATTTATGTGACCATGTGACAATAATGAGGGGCGGAGAGACTGTTAAAGAAGGTTCGACCGGCGAATTTTCTCTGGACGACATCGTCTACTATATGACCGGTCAGCGCCCGGAAGCACATGACGGTATAGATCAAGATGCTGAGCTCAGCATGGATAAAGAACTCCTGTTAGATGTCCGCGAGCATGAGGTTTATCCCAAGGTGTGGGATATCTCCATGAAAGCCTATAAAGGAGAAATCATCGGCATAGCCGGATTACAGGGACAGGGGCAATCGGAATTTATCCGCTCACTTCTGGGAGCAGAGGAAGTGACCGGTGGAACGGTTGAGTTCTGTGGTGAAATAATCAAGCTAAAATCTCCCACCGATGCTGTTCGATATGGAATTGGTTTTGTGTCGGGCGATCGTGGTCGTGAGGCGATTTTTCCGGTGCGTACTATTTACGAGAACATTGCAGCCGGCAAAGTCGCAAAAGGGAACATCGCGGCTTATGTTACAACAAAAGCCTTAAAGGCTTTCTCCCAAACTGCTGTTGATGCATACAATATAAAAATAGGCGCATTAGGGGATGCCGCAAACACATTATCCGGCGGGAATCAACAAAAGCTTGTAATAGCACGCTGGGTTGCTATGAACCCCAAGCTCCTGTTATTGGACGACCCCACAAAGGGGGTTGATGTCCACTCGCGCCGCGAGATACACAAAACACTTCAACAGTGCGCCATAGACGGTATGACTGTTATCATCTCATCCAGCGAGCACGAGGAACTTCTCGATATCGCTGACAGAATATATGTTTTTTACGAAGGTTATGTCAGTGATATGCTTGCCGGTGAACACAAAACCGAGGAACATCTTGTTGCCGCAATGATGGGAATGACAACATCTGCTACGGAACCGGAGGTTGTAGGAGAGGAGGCTGCGTCTAATGAAACTCTCTAAAGATGGAGAAAAAAATCTTTTCTCGTTTTTATATGAAGCCTTTATACGCTTTCGAAAATCACCGGCTTTTACCGGTGCCGTACTGTTTTTGATTGCTATTGTTCTTAACGCAGCGGTCCAAGGACCTTCAGGTTTTTTCAGCTCTCGCAGTCTGAACACTCTGTTCTCTACAAATATCCCTTTTTTACTGATTGTTATGGCACAGGGCGTCCTGCTTATCTCAGGGACGCTTGATGTCTCCTCCGGTGTTCAGCTGGCTCTTGTAAATGTTGTAACAATAATGACTGTGCAAGAATGGGGTATCCCGTTTGCATTAGGTTGCCTAATCGGCGTACTTGCCGCCATGATTGCTTCTCTCGTCTGCTGGTTTTGTGTGTCCGTATTGCGCCTGCCGGATTTGCTTGCAAGCTATGCTCTTACATTTGCTATTCTCGGTGTCAACGTGCTTATAATGGACTCTCCGCAGGGTAGTATCCCAAGGGAGGTCTGGCGTGCCTACGACACGGTATTGCTGGGGTTCGTGCCGGTTTCGGTTTTTGCGCTTTTGCTTGTCATGATGGTGTGGCTTTATATCAAGCGGACGTCTTTCGGCACCAATATTTACGCTGTCGGCGCAAACCCGCAAAATGCGTTTGCCGCCGGAATCAGCCCGATGAAGATACAGTTTCAGGCATTTATGCTCAAAGGCTTTATGGTTGGTGTAGCGGGATTGTGCATGACATTTATGGCAGCTTCCGGAAACCCCATACAAGGAGAAGCTCTGGGGCTGCGCTCGCTTGCAGCATGTATCATCGGAGGTCTCACTTTTGGCGGATGGGGCACGATGGCAGGAGCTGTGTTTGGCGGAGGGTTTCTTATTCTGATTCAAAACTCTGTTTATTTCGTGTTTAACCTGTTAAACCAACTCATACCCGGACTCGTTATTTCAACCTATTGGCATAATCTGCTATCTGATGTTATCATCTTCCTAGGTCTGCTTCTGACGATCGTCACTGCAAAAGGACAGCGTGAAGCTCTACGTATCAGTGTACAAAGCAAATTCACATTCAAGAGGAGGGAAGAACATGCAAAATAACACCACCTCTTCGATGCCTTTCTCTATGAGGGTGCGCTTATTTATTCGCCACAGTCCCGCCCGAATGGCTGTTATTATCGCTATTTTACTTTACGGGGCAACAGTGCTAATGGTTCCAACCGCACTAAACATGGGAGCAATTTCTTCCATAATAATGCTAACGTTATTACTTAGTTTCGCATCTGCGGGTCAAACTATCGTGCTTATTGGCGGCGGACTCGACTTCACTGTTGGTGCTGTGATGTCAACCTCAGCAATCCTCACAGTTAATATCATGAATAACCAGGACGGTATGTTTCTTCCTGCATTTATCGCCGTTATGTTGATGGCTGTGACCGTAGGTCTTATAAACGGTTTCTGCACAGTCAAGATAGGACTTCCCGCGCTGATCGTGACTCTTGCTATCAGCAATGTTATTTCGCGGCTGCAATACGTTTTCACTCAAGGCAGCCCGACCGGATATGCAGGGCCCGCGTTTGTTAGTACAGTCACATCTCGTATATTCACCCATATTCCGTCTCTTGCCTTGTATGCTCTGATTATTTTTCCGCTCGTTTTCTACATTCTTAACCGATCCCGATACGGCAGACAGCTATATCTGGTTGGCAACAATGCGACCGCAGCCGGTCTTACAGGCATAAATGTAAACAGAGTCAAGATTTTATCTTATGTTATCTCCGCTATGTTTGCGGGATTTGCCGGCATGCTTGCAGCGGGATATATGCAAAGAGCGCAATGCCAAATGTTTGACGACTATGCTTACAACTCTCTTATCGCTGTTATAGTCGGAGGCACGGCGTTTTCAGGAGGTGTCGGAACATATACGGGAACCATTGCAGGCTCACTGCTTATGGTTGTACTGACAAACATGCTGACAGCGCTATTTCTGCCTCAGCCAATAAGAAATATAGTTATGGGTGTAATTCTGGTGCTTCTGCTCCTGTTTTACAATCGCAAAAAGGCAGTACGGCAGTAAGCTTCCTGTGTCAGTAACTCCACTAAAGAAAAGGATGCTCTATGGACGAAGGTTTGCAAAACAATAAACGTGCGGCGAGGGTAATTACCACCGCCGCACTCGTCTCGATTTTTATCTACTCCTTTGTTGTCTCATTACCCGGCATACTCATTAATGAAGTCGTTGACGCATTCTCGCTTGAAGGAGCCGACGAAGGGCTTATGGGCGCCTTGACAAGCCTCGGCTTCATGATTTCTCTTTTTTTTATTATATTGATTCAAGGGCGAGCACAGAAAAGC
>Ga0123356_10002798_pt1 | contig 18496 bp, 20 predicted proteins | sample TergutEmb28metaG_2_FD_92546 | JGI IMG/M metagenome (GOLD analysis project Ga0123356, IMG submission 92546) | Embiratermes neotenicus P3 segment gut microbial communities from Petit-Saut dam, French Guiana - Emb289 P3 | ecosystem: Host-associated > Arthropoda: Insects > Digestive system > Gut ...
CCGCGCCACGATTTTAGGGCATGTACAGCGCGGCGGAACCCCGACCGTGCGCGACAGGGTTGTGGCGAGCCAGATGGGGCATTATGCCGTCGAGCTTCTTGCGCAGGGCTACGGCAACCGCGTTGTAGGTATGCGGCACAGCAATATTGTGGACTTCGATATACAGGAAGCACTGTCCATGAAAAAATCGTTTGAGAACGACTTATTCAGAATAGCAATGGACATCAGTTTCTAAAGAAACGCTTTTAGGGGTTTTATGAAATTTTTTACAATGTTCCGCGATTCCGCAAGGGAGCTCAAAAATACGCAGTGTATTGTGGTAACGGGAATGTTAATCGCGGTGTACATTGTATTGGCGGGAATAGGTAATATTTATCTTATACCCGGGGTTTTGAGAATCAATTTCGGTTTTTTAGCCCTCGCTGTAATCGGTATGCTTTACGGGCCGTCGGTAGCGGTTCTTGCGGCTGTTCCATGTGATATATTCGCCTTGCTTGTCCGCGGTACAGGCGGATTTTTACCTGTTTTCACCCTGATTCTCATGTTTAACGGGTTTATATATGGTATATTTTTATATGGGTTTGACGCTAAGAAGTCGTTTTGGGCGAACGCCAAGTTACTCATTGCTCACGGAATAGTTGTTTTGATTGGGCGGCTTGTGTTCAACACAGCGGCACAGTATTATTACGGGATAATCGGCGGCGCTGATGAAACGCTTTTTACTGTAATATCACTGCGGGTCGTGGCGAATATTATACAATATCCTGTTAACGTTGTGATGTTGTATGCGGTTTTGATTCCGGTGAAAGCCGCTTTCCCTAAAACAATCGGGACAAGCACAGAAAAGAAAAGGAAAAGCAAATGAAGACATTAGGTTTTCACCCTGAGAGGAACAGTACATGAAAACACTTGGTTTTATCGGCGCGGGAAACATGGGCATGGCGATTATTAAAGGCTTTTCCGTGTCTGAGTCAGCGAAAAGCGTTCAGCTTTATATCTATGACGCCGATGCCGATAAGAGAACAGAACTGAAAAGAGCTGGCTTCACCGTGCTTGACAGTGAAACAGCAGTTGCAAAAGAGTGCAAATATATAGTACTCGCCTGCAAACCACAGCAATTATCAGAGCTTCTTAAAGAAATAAAACCGCATATAAATCCGGGAACTGTGCTGATTTCGCTTTGCGCGGGGATTTCTGTTGAATTTATACGTGAAAAAACAAGCACAAACGCAAAAGTAATTCTCGTCATGCCGAATATGCCCATGCTTCTCGGTGTCGGCGCAAGCGCAATCGCCTGCGACGAAGCTGTGAGCAGTGATGAATTTCTTTTTGCGCGCTCTTTAATCGAAAGCTGTGGCGCGGTTGAGGTTATTCCGCTTGACAAAATGAATGAAATCATTTGTATAAACGCCAGTTCGCCCGCTTTTATTTATCTTTTTTCAAAGTTTTTTGCAAATTATGCCGCTGAGCAGGGGATTAACGAAAAAGCCGCGCTGAACCTGTTCGCCAAGACATTGCTCGGTGCGTCTAAAATGCTCACCGATTCCGGCTACGGCGTAGATGAACTGATTTCGCAGGTTAGCTCAAAGGGTGGGACAACGCTCGCGGGGCTTGAAGAATTTTATTCGGGCGGGCTCGAAAAACTTGTTAAAAATGCCTGTGAAGCCTGTACAAAACGAGCTTATGAGCTTGGAGCGTAAAAAAATAGTTGACAAGCGATTATCTTTATGCTATAATATTAAGGTATGATTTGTAGGGGCGTTTATTATGCGCCCGAAAACTTAGACAGTCCTCTGCCGGCGCTTACTGTTTCTGACAGAAACAGGCAAGAATGTCTTAAAACGAAAGGAAACAGAAATGGACGCATTAAAATTAATAGCGCAGGACAGCATAAAAGAAACTGTACCGGCATTTAACATAGGTGATACGGTACGTGTGCATGTCCGCATACAGGACGGGAATAAATCCAGAATTCAAATGTTTGAGGGAATCTGCATCGCCAAGAAGCACGGCGGTATCAGCGAAACCTTTACGGTTCGCAGAGTAGCGCATGGTGTAGGCGTTGAGAGGGTTTTCCCGATTCACTCACCCTCAGTTGACAAGGTTGAGGTAGTCAGACAGGGTAGAGTTCGCAGAGCTAAGCTTTACTATCTGCGCGGCAAGGTCGGTAAAGCCGCCAAGGTTAAATCGAAATTTAATTAGGTATTTTGTAGGGTCGGGCTTAGCGCAGTGCGCCAAACGCCCGACCGCTATTAAATTTACGAGGTAAATCCTATGGAAACAAAAACGCCTGAAAAAAAACCAAAAACCCCGAAAAAAGCAACACATGAATTATACGATTGGGTGGAGAGTATTCTCGCCGGTCTTATAATAGTTATTACTGTTTTAACTTTTTTAGTCAGGGGTACAAGGGTTGACGGCGGTTCTATGCTGCCGACGCTTGAAGACGCGCAGTTTTTAGCGATTACGCACATTTACAGTGAGCTGAGGCACAATGACATAGTGGTTGTGTACGCGAAAGACATTGACGGCTACGGGCAGGGCAGGGCAGTTATAAAGCGGGTAATAGGACTACCCGGCGATGTTATAAGCATTGATACACAAAGCGGCAAGGTTTTCCGTAACGGCAGTGCGTTGCCGATTGAATACAAAAACGGTTTGGTTTATGAGGACGGGCATATTATCAGCGACCTCACGCGAAGCAGGTCTGATATGCCTGAGGACGCGGAACTGATTGTACCCGAAAACAGCTTATTTATTATGGGTGATAACCGTAACAGCTCCAAAGACAGCCGTGACAGCAGTGTCGGCATGGTTGATGAAAACTATGTAATAGGCAGGGTACTTTTAAGGATAACACCGTTTGAAAAGTTCGGAACGGTGGAGTAAAAATGAATGAAAAACGCTATGATTTAGAAGAAATTCTGTCACAGTACGGCTCTAAAAAAAGCACAGCAAACAATGAACCATGCAGAGTTGCAGATGAACCGTGTACAGTTGCAAATGAACCATGCACGGTTACAGATGAACCTATAAAAGAGAAAAACACGAAAGCCCCGCAGAAAAAAAGACTGTCACGCAGAGATGTTTGCGATTGGTTTGAGAGTTTGATTGCGTCGGTGGCGGCGATTGTGTTTGTAATTGTTTTTGTGGCACGGATTAATCAAGTTTACGGTATCTCTATGGAGCCGACCCTGACAGAGGGCGACAAACTAATCGTAATGCCGCTTTACAGCGCACCCAAGTATGGCGATATAGTGGTTTTACAAGCGGAAAATCTGCCTAATTCAATGACGGCCGAAATGGGCGAGCCAATCGTTAAAAGAATAATAGGACTGCCGGGCGATGAAATCTACATCGAGCGTGAAAGCGGCGAGGTATACAGAAACGGCGAAAGGCTTGAAGAATTATATATAGCGGAAAAAATCGCATATGATAAAATAGGGAATCAGCAATATCCGCTCAAAATCGCGGACGGGCAGATTTTCGTCATGGGCGATAATCGCAACCATTCCACAGACAGCAGAGTTACAACGGGCAAGGACGTTTATTATTACGTCGGCTGTGTCGACATTGGGTATATAATAGGCAAAGCTACGCTTAGGGTCTATCCGTTCGATAATTTCGGAGGCTTATATTAAATGAACATACAGTGGTATCCCGGGCATATGACAAAGACCCGCAGAATGATTGAAGCGGATATAAAGTTAGTTGACGCGGTTGCAGAAATCACCGACGCCCGCTGTCCTGAAGCGAGCAGAAACCCCATTCTTGACGAGCTGATTAAGGACAAGCCGCGGGTGATTATTTTAAATAAATCCGACTACGCAGACGAGAAAATAACAATAGACTGGAAGAAACATTACGAGAATCAAGGCTCAGCAGTATTAATCTGCGATTGCCGAAGCGGCAAGGGTGTCAGCTTCTTTGTTCCGCTACTCAAAAAGAAGCTCTCGCATATAATTGAAAAGCGTCATGCGCGCGGAATGAAAGGTTTATCTCTACGCGTTATGGTGGTGGGAATTCCGAACGTCGGGAAATCTTCTTTCATAAACCGCATGGCGAATTCCCGAAAAGTAAAAGTCGCCGATAAGCCGGGTGTTACCCGCGGAAAGCAGTGGGTGACGATTGACAAGGAAATCGAGCTTTTAGACACGCCCGGAATCCTATGGCATAAATTCGACGACCCCGATGTCGCGAAAAAGTTAGCGTTTACGGGCGCAGTAAAGGACGAGGTCATGGACGGGGTGGAGCTTGCGCTTGAATTTATTTCACTCTACCCTGACAGCATAAAAGAAAGATTCAATGTAGGGGCGATTACCAATCGCCCGCAAAATGAAAATAACATATTAGAAATCATTGCCGTAAACAGAAAAATGTTAGCATCGGGAGGCGTGCCGGACATAGAGCGGGCGGCGATTGCGGTGCTTGACGAATTTCGCGGCGGGAAGCTCGGGAGAATATCACTTGAAAAACCATGAAGAATTATATGAATTCGATAACGAAAAACGCACAAAGTTCGGCACAGCTTCGCGGCTGATTTGCGGCGTTGACGAGGCGGGGCGGGGGCCTTTGGCGGGCGCGGTTTTCGCGGCGGCGGTGATTTTGCCGGAGGGCGCGATTATTGAAGGTTTAAACGATTCAAAAAAGCTGACCGAGAAAAAGCGGGAAGCACTATTTACAGAAATCACAGAAAAAGCCATCGCCTACGCGATTACACAGGCAAGCGTCGAAGAAATCGAAGAGCTGAATATCCTGCAAGCCGCCATGCTCGCCATGAAGCGGGCAGTTGAGGCTCTACATATCAAGCCCGACTACGCGCTGATTGACGGCGATAAAACGCCGAGCTTAGAAATCCCCTCGGAGGCTGTAATCAAAGGCGACGCGACCTCTGCAAGTATCGCCGCGGCGTCAATCCTCGCGAAAGTCGCCCGCGACAGAGATATGCTCGAACTTGCGAAATTATACCCACAGTATAATTTTGACAAGCATAAAGGCTACGGCACAAAGCTGCATTATGAAGCATTAAAGGAACACGGAATTTCTGAAATTCACAGAAAGAGCTTTTTGAAAAAAATATTATGACGGAAAAGAGAATCAAAGGCGACTTCGGCGAGGAAAAAGCCTGTTTATACCTTGAGCAAAAGGGCTATAATATAACCGCAAGGAATTTCAGCCGTAAGACAGGCGAGATTGATATTATCGCTGAAAATCCCGAAAGGCTTGCGTTCGTTGAAGTAAAAACGAGAAAGCTTCTCGGCATGGGGCGTCCGAGCGACGCGGTGAATAAAGTTAAACAGAACAAGATTATTAAAACCGCGCAGATTTATTTAGCGAGGAATGTCATTGAAAAATATATCGGATTTGACATAATTGAAGTGACTATTACAGACAGTATAAATCCCGAAGTGCTTGAAATCAATCACTTCGAGAATGCGTTCGACGCGAGCGGCGGGAGAGGAAGACAGGTTTTGTTTATATGAAAAAAATTATACTAATCATAATTTTATTGATAGTATTTTGCACGGCTTGTAATGCTGACTTTTTCCATACAAGACTTCAGCTACTTAATGCACTTACAGATGAGGACGGCGAAAAAATAGATGAAATGTCAAGCGAAATAATAAGGTGTTTTACAGAAAGAGATAAAGAGGCTTTGAAAGAACTGTTTTGTGAAGTAGTGCGTAACACCCCGGATTTTGATGATGAAATTGAAAAAGCGTTTGAGTATTTTGAGTGCGACGGTTTTCTTTGGGCGGAAAAGAAGCTTCACGCAAGCGGCGGTAATTCTTGGAGCGACGGCAGACGTGTTAAATGGTATCTGTCTCCGATAATTCACTATATTTCAGTTCGGGTTGGCTCAGCACCGGATACGGAAAGTCGTTATTATGCTATTAATTATTTTTGGTATATTATTAATGAAGAAGATGAATCACTTGAGGGTTTACACTATATTAATATTGAGTTATTGAATGTTGACAGCTTCACTTTAGGTAGTAGGGAGCATAGAGGATATTAAATAAATAAAACGAGGTTAATATGTTTTACAACAGCACGCGGAATTCCAATATAAAAGTCAGCTCTGCCGAAGCGATTATCAAGGGCTTATCGGACGAGGGCGGCTTGTTCGTGCCTGAAATTCTCCCCCGCCTCACCGACAGTGACATGAAATACCTCGGCAGAATGAACTACCGCGAGCGGGCGCATTTAATACTTAAAAAGTTCTTGACCGATTTTAAGGACGATGAGCTTAAAACCGCAGTCGAGAGCGCCTACGGCGATAACTTCGCGGTGGAGGGAACCACAGAGCTTTCAAAGCTTTACCCCGATTGTTATATTCTTGAACTTTTTCACGGCCCCACCTGCGCTTTCAAAGACATGGCGCTTCAATTACTGCCGCATTTAATGACGCTTTCGGCGAAGAAAACCGAAGCCGTCAAAGGTAAGCAAATCGCGATATTAACCGCTACCTCCGGCGACACCGGCAAGGCGGCGCTTGAGGGCTTCAAGGACGTCGAAAATACAAGCGTGACGGTCTTCTATCCTGAAGACGGCGTAAGCGAAATGCAGAAGCGTCAAATGACTACGCAGGAGGGCGCGAACGTGCGCGTCTGCGCGGTCAAGGGCAACTTCGATGATTGCCAGAACGGCGTGAAAGAAGCCTTCACGGACTCGGATTTAATCGCCGAACTCGCCGAAAAAGACATGGTTTTTTCCAGCGCCAATTCAATCAACTGGGGGCGCCTTGTCCCGCAAATTATTTACTACGTTTCAGCGTATGCCGAGCTACTTGAAGCAGGGGAAATAGAAGCGGGCGAAAAGGTAAATATCTGCGTCCCTACAGGGAATTTTGGGAATATTTTAGCGGCGTATTACGCAAAGCAAATGGGCTTGCCGATTAATAAACTAATCTGCGCGTCTAATTCCAATAACGTCCTCACCGACGTTATAAAAACCGGCGTTTACGACCGCAACCGCGAGCTGATTCTGACCGCCTCGCCCTCGATGGATATACTGATTTCAAGCAACTTCGAGCGGTTATTGTATCATCTCTCAGGCAATGATGACACTACTATAAATGAGCTTTTCGCCGACCTGAAAAGCAAAGGCAAATATACACTCAGTGCTGAAATCCGCGAAAAGCTCAGCGAGAATTTTTACGGCGCGTGGTGCGACGAAGCGCAGACAGCGCAGACAATCAAAGCAGTCTTCGACGAGTATTCGTACCTGCTCGACCCGCACACGGCTGTCGCTTATAAAATATACACAGAGTATAAAAAAGAAAGCGGCGATAACTCAAAAACCATAATTACAGCCACCGCCAGTCCCTATAAGTTCTGCGCGGCTGTCTACCGCGCACTGGGCGAAACGCCGGAAGCGGATGAATTTCTCACTGCCCGAAAGCTTGAAGAACTGACTAATACAGAAATACCCGCGCCGCTCGCGAAAACGCAAAGCCTGCCTGTCAGGTTCACGGATTCTGTTGAAAAAAGCGAAATTAAAAAAGCAGTTTCCGATATAATAAAAACATTATGAAGCTTTTCGCAATAGCAGATTTGCACCTGTCTTTCGGAAACAACAAACCCATGAACATCTTCAAAGGCTGGGAAAACTATACCGAAAGGCTTCGTGAAAACTGGAATAAAACAGTCAGCGAGAGCGACACTGTCGTAATCGCAGGAGATATTTCGTGGGCTGTCAGCTTGGAAGAAGCGTTGCCGGACTTGAGTTTTATTAACAGCGAGTTGAAAGGAAATAAAATTATACTTAAAGGCAATCACGACTATTGGTGGACATCGCTTTCAAAGTTGAACAATTGCAATTTTGACAGAATCAACTTTCTGTATAATAATGCGTTTCGTGCCGGCGGCATTGCCGTCTGCGGCACACGTGGCTGGTTTAATGAGGGCGACGAAAAACACTGCGAAAAACTGCAAAAGCGTGAAGAAATGCGGCTCGAAGCTTCAATCAAATGCGCGTTGGAACTCGGCAGGGAACTTGTTGCTTTTCTGCACTATCCGCCGATTTACGGCGGCTTCGAGAATTACGGACTCATCGACGTCATGCAAAGGCAGGGCATAAAACGCTGTTATTATGGTCATCTGCACGGTAATTCCCACAAGAACGCGGTTTCGGGAATACGTTACGGCATAGAATTTACCTTGATTTCTGCGGATTTTGTCGATTTTACGCCTTTGCAGGTAAATTAATATCAAAAAACACTGGAAATTTTTTCTTCTATGTGCTATAATTAAAAAGATATATAAAACGGAGGACATTAAAAATGGAGATTACAAAAAACGTTAAGACAGGAAACACGGTAGAAGCGGAATTTAAAGTAGGCGCGGAGGAGTTTGAGGCGGCGCTTGAAAAAGCCTATCACAAAGAGAAAAACCGCATAACTATTCCGGGCTTCAGAAAAGGCAAAGCTACCCGCAAAATGATTGAAAAACAGTACGGTGACAACGTTTTTTATGAAGAAGCGATTAATACCCTGTATAAAAAGACAATTACAGAGGTTATAGACGAGCTTAAACTTGACGTGGTTGATATGCCGGACGTGGAAGTTGTTTCAGTTGAGAAGGAATCCGGCGTGGAGTTTAAAGCTACGTTTACAGTTAAGCCGGAAGTCGGCATTAAAGGGTATCTGGGGCTTGAAGTTGAGGTGGAAGTTCTGCCGGTAACTGATGATGACATTGCGGGTAAGCTCAAAGAAATGCAGCTTCGCGGTGCGCGTATTATCGACGTGGAAGACCGCCCCGCCGAAATGGGCGACACTGTTGTTTTCGATTTTAAAGGCTTCTGCGACGGTAACGCTTTCCCCGGCGGTGAAGCGGAGAATTTCAGCCTTGAACTCGGAAGCGGTAGGTTTATTCCCGGATTTGAACCGCAGATTTGCGGACATAATATAGGCGAGGACTTCGATGTAAACGTCACTTTCCCCGAGGAATACCAAGCGACGGAACTTGCAGGTAAAGACGCCATATTCAAGTGCAGAATCAACAGCATGAAAGGCAGGGAAATGGTTGAAATCGATGACGAATTCGCAAAGGACGTCAGCGAGTTTGACACCCTTGACGAGCTGAAAGCCGACATAAGAGGCAAGCTTGAGGAAGCCGCCGAAAAAACAAGCGATGAGAACTTTGAGAACGAGCTTTCGGAAAAATTAATCGGGCTTGTGGAAGCTGATATTCCCGCTATAATGTTTGAAAACCGCATTGACGATATGGTGCGTGACTGGGAATTTAAGAACAAACAGCACGGCATGAACATTCAGACATATTTGCAATATGCTAATTCTACCATGGAGCAGTTCAGGGAAATGTTCCGCGAAATGGCGGAAAAACAGGTGAAAATGCGCTTGGCGCTTGAAACTATTTCCGAGCTTGAAAAAATCGAAGTTGGGGAGGAGCGGATAGAAGAAGAGTTTGAAAAGCTTTCCGGCTTCTATAAAATGAGCGCAGAAAAAGTCCGCGAGCTGATTGAACCCGATTCTCTCAAACGTGACCTCCAGTGCGAAAAAGCAATGGAAATAGTAAAAGAAAATGCCCGTAGGGTGTGACGCCCTCGGCACACCGAAAACCACCCCGTCACTTCGTGACACCCCTCCAAGGAGGGGAATGAAAGGAAACAAAAATGATTAATCCATACATGAGCTTAGTCCCGACCGTAATCGAGCAAACCGGCAGGGGGGAGCGGGCTTACGACATATATTCCCGCCTGTTAAACGACAGAATAGTAATGCTTCACGAGGAAGTGAATCCGGTAACAGCGAGCCTTACCGTGGCGCAGTTGCTTTTCCTTGAGGGGCAAGACCCCGATAAGGACATCTTCCTCTATATCAACAGTCCGGGCGGTTCCGTTCCGGACGGCATGGCGATTTATGACACCATGCAGTATATAAAGTGCGAGGTTTCCACGATTTGCCTCGGTATGGCGGCGTCGATGGGTGCGTTTCTGCTCGCGGCAGGGCAGAAAGGCAAGCGCTACGCCCTCCCGAACAGCGAGATTATGATTCATCAGCCGTCCGCAGGTTATCGCGGACAAGTCACAGATATTGAAATCCACACCAAGCGTCTGCTTCACGTAAAAGACAGATTAAATACGATTTTATCGGACAAAACCGGTCAGCCCTTGGAAATAGTAAAGCAGGATACCGAGCGGGATAATTTTATGACCGCTGAAGAAGCGCTTGCTTACGGCATTATCGACAAGGTAATGGAGCCGAAAAAATAATGTGTAGGGGACGATGGTAATCGTCCCGCGTAATCATCGGGCGGATTGCCATCCGCCCCTACAAACCGGAAGGAATTATTTATGCTTAGATGCAGTTTTTGCGGTAAAACAGAAAATCAGGTTATGCGTATGCTGTTCGGGGCGAGCGGCTGTATTTGTGACGACTGCGTAGTTACGTCGTACCAAATGCTGCTTGACGAGGGCGATGTGGATTTGGACTTAGAGCCGCCCGAGTATCAGCCGCCGCGCAGACAACCGGTTTTCGATGATGAGCCTTTTGTGCTTATTACCCCGCGTGAAATCAAGAAAATCCTCGACCAGTATATAATAGGGCAGGAAAAAGCTAAAAGAACGCTCTGCGTTTCGGTTTATAACCACTACAAGCGTTCATTCGGCGGGCTTCGCGGGCCTATTGATGACTCTACGGGCATCGAGCTTCAAAAGAGCAACGTGCTTCTCATGGGGCCGACAGGCGTCGGGAAAACCATGTTAGCGCAGAACTTAGCGCGGATTCTGCGAGTGCCTTTTGCGATTGCTGACGCGACGACGCTGACGCAGGCGGGCTATGTCGGAGAAGACGTTGAAAACGTACTTCTGCGCCTGATTCAAGCCGCCGATTATGACATAGAAGCCGCCGAGCAGGGTATAATATACATTGACGAAATTGATAAAATTTCACGCCGCTCCGAAAACACCTCGATTACCCGCGATGTAAGCGGCGAGGGGGTTCAGCAGGCGCTTCTGAAAATCATTGAGGGTACAGTGTCAAACGTACCTCCTCAGGGCGGGCGTAAGCACCCGCATCAGGAGTTCATACAGATTGACACCAAGAATATATTATTCATCTGCGGCGGCGCGTTCGACGGCATCGAAAAGACGATTTCCAAGCGTATTCATTCCTCGTCGCTCGGCTTCGGCGCGGAGGTGAAATCGCAGAAAGAAAAAGAAAGCGCGAACGTTATGCACAGCGTCGTACCCGAAGACTTAGTGAAATATGGCTTGATTCCTGAGCTTGTGGGAAGACTGCCGGTTATTGCGACCCTTGACGAGCTTGACGCTGATGCGCTGATGAAAATTCTTACCGAGCCGAAAAACGCCCTGCTCAAGCAGTACAAATATCTGTTTGAACTTGACGGAATTGAGCTTACTGTTGAAGACGGCGCTCTTGCCAAGGTCGTTGAAAAGACGCTTGAACGCAAAACGGGCGCGCGCGGACTGCGTTCGGTCATGGAAAGCATATTGTCAGACGTGATGTTTACAACGCCGGACGATGAAACCGTTAATAAAGTTATAATCACCGAAGCCAGCGCCGACGGAACAGAGCTTCCCCGTACAGAACACGGCGCACCGAGAAAACGCTTGGCACCCAAAAGAAAAGAAAAGAGAAAAATTGGTTGACATGTATAAAAAAGTGTGATATAATATTGAAGTTATGTTAAAAACCCGATTCTTGGCTTTGCGGCGTATGCCTGCGCGGGCGATTGATAATCGCCCCTACAAAGGATTCACTGTTGCCCTTTGCTATGTTTCGGGAAATAATAAAAAGGAGTGTAAACTTAAAAAATGTTACTCAAAGACGAAAAACTCGCGGTAATCGAAGAAAACCGCAAACACGAAAACGACACAGGCTCACCCGAGGTGCAAATCGCCATTCTCACTAAGAGAATCAACGACTTAACCGAACACCTCAAGGAGCATAAGAAAGACCACCACTCAAGACGCGGTTGATTAAAAATGGTAGGTCACAGACGCAGCCTGCTTAATTATCTGATGAAAAAGGATATTGAGCGTTACAGGGCAACAATCGCGAAGCTCGGCATACGTAAGTAAAAAATTGTCTGTAAAGGACGGAAATATTTCCGTCCTTTTAGCAGTTTAGTACCATTCACCGATAAACCGGCGAATGGTACATAATTAAAGAGGAAAAAAGAGGAACTAAAAAATGACACCAAAAACTTTCACAACGACATTCTGCGGACGCGAACTGAGCGTCGAAACCGGTAAAACCTGCGAGCTTTCCAACGGCTCATGCTGGGTTCGCTACGGCGAAACGGTAGTAATGGTAAACGTCGCCGCCAGCGAAAAGCCCCGCGACGGGATTGACTTCTTCCCGTTATCGGTTGACTTTGAAGAACGGCTCTACTCAGTAGGAAAAATCCCCGGCGGCTTCTTAAAGCGCGAGGGCAGACCCAGCGAAAAAGCGGTTTTAACCTCCCGCGTGGTTGACAGACCCATTCGCCCGCTTTTCCCGAAAGACATGCGTAACGACGTACTCGTGGTAATGACCGTTATGGCGGTTGACCCTGACTGCTCGCCCGAAACCGCGGGTATGCTCGGCGCGTCAATCGCACTTTCTATTTCCGATATACCCTGGAACGGCCCAATCGGCGGCATTTCTGTAGGCTTGGTTGACGGCGAATTAGTATTAATGCCCGGCGCGGAACAGCGCGCAAAGAGCGACCTGAACCTTACAATAGCTTCAAGCGAGAAGAAAGTTGTAATGATTGAAGCAGGCGCAAATCAGGTTCCTGATGACATAATGCTCAAAGCAATTGATTTAGGACACTCTGAAATCGTCAGGACAATTATACCTTTTATTAATAATATGGTAGCGGAAATCGGCAAAAAGAAATTCGACTTCCCGTCGATGGACGTTGACAAGGAGCTTTATGAAGCCATTCGCGCGCTCTCAGAAGAAAAAGTAAAACACGCTCTTGACACCGATAATAAATTAATCCGCGAAGAACGCTTACAGCCCGTCAAAGACGAAATCCATGAGAAATTCGGCGATGCGGGTGAATATTCAACACATAGCAAATCCATGATTGACGAGTGCATTTATAAGCTTCAAAAGCAGGTTGTACGTAACTGGCTGCTTGAAAACAAGCGGGTTGACGGCAGAAAAATGGACGAAATCCGCAACTTAGCTTCCGAAGTAAGCGTACTTCCGAGAGTTCACGGCTCGGGGCTTTTCACGAGAGGTCAGACGCAGGTGCTTACAGTCACGACGCTTGGGCCTATCAGCGATTCTCAGCGCATTGACGGGCTTGACGACGAGGACAAGAAGCGTTACATGCACCATTATAACTTCCCCGGCTATTCAGTGGGAGAAGCTAAGACAAGCAGAGGCGCAGGACGGCGCGAAATCGGACACGGCGCACTTGCTGAACGCGCGCTCGACCCCGTTATTCCGTCAGTGGAAGACTTCCCGTATGCTATTCGTCTTGTTTCTGAAATTTTATCTTCCAATGGCTCAACTTCACAAGGCTCAATCTGTGGCTCCACGCTGTCGCTTATGGACGCGGGTGTGCCGATTAAGGCACCTGTAGCCGGCATTTCCTGCGGGCTTATAACCGAGGGCGAAAACTGGAAAACCATGATAGACATTCAGGGTGTTGAAGACTTCTTCGGCGATATGGACTTTAAGGTCGCGGGTACTCACAACGGCATTACCGCGATTCAGATGGACTTAAAAATCGACGGACTTACCCCTGAAATCATAAAGGAAGCCATCGAAACTACACATAAGGCGCGTATTTATATCCTTGATGAGGTTATGCTGAAGGCGATTCCCGAAGCACGTGCGACAGTGGGCAAGTACGCTCCCAAAATGCTTAATACAAAAGTTCCTGTGGATAAAATCCGTGAAATCATCGGTACAGGCGGCAAGGTTATTCAGAAGCTCTGCGCTGACTTTGAGGTTAAAATCGACGTTGATGAAGACGGCAACGTATTTGTCTGCGGTATTGACATGGAAAAATCGCGGGCTTGCGTAGAAATGATAGACGCAATTGTCGCCGAGCCGGAAATCGGCACGATTTACAAGGGCAAAGTCGTCCGCGTGACGGGCTTCGGCGCGTTCGTGGAATTCGCGCCCGGTAAAGAGGGCATGGTGCATATTTCCGAGCTTGAAAACCGCAGGGTTGAAAAAGTCGAAGACATCTGCAACGTCGGCGATATGATTATTGTAAAAATCATCAAAATCGACGGACAGGGGAAAATCGGCTTGTCAAGGAAAGAGGCATTAGCCGACATAGAGGCTAAGAAGAAAGAAAAAGAAGAACAAGGCGGTACGTTATAAAAAAAGCGGTCAGTTAATTTTTAACTGACCGCTGTTTTTATTCTCTACTTCAAGTTATTCAGCCCATTCCTCCTCAGCACTTCCGGGAAGTCAATATACGAAACATTCAGGTCAACATCGCCGTCTATTCCGGGGACTCTGCCCTTCGCCGAATACTGCCAAATATGGAAAGGCGCGCCCTGATATGTAGGTCTTGAGCTCCACTGCGCCAGCCAGATTGCGTATGTATCGGGAATCCGCTGGTCGAATACATTGTCAAGGAAATACTTGTTTGAATACAGCATCGGGTAATATCCGGCTTTCATTATAATCTCCATAAACGCATCGGTAATTTCGGATATAAGCTCCTTACTCATTCGCTGGTGGAAGTCTTCTTCAATATCGAAAACTACAGGATATGTAAGCTCGTAGCCTTTGATTACGTTCAGGAAAAATTCGGCTTCAACCCTCACTTCCTCAACGTTTCGGGCATAGCTGTAAAAATAAACGCCGACATCGAGTCCATTCTCCTGAGCTCCGGTTATGTATTCGCGGAAGCGAGTGTCTTCTATCATAGGATAATTTGTGCTATGGTGTCCGCGTGCTGCACGAATAATAACGAATTCAATATTTGTGCGGGCGACCTTTTCCCAATCTATGGTACCCTGCCAGTGTGAAACGTCAATTCCTACAATCTCAACCCGCGGTTCGTTTTCAAGGAGCGCGGAGGTCATCTTGGCATAAGGGTGGGGGCGCGGAGGGGGCGGAGGCGCCTCGTTTTCGCTGTCGTTAATAAAAACAGAATCTTTTGTATTTCTGAGAGCGCCCTCTTTTGTATAACGTGAGCCGCCGCCGAGCGTTAAAGAGCCGCTGTTTATTACAAGTCCTCCTTGGTTAATTAAAAAGTCACCAAAACTCGTAAATGTACCGCCTATAGTTACAAAGGTTTCACCACCGACGATTACAGCGCCCCTCACGCCGCTTTGCGCGGTACATTCGAGAGTGCCGGATATTGTCATAACACCGCCCGGCATCTGCGTAAGCGTACCCGCGACGTTAAGGAACGAAGCCGGAAACAGGTTTACGGCTCCCGAGGTGATAAATTCACCCCTGCTGCGGATTAAGAAAACTGCATCGTTATAAACATCAATAACAGTGTCTTCATACTGCGTAACAACGCCGAGAACCCTAAGCTCCCCGCCTTTACGGATTTGCACATTTGCGCCGGCTATTTCAAGCTCGCTTTCAAATTTGACTACAAGCTGACCTCTTAAAATCAGCTTCATGTTCCCGTCAAGTATTAGCTTTCCGCCGGTTTCTATTGTTAATATTGCGTTTTCGGGAATAGTCAGGTCAGATGAAAGCCTGATTTCATTACTTATTGTGTAAGAAAAACCGCTTTGAAGCGCAGTTGTTCCGTCCCATTCATTCCCTGATGAAGCAGATGAAACCAAGGGCAGATATGTAATGAACAGCGCGGATAGGATTAAAAACACGGTGATTTTTCTGACAAATTTCTTCATTTTTACTTGTTACCTCCAAAATAGTTTTATTTTTTCTTTAATTTTAGCATATTTTTCTTGAATTGTCAAAGGATTTTGTGTTTACTCCTAAAAATTTCCACAAAATGTAGTAGGGGCGACCCTGTGTGGTCGCCCGCAAGTATTACAGATTCCCTATATATAAAACAATATAAATATGGAAAAAGTTTCATAAAAATAAAATATTTTAGGGCGGATTGCCATCCGCCCCTACAATTATTCTTGTATTGCTTCTTTGAGCGCTTTTGCGAGTTCCGCCGGACAGGAAGTCCCCCTGTTTTGACAGGTGACGCCCTCAAGACGGCGTATTGTGTCCTTTGCGTCTGCGCCCTCAAGCATATTAGTCATGCCTTTTGAGAAGCCGCCGCAGCCGCCGTGAAACTTTACGTCGTGTAGAGCTTCGTTTTCGAGCGCGAAAGTGATTTTCTGCGCGCAGATGTTCTTGGGTCGGTATTCGTAGGTTTTCATTATGCTCCTTTTGCGGGCAGATTGCCATCCGCCCCTACACGTTGATTTCTTTCTTACTGTTACTGTGAAAGCTCTTCATTCTGTCGAGCGAGGCGGCGGGGGTTAAATTCGAGCCGAGCGGCTTCGCCTTGTGGTTATAAAACCCGTGAAAATCCGAGCCGCCGGTGGTTATAAGATTATACTGCCCCGCAATTTCGAGAAGATTCTTCTCGTCGTTTTCCTTTATGCTCTGATGCCAGACCTCAACGCCGTCGATGTCGCCTTTTTCGGCTAATTCCTCAAGTAAATCGAAGTTGTTGTAAACCCGCGGGTGAGCGAGTACCGCAATCCCGCCTGCCGAGCGTATAAGCTGAATCACGAATTTTACCTCAGGGTATTCTTTAATTTCATTTCTAACTTCCTCGGCGCAAAGCCCGTCCTCCATGTTGAACAGCTTCTTGTAAAGTCCGCCGTAAAGCCTTGTAGTATGCCCGTAGTCCATGAGCGCGTGCATTATATGACACTTGTAAATCGCGTTGCTCCCCGAAGAATATCGAGCGATATGGTCGGCTGAGATATTATATTTTTCAATGACTTTCTTCGCCATGCTTTTGCCGCGCCGCTTCCTGAAGTCAGTCGTGCGCATACAAAGCCCCTCAAGACGGTCGGGCTTCTTTGGCATGTAGCAGATTATATGCGCCTTGGCTTTTCTCGCGCCGTCAAAGGCGCTAAACTCAACCGCCGGAATAACGGTTATACCGTAACGTTGCCCAAGCACACTCGAGCGCGACAACGACGACAAAGTATCGTGGTCGGTAATCGAAATACAATCAATGGAATTACGCTTTGCCTGAGCGATGGTTTCCTCTATTCCGAGAGAGCCGTCAGACAAAGTGGTATGGCAGTGCAGGTCAGCTTTCATACCTTGCTCCTTTTAAGTAAGCGCGCATTGCGCGTCTGTTACAATTTCTGATACTACATTATAACATATTTCTACGAAAAAGTCAATGTTTTTATCGAATAACTTTGCCTTTTGTCTTAGGTTTTGACTTAATTTCAGCCTCGCGCCCGCCGAAGTCTTCAAAAAGGGTTTCTTCTGCGTCGTCTTCCTGTAAATAATCGGGGATTTCAGGGTTTTTTTCACCGCGGGACTCGTAAAAAGGATTTATAATAAACTTTGTAATGACGGGATAGGAATTAAAAACCATCAGGAAATTAAGCCACGCAAACGGAACCACCGGCATCAGAAAGAGCGTATAAGGAAAAAACAAGACCATAGGAACGATTACAGCAAGCGAGAATAAAAGCGTGAAAATATTACTTTTAATACCGAGAATAGTCAGCAACAGTGAGTTCTTGATAATTTGGTTCAGTGACAGCGTCAGCGAGCAGATTTGCGGATATATGTAAAAGTGCATCATCCATATAAATAAACCCGCCGCAAAAGACAAGGACATCATAATCATATTAAAAACAGTAGGCTGGGTCGCGGCTTCAAAAAAATACATCTCTATTTCCGGCAGGAAGAAGGACATACAGGCATAAGCAAAGGAAAGAACGAAAAACAAATCGAAAATACCGATGATTACACCCTGCTTAAAATTCTTCTTAAACGCTTTCCAAAACTCTTCAAACACGAAAATCGGCTGTTCAAGCGTAAACTTCCGCATAACCTGCGTCATGGCGACAGTTGCCGGCCCGAATGTGATTATCGGCAGACAAAAAATCACGTAAATAAAATTTATTGAGAAAAACTTCCAGAATTTTCTGGCGAAAAGCTCCCCAAATTTAAAGAAAGCTCTTTTTTGAGGCTCGTTTTTAGCGACGCCTTTACCGGCTTTGTTATAATCAAAGAAACCGAAAATAGCCAAATTATTATCCTCCGTTCGGGCGAATTGCCATTCGCTCCTGCATTATTTTATTATACAACATTTCATGCTTGTTTTCAATATTAATTTATGGTAAAATTAAACCGGGAGGTGCAAAGATATGAAAAAATTAATGCTCGCTATGAGCGGCGGCGTTGACAGCTCGGCGGCGCTGCTCCTGCTGAAAGACAAATATAATATAACCGGCGCGACGATGAATTTATTTAACGGCGCGGAAGCCGCCTGCGATGAAGCGCGGTTAGTAGCCGAACGCTTCGGAATCCCGCATTATGTATTTGAATTAAAAGAGCAGTTCAGACAGCAGGTAATCGAAAAATTTGTAC
>Ga0123356_10002799_pt1 | contig 18489 bp, 15 predicted proteins | sample TergutEmb28metaG_2_FD_92546 | JGI IMG/M metagenome (GOLD analysis project Ga0123356, IMG submission 92546) | Embiratermes neotenicus P3 segment gut microbial communities from Petit-Saut dam, French Guiana - Emb289 P3 | ecosystem: Host-associated > Arthropoda: Insects > Digestive system > Gut ...
AGCTGCCGAAGTTACACGCAAAAGCAAAAGAATCAGGGCAGCCGGAAGACGCACAGGCGGCAAACGATTATGCAAACATGATCAACCGCTTTGAAAAAAAGCTGCATGACCTTGAACTGACCCGCATGATTTCAATCCAAATGGCGCCTCAAATCAGACTCGTGCAAAACAACGATGTGCTGATGGTTGAAAAGATCCAAACCTCTATAGTTAATACGATCCCGCTTTGGAAGAGCCAAATGGTTCTTGCTCTTGGAATGCATAATGCGCAGCAGGCTATGGAAGCCCAACGTCAGGTCACAAACATGACAAATGAGCTTCTAAATAAAAATGCCGAGGCACTCAGAACAGGAACGATCGAAATCGCAAAAGAATCCGAGCGCGGCATCGTTGATATCGAAACGCTTGTCAACACGAACCGTATGCTTATAGATACACTTGAAGATGTGCGCACGATCCAAACCGAAGGTTCTCAGCGTCGTGCCGCAGCCGAAGTCGAGCTCGGACGTATCGAAGGCGAGCTAAAGCATAAACTACTTGAACTGAGAGATAACAGATAACTTGAAGCTGCTGAAAAATCGAAAAATCGCTATATTGATCGCTGTCATTGTAATGATATTTACAATGCTGTTTGGTGTTCACAGAAGCCTGAGCCGTCTGGCAAAAGACGTTGAAGATATGTTCTATGACGGAGTACCGATAGAAGGAACGAATGAGACATGGCCAAGTATAAACCAACATCTTGGAAACCTCACACAATCCATATTGGACACTTCGTCTATGTTTGCTAATCATGAAGAGCTTTCAGGTGAAGCCGAAGCGATGACAATTGCTCGACGCAGCTTTATGGATGCCGATAGTATTACTGATAAATACTCCGCATATCAAGATATACAGAAGACTTCTATTGTCTTTATTGAGAAAGCGGAAACTTTTATGCTATATGAGCGCGAACTTATTACACTTCTTGATTTTCAAACCGTGTTCAGAGGTGCAACAAGAGCTATACAAAATAGCGAGTACAATGAAAGAGCAAGAGGTTTTATGGACGAGGCTTCGTTTATTGCAGTCTTGCTCAAACCTCTTGTTTTCGTGACCTCTCCGCAGGTATTTGATACGTAGTTTTATACTCTGGTTTTTTGTCCGTAAAATGACATGTTTAGGAGACATGCTTTGAGAAGAACTATAGCAACTCTTTTGATTATACTATTGCTGGCGGCAGGTTTGTCACCTGTCGCTTCAGCTCTTGTTGAGCAAAGTGAAGAGTTTTTTGTCAACGATACTGCCAACGTACTGAGTGAAGCTACACGTCAGGATATCATAGACAGCAATATCGGCTTGATGGAGTTATGCCAAGGTGCGCAAATAGTTATAGTTACTATTCAATATCTTGAAGGTATGTACGCTGATGAGTATGCGACTCAGCTTTTTAATGAGTGGGGTGTAGGTTCGACCGAAGCGGACAACGGCATGCTATTGCTCCTTGCGACAGAAGAAGCAAGAGGTGGACTTGTTGTTGGCGCTGGGATCGCAGGTACATTTACGGCTGATATGAGGGAACATTATCTCAACACGTACTTCTGGCCGGAAGTCGATGCACGCAACTTCGACACGGCAGTACGTAACATTTGTGAAGCACTTTTCTCTTGGTTTGCAGATTATTATGGCATAGTTTTTGAAACTGACCAAGCCGGTCAAATACAAAAGTCCGAGTCATTTGCTCAAGAAAGCTTGTACTATTGTCCCTCTTGTGGTCACGCATACTATACTGAAAGTGACGCAACTCTCTGCTATCAAGCAGACAGAGCAAGCCAGAGAATGAATCTAATCGTTTTCGGGGTTATCTTCGTTTTACTGATCGTAATTTTTATTGCAATGTCAGTCAGCAATGATAGACGCAGACACCGAATGTACTATGGACACATGGGTTTACCTATCCCGCCTTACCATTGGTGGTTCTTATGGGGTGCGCGCCCTTACAGAACATGGTATCGCAGCCACTATCACTATAACAATTGGCGTGGCGGTCCGAGAGGCCCCGGTGGCTTCGGTGGTCCGGGAGGACCGGGCGGACGCCCTCCAAGCAGCTTCGGAGGCAGCGGTCGTTCAAGTGGAGGCTTTGGCGGGTTTGGAGGAAGCGGCGGTCGCTCCAGCGGCGGCTTTGGCGGCTTCGGCGGAGGATTCAGCGGCGGAGGAGGTCGCTCAGGCGGCTTTGGCGGTAGAAGATAAACATCAAAAACGTCGGGGGAATCCCCGACGTTCTGTTTTTTCAGTTGAAGCATATTACATTCTTTATTGCAAAACCGAGTTCCTTTGCTGATGCAAACCTTTGGGATGGATTTGCTCGCATTGAGTGCTCGATGATTCTAAGCAGGGCTTCAGAGTAGCCAACAAGCTTTGGGATTTGCTCGACCTCGTCCGCTCTTACGGGCGGACGTTTTCCTGTTAGAAAATGATACATTGTTGCTCCCAGACTGTATATATCAGAGAGCTTCCAGTCAATTTCATATACTCCTAAATCGTGGGATCCGCCCTCTCCGGAGACTGTGTTTCTCATTCCCTTTCCCAGAAATATCGTCTCAATGAGGTCTGTCCCTTTAGCGCTGGAAACCTTCCTGCTCCTGCACAACTTAAAAAACTCATACTGTTCGGGAGAAGCATAGCCCATACTTCGACTTATAATACCTGTATTATTTCCACTTACATATGCTGAGTTGAAGTCAATCAGACAGACGTCTCCACTTTTAGTAAGCATAATATTTGAAGGTTTTATATCTCGATGAAAAACATCGTTTTTGTGGATAGAGTCTAATGCAGATGCCAACTGACCATACCACTTTAGTATCTGTTTTTCAGTAAACTTTTGTCCGAGTTTCAAAAGCTTGTCAAAGCTTTCTCCCCGGATATATTCCATTACGGTGAAACTATGGTCATTTTCTGAACAAAAGTCAAGCACCTGTGGTACATAAATACACTTGATGTGCTTCAAAGCTTCAACTTCATTACGCAGCACCTCAAGTGCACCTGATGAGTTGTCTTTTACTACTTTAATAACTACATGTTTTCGCAAACGAGTGTGCCATGCAAGGTAAACCGCTCCGCTTCCGCCGGAACCAATTTCTGCTTCTATACGGTACGACCGGTTCATGTAAGAGTCGATCCTAACTGACTTCCCATACATAATCCGCACCGGAGTTCCCAAACGACACACGGCAGCCTGTCTCAAGTCCACACGGAGTGTTCGGAGGCAGCTTATTATCGTCGATGAATGTTCCTGCACTTGACGCAAGATCTATAATTTTGTATCCGTCAACATCACGTTCGATTACAGCATGTCTCCGGCTGACTGCTTTTGTCTTTTTGTCAAACTCAAAACTCGATTGTTGTTTGCCGACAGATACATCAAAACGACCTATCGTAAATATCTCCCCTTCCGCAATAGCAACTTGAATGGACGGTGGTAAATATGCATGTCCTACATATCTCAGACCCGGTCCGACCGGTATAGTCGTTGTGTTTTGTGTGATATCGATAATCTCAGCTTGTTCGCTTACAATCTGTAATGATTGGTTTTGATGAATCAAATCAGGTTCATTTTGCTCTGCGTTTAACTCAGCTTCTTTTTTAAGCTTTGAATGCTTTGCTTTCTCTGCTCTTGTTTCAACTTTTTTTATGTCCATCTCCGACTCTTCTTGCTGAGTCTGTTTGCATCTTTTACTTCTGCCGCCAAATATCCTGTATCCTCCGGTTACTCTTTCCTTTTTACTCTGCTCAAATCTTATGCCCTGCTCAATATCAATGATTATTTCTTCTCCTGCATCCGGAATTGGTTGAGGAGGTTCATACGATACTGCTTCACATATCTGCTTTTGAGTCGGTAAAAGCACAGGTGAAGCCACACTTTCTATTACATGCTCCTTGAGCATTTTTATAAACTCAGTTGGATTAAAGTCTTTAATGATAGACCGAAGCACTTTGTTTTCCAAAACAGCATCGGAAACCGTCATTATTTTAGACACAGAAGCTGCCATTTCGTGGAAGGCATCATACCCTGAACACCCGTTGATTGATGGTATATAAATGTAACTCACAGTTTTTTTGCTCTTGTCATAGTACAAGTAATCAGAGCAGAGAACAAATGAACACGGGTGCATAAACCAGTCACCGCAATCAATCAACGGTATTAGCAAACTCTGCCAAAACTCCGCATACTCTTTTGGAGTGAACTCGCCGGCAAAATAATGCAACCTGCTCAGAGTGCCGACCTTGTACGCAAACTCTACTTGCCCATCAATGCTCTTATAACTGAAAGGCAGGATAAAATCCGGGCAGTCTGCTTGTATCGTGTTCAATGCATATCTATCAACTTCACTTTCGGGGATTCTTGTAATCAAATAGGATCCTGTAAGAAAATCACTCTTACTTTGAATCTCAAAACCTGTTGTACTCATAATGTAGCTCCTCTCTTGTACTCAAGTAGTGTTATAAACTGCCATCCCCGATCTGTTAAGACCGGAGCACTGCCACCGGAAAAACTCTTTGCATCATAATATACAGCATCTATCACAGTATATCCGTACATGCTAATATAACCCCAAAACTCTCCGATTTTTACCGCTGCCAAATGCTGACCAAATGACAAGGCATCGTCAAAAACGAATTGTATCACCTCAACTCCGCTTTCGTTGATAAAACCCCATTTTCCATCTTTTTTTACCGCTGCATATCCCTCATCATTAAATGGACGTGCATTCTCGTAAACATTCCCAATAGCATTCCCCCCGGATATCAGGTGTATTGAGTCACCCGATCGGACAAATACAGCACCTTGTGCGAAACAGCGACCGAGCTCATCTTGAATTATCTCGTCGTACTCAGCCGGCACGAGCCAATCGTTTGATAATCCAATGACTCCCCATTTTCCATTCACTTTTGCAGCAGCATATCCTCCGGAATACATTCCAATTTCTTCAAACATGGTTGATCCGGTTTCAAACTCTCCTGTTGCTCTGCACCAACCATCTTTAAGGAGCAAAGGTATACGATTGTCCGCAAAATTGCCGAAATCGGATGCTTCTCCATTTGCAACAGCGATACGATTGCCATTACTGTCAATCGCATATATACTTCCATCTCTTTTTACGATTGCTTGACCGCTGTTGAAAGTACTTATTTTATCGTACTCACAAGGTATCATTATTGATCCGTCAATATTTGCGATGCCCCATTTTCCATCAAGCTGCACTTGCGTTGATGTACCATATATCGCAGTTACATTATCATACGATGGGCGGTGAGTCTCAAATACGTAGCGAGAGTTTTCATAAAGAGTTACTATCTGTACGTCTCCAGTTCTGGTTATCCCGTTTCTAAGGATATCCATAGCTTCTTGTGTTTTAGAGTTACTCAGATAGTACTCTGCTGCTTCAATAAATACTTCGGGTTCTGCATCTCGCCTAACCATCTGCTTTTCAAGGAGATTTGTGTATTTTCGAGGAAAACCTCTATTGTCGATCAGTGAAATATAAAGTTTTTTCAACTCCTTTTCAGCAACAAGAGTGTGTGCTGCATCGTATCCTGCAGCTTCTTCAAGCAATGGCACTGCCAGGATAAATATATTTTCGTTTATCAAAGCTGTAGCTTGATTTATGAGAATAAGTTGCTTTTCAGCATTTGATTTCGAGTTTACAATAATAATCCATGAGACCGCCAGCAATATGCAACATCCTACACCAATAATAATCCGGACAATCTTCTTCATTAGCGCACCTCCTCTATGATGTAAAAACCGTTATCATTATGCCAATGAACAAAAAGGGTACAAGAGGTATTGTGTCCTTGCGACCTTTTTTCTTCAATGCTATCAGTATCAATCCGGTCAATGCCGCAAGTATAGTCCCAAAAAGTATCGCATAGGTTGTTTTTGCGAAGCCGAGGTATAGCCCTGTTACTGCCATAAATTTTACGTCGCCTCCACCTAAACCTTTTTTGCTGACTATGTACACAAGCAGGAAAAGTCCCCCACCTATCAATAATCCATAAGTAGAATCTGCCAGTAGTTTGATTCCTATATTTGCATCAGAAGATATCGCAGACGCTATCACTAACAGCCAGCCGGCTGCCATTATAACAACTAATGAGTTTGGAACTCGCTTTATATTGATGTCAAAGAGCATTGCAATGTAGCTAAGAATTATCAGCAGTGCAGTCTTGACCAAAACTAATGCAGAAAGCTCCGCAGCACAGATAATAAGCCATATAAACATGACAATTACTAATCCGGCACCATAAATCGTAATCTTGATATCTTTCTTGTCCATCACCAATACCCCTCACCGCTTCCTCCAAGCCACGCCTTTGTAACAGCGGTTTGCGTTACTTTCAAGGTTGGCCCGAAGGGAAGTTTTAATGCACCGAATGTATATTCTATTTCGTACTCGGCTGTTAATTTTACATTGCCGTTTCTATCGATTATGACGCAATCACTCAATTCAAAATTTACAACCCTTACACTGCTTAAATATTCTTCACTGGACATATCTCCGTTTGCCAAGTGTCTGCCGATCAAAGGAAGAACTAATTGTGCTGATGCCGCATTTCGCAGTTCATCGATCCCATAATTCGCAAAACTTTGAATCATCGCCTTAGGATCACCTGCTGCTGACTCAACACTACTAAGTACACGATCACCAACACCTCCACCTAAACCGTGACCTTTTGATAATGCATCTATTCCGGTCAACACTGCATCCAAAGTATCACTTGCTGCGCTTGCCTTATCACTTAGTGTTATCAAACTGCCTGCCACCCCGGTTGCTTTTAGTACATAGCTATACATTGACAAAGAATTTGCTGTTTGCGTCAAAGCACTGTGCACTCTTGCTTGCAAAGTCACAATATTCACAAGGCTAAGTATTGATACAACAAGTAAAACAAATGGTATAAATGTACCAACAGTCTCTACAACGATATACCCATTATCGTCTCTTCGCATTTTAATACCCCCTGTGGTCTGTAACTGTTACCTGCATTGACGTTTGCATGCCTATCCCTCTGGTATCTGAGAATTCCTGCGCAAAAAACATTGAAAGGAACAGCATCTGCATATCTACAGTCGTTTTTAAGCTGAAATCTGTTTTCATATCTTCAAGCTTGAAGTTATCGGCATTTGACATTGCTCCTGACATTTTCTCCTCATCGCTGTATATGCCTTCTTTGTAATTGATTACATTCCATTCAATAAGATTCGCTGTGCGACTTGTCAGTTCTGATGCTGTTGCTGAGCTGACCAGACCTTTAGCAACTATAAAAAAAGTCATGTAGTTTGAATAAGAAAGACCTTCAGTGTCTTTGCTAGTTTCATCACTACTGCTAGCTATGTCGGCTGCTATATCCTTTAGCGCCTTTGCAACCCCTCTTGGACTACATACCCACTCTCCCGATCGCCCTTTCTTTATTAGAGGAACTTTATTACCAGCTCTAAGTGTTGAAACATCGACCGCTGATTCCGCAGCTACAAAAGCTGCACGTGCAAGCTCACCAAGAATTAGCCCCAGTGGCGGATTCCACGAAAAAGCTGATCTTATGCTTGTAACTACCGATGTTACCTCTCTAACACTAAAAACTGTGATGTAGTTACATATCAGTCGCACTATAAAAATAAGTCTTGTGACCGCACTTAGGTTTTTCGCTGCATTTTCACTTCCATTGTAAAGATATTCCAACTCTGACTGAAAAAAGTAGTTCACTTCAGGACTAAGCGGAACGCCTGTCATCGATTTTGGAAAGTTGACTCCACTGAGATCATCGCGTTTTTTTCCTGTTATCTCCGGTCTTGCGGTTGTATAATCAGAGAATGCCGAGGTGCAATATGACAACAACAGCAAGTAATCAGCCGCTTTAGCTACGCTGCCATAAGGGTCAGAAATTACATTTGCTACCGACTCATTTTGTGCCTGTGGTATCAAGCTCGTAATATCTTTCATATCCAACGATTCGTTTTCGATTTCGCTATTGCCGTTAATATAATTTGCACCGATCGGGTTGTTCGTCAACCCGTCATATGCTGAGTTTGCCAGGTTTAGCAAGTCAGTTATCATGTTACGCTGTTTCTTTTCAGTATCGCCTCCACCTGATTCACTCTGACCGTCATAAAGCTTGACCGGAGGAATGTTAGGTTGATTCATCATCTGTGATAGTTCATCAAAGAAAGCTCTATTACCCGAATAGCTGCCAAAGGTCTTAAAACCGGGTGGTACATTATACGTAACATTGCTTTTTGTATAACTCGCAAGAGTTGATACCAAGCTGCTTGATACAGGTGTGCTTTCTGATAACCTAAGTGACGCATTTGAAGGAACGTTTTCAAGTTGTTTTCGAGTTAAGCTTGCACCTGAAATTTTATTGATATTTCTGTATTTGACATCATCAAGTAACGGTTTCATAACATTATCAATATAATCTATGCCACCTTCTTTGAAGGTCTTTGACATGCTTTCGATGTTTTTCCACTTTAAGATATCCCGATACCTTTCTATTATAGATTTTGGCGGAGATCCGGTTCTTTCCGTGAGTGCATCTTTTAACTCTTCATCACACTCGCCACTATTAAGTCTGTTCTCCAGTGCATCGACTTTTTGGCTCAGCTCCGTGTTCATTGCATCTATTTCGCGTGCAATCTCTACAACCGGATCAAATTTTGGTTTAAATGCATCAGCATGCTCTTTTGCATTTTCAATAGTTTTGTTGAGACCTTGGGGATATGTCGTACTTTGCCAGCGCCCGCTACTCCAATTACTTCCAACTGCGCCACCAACGGTTCGCGACTTTATATTAGTAAGAATTGCTTTGTATTTTGCAGCATAGTCGCTTTTGAGAGTCGGGTTCTCCTCCTCATCTATGTCCTCCCAGGATTGATAACACGACTTCAAGTTGACAAACTGTAATCGGATAAGATCCAATGACGATGAAACTGTTCCAACTGTGCCTCCTACGATGCCCCCACTGACTTTATCGCATTTATCTGCAGCCGTAATAGCATCGTACAACTCTTTATACTTCTCATACAGATCAGCTATTGCAGACTCTATTTCGAGCTTATCACTTATGACCCCCGAATCTTCTTTGAAGGTGCTCGAACCTAGTAGCTCTAGCATATCTTGAACTATAATAACGGGACCGCGGAATTTCATGTATTCTTCGATTTGCCGTCGTAAGACATCCTCATTGCGCAAGTTCTTATCAGCGAAGAAGACAGGATCATCAAGAGTAAGGTCACTGCCATAAAAAAGTTGCAAGGTTCCCAGAGATCTGTCTTGCTTTGTTTCTCCAAATATTGATACATTGATATAGTCATCCAGTAGTTGTCCTAAAATCGGGTCGTCATCTGCTACACCAAATAATCCATACAGATCATAGAGCAACGCGTTATATTGGGTAAGAACAGAGTTTGCCGCCAATTGATTTGCGTCTTGTATAATACTGCGTGCAGTGTGAATCCTTGCAAGATCAACAGCAGTTCCGCTCACAAGAATAGCCGGTATAAGAAGCAGAGTAACAAATACTGTCACCGCACCTTTTGTGTCTCTAACTAACTTACGCATTATTTAATGACCATTCCTTTCGCTTCACCAGCCAAGAATCCCGGAAACCTTGCTTCCAAATGAGCTGATCGCGTCTTTTATATCGTGCAGGTTATACTTTTCAATGATAAACTCTGTAAAATCAGTGGCAATATCTATGTTCCGAACAAACTCATCTCCGTTTAGTACTACAGCCGTTGAGGTTGCTGTTACTGTAATCGTTTCCGGAAATCCAATGAATGAGAGATCCACCGGCATAGGGTACTCCCTGGTGGCTGTCACGACGATTTCCTTGTAAATGATCCTGTTGACCATGTAACTATCAACACTAAGCTGACCTGCCTTTGAGCTGATTCCACGACTCTCTGCATCAATGACGATGGCTTCACCTTTTAATTGAATATCGTTGCTTCCTGTAAATAACTCCGCATATACGTTCTTAAGACGATTTTTGTCTGTTTCATGGTAATATGCAATACTACTTTCATCGAAAAAGAGCCAGGTATCACTGCTTTCTGTTGCAATCGCAGTGGCTGCATATTGTGTTGCCCGTTGCAGTACTGCTTGTGATGGCAGATATACTGCAAGTAATACAAGTGCCGCAAAAATCATGATCATTATCGGGAATAGAATGGTCGCTTCAACCATGGCATCTCCGGCTGTATCCCTTATGAAGCGACCATGTATATTCACTATTTTCCCGCATTGTGTCTTTTCTCTGCTGAGCCTCTCTAAGAAATGCCGCTCGCTTTTCCTGTAATTTGTTCCCATAACTCCTGAAGCCATCCACTTAAAAATCCCCAGATCAGCACTACTGCCAACACTGCAACCAAGATAAGAAGTATTGCTACAACTACGCCGGACAGTCCTCGTTCGTCGTTTTTCAACGTACGTACAAACTCTGCAACCGCTTGATAAGCCTTGATCTGGATTTCTGATAATCTTCGCCACATTTTTCGCACCTCCTTTCGTTTTGATATTTTTATTTGACCGACACTTTTTAAAGCCTATGAAAACGCAAAATTATAAAGCTTTAAATACCTGAAAAATTCATCGCAATAGGTACCATCAGTATTACGAGGATCGCAAGGAATAAAAGCATTGTAGGAATCATTAGTTTGGAGTTTGCTTTCTCTGCATCACGTTTGGCTGTGTGGCGGCGTTCCTGCCATGCCTCGTGCGCCATGTCCTTCAAAAGTCTACCTATTTCCGCGTTTCCTTTTGAAAGATTTTGCATTATTGCTGAAGCAAGCTTTGCGCTTTCTTTAGTATTGCAACGGTTGATGAAGTTGCTATATGCCGACTCCGGACTGACCAAGTTGTCGAGTTCTTTCGAAGTTTTTCGCATTTCCTGATACAACTCTGCTTCCTGACTATACGCAGTTTCCTTCCACGCTCTGTCCATAATCATGCCTGATGTTACAAGCAAGGCAAGTTTTGATACTACATTTGGAAACTGTCTGCTTATAGCGGCTTGACGCTTTCGTACCATGTCGCTAAGCTCGTCATACATTGCATAAACTAGAACGAGGACCAGTGTAGTTCCGATACCTATGATAACGAATCCAACAGAAGCTTTGCCCAAGCTAATCGATATGACTCCGAGTATAAGTGTAAATGCAACACCAATCACAGGATATGACAACATTTGTGCAAGCAATTGCCTGGTTTTATATGAAGCATGTTTTTTTCCGTATAGTTCAAAGCATTTTGAAAGCATCAACTTATGAATGTTACTTTTACCTATTGCTTCAAATTCTCGCAACAACACATAACCCGGCATAGCAAATGTGTTAACTTTCCTTAAATCACCATTTTGAAGACGTTCTAAATCTTTCTCAAGCTTCTTGATTTTTTTCTGTGGATCGCCACCTGAAGCGAATTCCATAATCATAAGGGCTGTCCCTTTATATCCGGATAGTCTTTCTGTAACCGCTTTGCGTTTTGCATGAAGCTTTTGTATAGCTTTATAAGTATCAAAAATCCTCACATATACTGCAAGCAGCCAGTCATCCTGTGTCACTCTCCCCAGCAAAATAAGCCAGGCTAAAACTAATAAAGTCGCTACTATCAAGATAGCAATATTCATTTTGAACACCTCCGCTGTATTTGAATGGTTCAGGAGACAAACAAAACTCAAAGCTTAACGTTGCTGAATTTTCTGGCTAAAATGTAGCTGAGAATAAGAACTATAAGTCCTCCGGTAGACACAATACGACCGGCTCCTGTCGTATAAATAGCATCCATGAACCCGGCACCTGCATAACCTATGACGCCAAGAATCACAAGCGGCATCATCAACATGATGTTGACTTCGGATTTTGCTGCTGTCATAAGTGTATCTATTTCCATTTCTATCTCCATTTTGTCTGATATTATCTGTTGGGTTTCCCGAACGATTTCATCCGCTCTACCGGATTTCCCCTCTATCGTTGCATATATAGATGCAAAGCTTTTAATATCTTCAAGACCGCTGCGGTCTGCTAAATCGGAAAATGACTCGGAAAGAGGCACAGCATTATTAAACTTACCGATAATTATGTCCAGCTCTGTGATTATGTCACTGCTCTCCGGATATATGAGTATCAAATCATCTCTTGCACTTTGTAATGATCTGAGTAGTGGGTTCCCCGCCCTCATAGCTACGGACATCGCCTCAAGCAAATCAAAAAACTGTACACGCAACTTAAGCTTACGCTTCTTGATTTGAGCATGCGCTGATATAAACATGTTAATAAATCCAAGTATCACACCACCGAGAGTGGACAGTATAATAAGCTTATAAAACACAAATAGCACCAGAAAGCCGACTGTCAAACCAATCGCAAATGCAACAATATAGTCAACTGTAACAGATGGACTTTTCTTATAGTCCGGTGTTTGAACTGCCTTTTCCATAATAAATGACTATTCCTTTCGCATTTCTTTTGGCACAAAATAACCATGAAAAAGGATGGTCATTTCGTGCATCAATTGCGGTTTCCGTTAGGGGAGCAATTGGCACATTCTCTGGCATTAGTTTGAATTTATTCAAACTAATGCTCCTCTTTTAAACTACTCTGTCTATCCCTGCGATATTTAGTTTAAACGTGTTGCTCATAGCGTTTGATGTGCGTGTCAGTTCACCAATAACTTTACTTTTTGTGCTGTCTTTCGATTCTTTGAATTTGTATAAAGTATTTAGCTTAATGGTCCTTTTTTCGGTGTCATAACCAAGCACTTCTACGATTTCCATAGTTCTGCGGCTTTTATCGCGTAACCTGGATAAGTGGATGATTATATCAATTGCTGATGCTATCTGTTGGCGTATGGCTTCAAGCGGTAACCCTTCCGCTCCTTGCAATACCATTGTCTCCAGTCGACTGAGTATATCGCTTGTTGAGTTAGCATGCCCTGTCGATAATGACCCATCGTGTCCTGTGTTCATTGCCTGCAGCATATCAAGTGCTTCCGCTCCGCGAACCTCACCGACCACTATGCGCTCCGGTCTCATTCGAAGCGCAGACTTTATCAAGTCTCGAATCGTGATAGCACCCTTGCCATCAGCACCGGAGTTTCGTGTTTCCAATTGAACAAGATTATCAATGTTTTTAATTTGTAGCTCGGCTGAGTCCTCGATCGTTATAATGCGTTCATCTGCGGGAATGTAATTGGATAATGCATTTAAAAATGTGGTTTTACCGCTTCCTGTTCCTCCGCTGACAAATATGTTGTATTTTGCTTTTACGAGTTGCTTTAGAACTTCTGCAACCTCTGTGGTGATTGAGCCGAACTCTATTAGTTTTTCAACAGTCATAGCTTCCTTTGGGAATCTCCGCATCGTAACTATCGGACCATTAAGTGCCACAGGTTGCATCACGACATTAACACGCGAACCATCCTCCAGTCGAAAATCCACAATAGGTTCACTTTCGTTGACTGCTCTGCCTGCTCTGGAAACAAACTTCGTAATAATGATCTCGAGCTCTCTTCGACTTTCAAACTGGCTATCAAGCTTATGTAATCTTCCTTCCTTTTCGATAAAGATATCTTTGTAACCGTTGATCATTATTTCCGTTACATCCGGGTCAATAATGATTCCTCCAAGAACACCTAATCCCCGAATTGCTTCAAAAACAGCGGTTGCAATAAGCTTCTTCTCCTTGAAATTTAATGTTAATAGTCCTCTGTTACTTTCCCGGAGATTTCCTTTTGCAAACTCGATTTTCTTATCCAGAGATTCCGTGATGAAACCTTGAAGTTGAGAGTTGCTGAAATTTGTCAGATCAACATGATTTTGCATTTCCATCTTCAACTGACCAACTATTTCATTACGATACTGATCGGTCATAACTCCCACCTCATGCCCCGAAGCTATTTTCAGACAGCTTTTTGTATACTTCTGTCGCACTTATTGATTGTAAAAGAGGTAAATATATTACGGACGCTAAAGCATCGTTGTAGATTGTCGCTCCTTTGTTGGCGACAAGTGTAGCTTTTTCCTTGATACTTTCGAACACGTCATTTTGTGATGTAAACTGATTCAGTTTCGTTTCTGCCACAAGTGACGGTTCTGTAACAACCAGCACTTTGTCAGCAAGCTCAAACACTTGCCTTGAGCGCGAGTCACATGTACAAGAAAGATCAATAACAAGTTCATCTGCCAAGATTGCACATGATGAAACTAACTCTTTTATCTCATCATTCGCGAGAATACATATGTCGTCAAAGTTATCCGGACTGCAAAGGTACGTTATACCGTTTTCTCGACAACAAATACCTTGAATAAGCATTTTCGTATCCCCTTCATGGCTATCGAGCATCTCAAAAACGCGGCTTATACTCTTCCCGGATTCATTAAAATAGCCCGGCACACTAGAGAATGCTTCCAAGTTTAAGTAAAAAACTTCATTATCTTCAGATGCCTTTGATGTCGCATATGCAAGAGCAACAGTTGTTTTACCTACTCCTCCGGCAGGCGACCATACTGCTGTGATATTGGCTTTTCGCAAACTTGAACTGTATCTGCTCTTCGACACTCTGGCTTGTTTTTCGAGAACCGTGGCGATAATTGATGATATCCTCTGATATTTGTTTATCCTATCCAGATCCGGCAAATCGGAATCAGAATCACTTTCGGACCACAACAGTAAGAATTGATTTATTGATTTATTATTTGCAACTTCAGCCATCGCTTTATCTAAAAGTGCAACATCAAATCTCTGCTTCTCAAGCACCTCACACAGGCACTCCAATGTGCTGCAAACACTGACTTCTATTATGTCCGAATGGTGCTCTGAAATGTTATCAGAAAGGAAGTCAACGTACTCGGTATCAATGGTTGCGATTAACATTTTGACTCTCATGTGTTTTCCCTCCTACATGAAATTTCCCTGAGAAGGATTCCGATTCTACACCCGTGATTTTGTTTCGTCAACAACAATTTATCATAAAACCGCCTTTCTCTTGTGACATATTCTGTATACTTTTCTTCATTATATGTGTACATCTGATATAGATTTTCATTCTTTGATTATATATTTTTCTCAATTTCACATCTTTTTTCACCTCGGAAAACTTATTCAAGAACAGAAAAACGGCTCATCTTTTCAGATAAGCCGTGACATATTCGAGACAAAGCTTGTCGCTGCTAAGGCATCAGTGAGTTGCTTGCTCACCGATATCGAAAGCAGTTAATATAATGCGCGGAAGTACTTAAACCATAGGCGTCCGTAGCCGCCTTTTCCGCTGTATATCTCATACGCAAGCCTTTGGGTATAGTTGATCATTGTCTTGCGTTCTTCTTCCGTAATACGATGTTGGCTGAATCGTGCCTTCAGCGCTAGTTCTTCTATTTCAGTTGCAGGCACCGACTCATGCCGGCTCATACGTAAAACATATCGCCACATGTATATGACCGCTTCATTGGTTTTTCTCTGTCTAAATTGTTGTTTTCTGTACCTCGATAAAACAAATCTGCGAGTTATCAATGCCAATACACAAAGAGCTAAGCATAGAGCTATTCGTACAATATTTGTCATCCATGAAGATAGTCTCGAAGCACCCTGTGCAACTATGTCGCCTCCCGTCTCTGATGCCGCTCCTCCATTATTTGGATTCAAAGGATCAAAATCAACATGTATATCGATCTCGTCTTCAAGCCCCGGTCGAAACGGCAGAGGTGTATTGGGTGGCTGGTATTCGGGATTATGAGGGCGTGGACTCGGAACAACAGAAAATTCAGAGGTCGGAGTTACTTCCAGATACAACCAGCCAACGTCTTCATAGAATACTTCGACCCAGGCATGTGCATTTCTATCAGTGAGTTCTACCCTGTTACCAACCTCGCTATTAGGAACTGTAGCAACATAACCGCTCGTAAAGCGTGCAGGAATATCCAGCGAACGAAGCATCAAAACTGCAGCGGTTGCAAAATGGACACAATACCCTTCTTGTAAGTCTTGTAAGAAGTATAATGCGAAATCTTCATCCTCAGGTACTTCCCCGGGCGTAAGTGTGTATGTGCCGGATGTCATTATATATTCGGCAACGGCATCGGCAACTAAAGCTCTTTCGATGGTTGGGTCTATACCTGCATCGAGTGCAATTTGTCTTAGTTCCAACGCTGTGTTTTCATCGATTTGCGTGTATATCCCCGAGCTTTGGATCTGCCCGGAGTACTCTGACAAGACATCTTTTAGTGCTCTGAGTTCTGCGTCTGGGGATAAAAATGAAAACCAAAACGCATCTTCCGGTAGGATATCAAGAGTAAAAAAGCTCTCTTCATCCGGGTTCTGATTATAATCATCCACGCGGATATCGACAGTAACATCCATTGCGCCTACAGAAGGAAGATATCGTAAAAGCCTATGGACACTGCCTTCCACATAGTAGAAAACCTCCTTGCTCTCCGATATCATGTTTTCTTCAGAAAACACGCCCCTGTAGTAAGGTCTGTATGAAATTCCTTCAGTGAGATCGCCCGTTCTGCTGATTTCCATTTCTACCGGGACCGGTGTATTATTCGCTCTGCTTGTGGCATAGAGTTCCGCAATAAACGCAGGCATTGACTGCGCTATATCCACACGGGCAATGTGATAAACGCCTAGCTCCTCATTGATCCACCTAACTGTTTCGAGCATCTCTTCATAACGCCTCCTCAACATCAAATCCTGATGAGGAAGCATCATTGAAATAAAATGTTCATGGAGTTCAGGATCAAACTCTTCTTCAAGTTCTTGAATTGACACTATAACCCTTGAATATGAAGAGGAGAGTTCTACCAGTTCCCTTTGTACTTCTTCAAGACGATTTCTTAGCATCACCTCTCTTCCTACTGTCATATCAACACTACTGTCCGAGTCGCTTGAGGTGTATATATCTGTAAAAATAGAGTCCCATGTAATCGATATTTCATCGTATTGCTGTGTTAGTTCCTCGTCACTTATACTCCATGAGCGACCATCAAAATGCTGCATGGAGTATCCTCGTATATAAAATGTTCCGGGCTGGCTGGTTTTTATTTCAAGCAGACTCTGATCTGTGATTATCCGCCCTCCGGCATCAGCTACACTTACATTTTCGGTGTCAAACTGCCATACTCCTACGTATAACAATCTAAGCCAGCTTGTTTGTCCTAAACCCACAACCGGTACCGAATGCCAATAGTTTCCTATACGATTTATCTGTGAAACAATATGTCTGAAGTTATTTCCAAGTATAGAGGCATGATAACTTCTGACATATGTTCCTTGCGGAGTGAGAATGTATACAAATAACATAAATACCAAGGCTGTTGCAAAAGCCGGCAGAAAAAGTAATCCTCTCTTAAAAAAGTCATCCTGACTTAATACATTGCTTATCAGTAACGTTAAGTAAACCGAAATCAAACCTAAGAAATATATCACATCCGCCTGATAGTCGGTAATAACAAATGTCAGAAACACTACCGGTGCAGTGAATAGAAACGTTAAGAAAAGACTTCGTCGCATGCAAATTGCAAAAGCAAGAAGGAACGTGACTGCCATTCCTGCTGCAGCAATGAAAACAGTTGGATCGACTACTAACTCTCCTGATTCCAACTGCTCCCGAATCTCCGGATACAGCACTGTAATCGATATCCATTCGCTAAATAGGTATGAGACTCTGTGTAAGACCCATTTGGCACCTTCGATGATTTCCATTATCCTAAGTACAAGAAGTAGTAACACAGGTGGTAACAGGAGTAGTATTCCTTTACCTCGATATAACATAACAAGAATCGAAACAGCTACGGAGTTTAGCAGCCATATAAGGAACAATGTGCCCGTGCCAACGGGGATAGAAAAAGCACTTATAAAGGCGCCAAAAGTACTATATACTGCAACAACAATAAGAAAGCAGTTTCCGACCAGGCTGATTGTCGGTTTCGTCCTGGGATGCTGCAATAGCTGCTGCATTAGGCTAACTTCAATTTTAGGAGGCTGTTTCATTTCTTTTTTGCCTCCTGCTCTTGTTTTTCAGCTCTGGCATCTACTCCGGAATCTATTCGAAGTACCCAGGAAAACCTTGACGGTATTGAAGATGCTATGTTCGTTACATCCGATGCTTTGTCCAATACACATCGCAAGTAGTCGATTAAGCTCGTTTCCTCGTTTATTTCCGCTATCATCGATTCATCACCGTATTTGATATAGAACGGCATTTGCCATTTTAGCATATAGTCGGCAATCCAACGTAACCGTCCCAAAATCAGGTCACATTGCGAGTCATTTTCCCATTTAGCAAAGTGTATAAGGCGGCTGTGGGGAGGCGGTATAAGCGGCTCACGTATGATAAGTGAGTCGAATTTTGCTGATACTTTCCAGTGTATGCTTCTGACCGGATCACCAATCCTGTATGGACGCATGTCGTGTTCCTCAGAATATCCTCCGCCGGGTTTTGGGCGTAG
>Ga0123356_10002800_pt1 | contig 18486 bp, 11 predicted proteins | sample TergutEmb28metaG_2_FD_92546 | JGI IMG/M metagenome (GOLD analysis project Ga0123356, IMG submission 92546) | Embiratermes neotenicus P3 segment gut microbial communities from Petit-Saut dam, French Guiana - Emb289 P3 | ecosystem: Host-associated > Arthropoda: Insects > Digestive system > Gut ...
CTTCCTGATCCGGCGGCTCGCTGCAGCGATATCCTCAAGACGAGCTTCAAGCCTGATGAGCTCACGAGCGTAATCGCGGTGAAGAGGTTCTCCCGTGGTGAGGCGCTCAGCGACGGAAGCTTCTTGGAGGGCAAGGCACTCGCCGACCTCTGTATGGTGAGACTGCTCGTTCGCCCTGGCAATCCGGGACCGGCCGGGGCGCCTTCCACCTCTGAGGGCATTGGTATCGAGGTGTGGCTGCCGTCCCCGGGCTCATGGACGGGCCGGTTGCATCTCCTCGGCGGCGGTGGTTCGTCCGCGAGGCCGATTCCTGGCGACGAAGTGCAGGTAATCGCGGCAGTGGAGGGTTCCGTCAGTGCTGTCACTGATGCAGGTCACCCCCCGTTTATCACGCGGAAGCCGGAGTATGCGGACTACGCCGACGGCAGCTTCATGCTGGACCCGAACGGCAAGATCAGCAGGGCGCAATGGCGGGACTTCGGTCAGCGCGGAATCCACGAGATGGCGGTGAAGACGAAGGAACTCGCGGCTTGGTACTACGGACGTGCTCCAACCTCGTCCTACTTCTCGGGAGCCTCTGGCGGGGGCCGGCAAGGCCTGATGGAAGCACAAAAGTATCCAGGCGACTTCAACGGCATCCTCGTGGGTATGCCGGCAATCAACTGGACCCGCATAGGTACGGCGATGCTCTACCCGCAAGTTGTCATGCAGCGAGACCTGAGTGGCACTCCGCTGACACCCGACCAACTCAAGCTTGCGTCCGCCGCTGCGGTGAGCGCATGCGACACGCTCCTCAATGGCACGCACGAAGGGTTCATCAGCGATCCGGCGGCCTGCAACTACAATCCTGTCGAGGACAGATCGGTACTCTGTACCAACAGCGGGGGGCTGAATACGACGCCCGCTTGCCTCACCCAGGCGCAAGCTCGAGCGGTGAACAAGATGTGGTACGGCCAGACCGCAGATGGGAGCGTGCCCGATCCGGCAGCAGATAACGGGGATAACGTCTGCCGGCTTGCGCCCGGTCAGCTATCGTTCGGAATCCCGCGCGGCGGCGTGCTTGGCGGCGCCCGAGGCACGGCAGATTCAAAAGACGGCAGAGCCGTGGCAAATCCGCTGGCTGCTGGCTGGGTCGCGATGGCACTTCAGAATCCAAAGCTAGGCTCCACCGCGGCGGCCGGCCTACGCCGCTTCAGCAATGCGTCTGGCGATGGAGAAGACGGGTGGCGGACGCTAACTTATGCTGATCTCGCACACGCGCAAGCTGTCGCCGCCAGGCTCGAGGGTGAATTCGGTCCATGGAATGGAAGTGATCCAGACCTGACCCGATTCAAGGCGCGGGGCGGAAAGCTGATCATGTTTCAGGGTATGGCGGATCAGGCGATCCCACCCTGTGGAACGACGAATTACTACGATCAAGTGATCTCACGTATGGGGGGGTTGGCAGCTACCCAGGACTTCTTCAGGTACTTCTTAGCTCCCGGCATGGGCCACGGGCTCGTGAGCGCCGATGGTTTGCCGGGTGTGAGTCCGCCGGCCGATCCGCCACTGCCTGATCCGCGCGAACTGTACGGCGCGTTGGTGAACTGGGTCGAAAAGGGCACAGCTCCCGGAGACTTCGTCATATGGAGCTCCAAAAAGTCCGCGAGCCGGCCGCTTTGCCTGTATCCGAAGAAGCTTGTCTATCACGGCGGTAGCACTGCTTCGGCTGCAAGCTATGCCTGTGAAGGACCGAAACCTCGAATTGATTGAGTTGCTGATCGTGGCGATCCTGGCGATCGGCCGGGCAGGCTCGCTTTAGCCAGAGGGCTTGAGTCCGCGTTCCAGCGCCACGTCGTCGAGGGCGGATGTCACGCAGGAGATCAACTCCTGCAGCTCGCTCTCCCTGATGACCAGTGCGGGACACAGCAGCAGCAGATTGCCCGGGCTCAGCACGAAGCTGAGTACACCCCGCCCGCGAAGCGCGGCCAGCACGCGCGTCCCGAGATCGAACGGAGCCTCGTCCGGACGCGTTCGATCGCGGAGCTCGACCCCAAAAATCAGGCCCGCGCCGCGATAGTCACCAACCAGGGGATGAGAGCGCAGCGGCTCGAGCAACTGGCGCACGACGGCTTCCATGTCCCGGGCCCGCTCCACCAGGCGCTCTTCTTCGATGACGCGCAGATTCTCCAGCGCGGCGGCGCAGGCGACCGGGTGCGCTCCATACGTGTGGCCGTGGATCAGCGCGCGCCCCGGCCCGTCGAACTCCCGTGCGACACGGCGGCAGGCGATGACCGCCGAAATGGGGAAGTAACCGCTGGAGAGGCCTTTCGAGACGGTGATGAGATCGGGCGAGACGCCGGCGCGGTAGCTGGCGAACCATCTCCCGGTTCGACCGAATGCCGTGATGACTTCGTCGGCAATCAGCAGGACGTCATGGCGATCGCAGATTGCACGCAGCTCCGTCCAGAAGGAGTCCGACGCCGGAAAGATCCCGGAGGATGTGGCGACCGGATCGATGAGGATGGCCGCTATCGTTTCCGCACGCTCCGCCTGGATCAGCTCCTCGAATTCAGCCGAGGTCGCCCTGGCCGGCACGAACCGGCCGATCGGCGGCAGGGGCTCGAACAGATGCTTACGAGTGCGGTGATAGTTGCCATCCAGGGACATCGCGCCATAGGTGCAACCATGGTAGCCGCGATAGCGGGCGATCACCTTGTACTTGGCGTGGGAGCCGCGCAGCTGATGATATTGACGCGCGATCTTCATCGCCGCTTCTACAGCTTCCGAGCCGCTGGTCGCAAAATGCACGTGCTCGAGGCCGTCGGGCGCCAGCGCCGCGAGCCGCTCTGCGAGTCGCACGGCCGGCCGGCTCGTGTAACGCAAGGTGTCGAGGAACTCGAGCTGCTCGTATTGTTGCGCAACCGCGCGAGCGATCTCGGGACGGCCATGACCGATCGCGGAAGCCTCCAGGGAGGCGATCGCGTCGATGTACCGCCGACCGCGTTCGTCTTCGACGTAGACGCCATGACCCTTGACCAGGACCAGGGGTCCTCCCTGGGCCCTGGCGAGGGCCGCGCTGGTTCCCCCCATCCACAGATGGTTGAGTGCGGTCGGTCCGAGATTCCCTGTGGCAGCGGGCGGCGTCATATGTTCAGTGTCACTCATCTGTTCTTCAGCCCAGCTGGCGCGGCTCTGCGAGCAGTGCGCGGAAACAGCTCAGAAACTCCGCCGCCGTGGCACCGTCGAGCACGCGGTGATCGCAGGACAGAGTGCATGTCATCATCGTGGCCACGCCAAGCTCTCCGGCCTGCACCACCGCGCGTGCTTCGGCGGCTCCGACAGCCAGGATCGCGGCGTGCGGGGGATTGATGATGGCCGTGAACTGCCGGATGCCATGCATACCCAGGTTGGAAATCGAAAAGCTGCCGCCCTGCGACTCCTCCGGCCGCAATTTGCGCGCCCGCGCCCGCTGCGCAAGGCGGCGCGTTTCGGCGGCGATCTCCGCAAGACTCCTGGCGTCCGCCTTGCGAACGATCGGTGTCGTGAGCCCCTCCGGCGTGGCGACCGCCACTGCGATGTCGACATCATGGTGCAGTCGAGTCGCTTCCTCGTCCCAGCTGGCGTTCACACGCGGCACCTTCCTGAGCGCCAGGGCGCAGGCGCGCACGATGAAGTCGTTGATCGAGAGTTTATCGCCCAGGCCTGCCGCGGCGTTCAATTGGGCGCGCAGTGCGAGGAGCCGGTCGACCTGGCAGTCGATCACCAGCTGGAACTGCGGAATGGTGGCTGCGGCTTCGGTCAGGCGCCGCGCGATGATCCTGCGGGTGCTCGAGTTCGCGACGGATGTAAATGAGTCCGTATGCCGGGCGCGCAGCGCCCGGTCGACGTCTGCCTTGACGATCCGTCCGCGTGGCCCGGAGCCGCTGAGGTCCTGGAGGCCGATGCCCGAGTCGGCCGCCATACGCCTCGCCAGCGGACTCGAGGCGATACGCGCAGGGCGCGGTGCGCCCGGTGCCGATGCCGTTTCGGCCTCGCCCGCCGTCGCCAGCCGCGCCAGTGGCGTGTCGACTGCGACGGCGTCAGTGCCCTCCGGAACGAGAATTTCCGCGAGACGTCCCGCTTCGATGGCCTCGAGCTCGAGGAGCGACTTGTCGGTCTCGATTTCCGCGAGCACCTCGCCGCGCTCGACCCGGTCGCCTGCCTTCTTGAGCCATCTGACGAGCTTGCCTTCGGTCATGCCGGGAGACAGCGCAGGCATATGAATCAGGGTCGGCATGCGCGAGCGTCCCGGGTCAGCGGCCGCGACCTTCCACCATGGCACGGGCCCTGGCGACGATCGCCGCGACGCTGGGGAGCGCGGCATCCTCGAGCCTGGGACTGTAAGGCATGGGCCAGTCCGGAAGCGTAAGCCGCTCCGGTGGTGCATCGAGGTGATCGAAGGCTTCGGCCACGACGGTCGCGATCAGGTCGCCGCCCCAGCCGCCGAGGCTGTGATTCTCCTCGACGACGAGCAGGCGATTCGTTCTCGTGACGCTGTCGATGATCGCGGTCGCGCGCATGGGCCTGATGACCCGCATGTCGAACACCTCGGCAGAGATGCCGGTCGCCTGCAGTTCCTGAGCGGCCGACTGGATTCTCTCGACCATGGCCAGTGAAGCCACGATCGTGATGTCAGTGCCGGCGCGCAGCTGCTTCGGCCCGTCAACCGGCGGCACGGCCCCATTGAACAGTTGCACGGGACCCCGGCGCGTGAACAGCAGCTTGTGCTCGAGCACCACGACTGGATTCGGATCGCGAACCGCGGCGCGAATCAGATGATAGGCCTCGTTTGGCGCAGCGGCTGCGAACACCCTGAGTCCGGGTGCCGACAGCAACCAACTCTCACCCGTTTGCGAGTGTTGTGCCCCAAATCGGGCGCCGGCGCCGCCCACTGCCCGGATTACCAGCGGCAGCTCCAGTGTCCCGCCCTGCATGAAGCGGTGCTTGGCAATGCCGTTGACGATCTGGTCGAAACACACGCCCATGAAGTCCGCGAACATCAGCTCGACGATCGGGCGGTATCCGGTGAGGGCCATGCCCATCGCGGCGCCGACGAAGGCCTGTTCGGAGATGGGTGTATCGCGCACCCGCGATGTGCCGAACTCGGCTTGCAGCCCTTCTGTCAGCTTGAAGGATCCACCCGCTGCGCCGATGTCTTCGCCGAGGAGTACGACATGGCGGTCGGCCAGCAGCTCCTGCCGCTGCGCGGCGATGATCGCCTCCCGATAGGTCATCGCGGCGCCGCTCATGCACCGCTCGGACTGAGTGTCTCGGGACCGAGGTCGCGCACTTCCGGCCAAGCCGCCGCCGCCGCCGCCTCGCATGCCGCATCGATCGTCCGCCCGACCTCCAGGCGTATGGCGTCGAGGTCCGCTTGCGGCACATGCGCCAGCGACTTCAACTGCGCTTCGCATTGAGCGATCGGATCGCGTTTCAGCCAGGACTCCAGCTCACCGGCAGGTCGATACTTCGCCGGATCGCTGCGGGAATGGCCGCGATGCCGATAGGTCTTGCATTCGATGAACGCCGGCCCTTCGCCGCGGCGAGCTCGCTCGGTCGCGCGCAACACGGTCGTGTAGACGGCGACCACGTCATTGCCATCCACGCTCTCCGCCGGCATCGCGTACGCGTCCGCACGTCGCGCCAGATCCTCGAATGGAGTAGTCAGCAGGATCGGGGAGTATTCGCCGTAGAGGTTGTTTTCGCAGATAAAGAGGAGCGGCAGTTTCCAGACGACGGCCAGGTTCATCGACTCATGGAAGCTGCCGATGTTGGTCGCGCCGTCGCCAAAGAATGTCATGGCTACCTGGCCCTGGCCGTTCAGCTGCGCCGAAATCGCTGCGCCGAGCGCGACTGGCAAGCCAGCGCCGACGATCGCGAACGAGCCGAGCAGCCCCAGGGAGAGATCGGCGAGATGCATGGAGCCGCCGAGCCCGCGGCTGCACCCTGTCTCTCTGCCAAATATTTCCGCGAAGGCGGCTTGTGGATCCATGCCGCGGGCGATGACCTGGCCGTGGCCGCGGTAGGTGTAGGTGAGACTGTCGTCCGCTCGCAGGCACTCGATGGCGCCCACCGAGACCGCCTCCTGGCCCTGGCACAGGTGGGTCGTCCCGAATACCAGATTTCTCTGAAAGGCCTCGTGAACCTTGTCCTCGAATGCCCGGATGAGCAGCATCCTGCGATAGAAGCGGAGCAGCAGCTCAGGCTGCAGGTATGGTTCCACGGCTGGCGCAGAGATCTGTGGCGCGGAGCTCATTCCGCCCGCGTTCGCCTGATGAAACTCTCGTCCAGCTCCAGGCCCCAGCCCGACCCCTGCGGCACCGTGTAGAAGCCATTCTCGAACCTCGCCCGATTTGCGACCAGCAGATAGAAGAGCGGGTCCCGATCGGGATGGAACACTTCCAGACAAGCGCTGTGCGGAATGGAAGCCAGGAGATGGGCCGCGATCTGCGGCTCCTCGTGATGTGCCATCGTCACCCCAAACGCCGCCGCCATTCCGGCGACGCGGCGCCACTCCGAGGGGCCGCCCCCCCAACTGGCGTCGAAATTGCAGAAATCGATGGCTCCTTCCAGCATCAGATCGCGACAGCCGGCGCGCGAGAATTCGCTCTGGCCAGCAGTGATGGGAATTCGACTCATGCGGCGCACGTCGGCCATGGCCCTGCGGTCGTTGTACCAGCGACACGGCTCCTCGAACCACATGATATCGAGGTCTTCGATGCGGCGTGCGAAGTCGACGGCGTCGCGCAGCTCCCATCCCTGATTGGCGTCGACACAGATCTTGAATTCCGGCCCCACGGCGCTTCGAGCAGTGCGCACGCGTTCCGCATCCTCAGCCGGGGAGCGCCCGCCGACTTTGAACTTGCAGCCGCCGAGGCCCAGCGACTGCAGTTGCTGCATCTCGGCGCCGATATCCGCGAGTGTCTTACCCTCTTCGTAATATCCCGCAATCGCGATGACTCGCAAGCGCTCCTTCGCCCCGCCCCAGAGCCGGTAGAGCGGCTGGCCCACGGCTTTCCCCAGGGCATCCCACACGGCGCTATCGATACAGGCCTGCGCCGAGACCGCAAGCTTGCGGTCCCGCAGAATATTGTAGGTGGGAGACAACGCGGCGTCCCAGCACAGCTCGGGCGACGCGGCGCTCAGCCCGATGACCTTCGGCGCGATCTCCGTGCGCAGGATTCGCAGGACTTCGGGCTGCGTCTCGTATTCGTCGCCGTTGTAGGATTCGCCGACGATACCGCACTTCGTGTACACGCGCGTGATGATCGTGCAGCGATGAGTCATGCAATAGAAGCTGCCGCGGAAGGCCCTGGGCAGCGGCACGATGAGAGGAATGAAGTCGACGCGCTCGATTCTCAGATCGGCGGGCAACGCGGTCGCTGCCGCACCGGTCGAGGCCGCTGCGACATTCAGTGAAGTTTCGCTGCTGGTGGACAAATCCGCTCCGGTAACGTTTCCAGTATCGATACTGGCCAGGTGCTTTGTCAAGCTGCGAGGTAAGCGCGCGGCGACCAACTGCCCGGTTCCCTGCAAGCCCGAATTTCTTGACAGCCCAAACAGGCTCCGAGTACTTTGCTGCGGCGTTCACGATCGTCACTCAATCCCCATGGCGATGCGCACTCCCACTCGTACTGGCATCCGGCAGGTAGCCAAGAAGGCCCGGGTCGCGATCTCGTCCGTCTCGCGGGTGATTTCCGGTCATCCGGATGTCAGCCCCGAGATGCGCGACCGCGTTCAGGCGGCGGTCAGGACCCTCGGCTACGAGCCTGACATTCTCGCGCAAAGCCTGCGCCGGGGCTCGACACGCACGGTCGGCTTCCTGATCGGCGATATCTCGAACCCGCTGTTCGCGCAGATTGCCCTGGGTGCCGGGCTGGCGCTGCAGGAGCGCGATCATGCGATGCTGATGGTCAACGCGCTGGACGCTGCAACGGACGATGCCACGCAGCTGCGTCTGTTACGCCAACGCCGCGTCGACGGGTTTCTCCTCTCGCTCTCCGACGAAACTGATCCGGGGACCATCAAGCAGCTGAAGACCCTGGATAAGCCTTTCGTACTCATCGACAGGAAGGTGCAGAACGTGTCCTCCGCCGCGGTGCTCTCCGACCACGCCGTCGGCATGCATGCCGCCGTGGAGCATCTGATCGAGCTCGGTCATCGGCGGATCGGCCTCATTGCCGGTGGGCGTACCGTTCTGCCTACCTATGCCCGCGCCGACGCACTGCTCGCGGCCTGCGGCGCACATCGCGGCGTGCGGACGCTGGTTGAATACGGAACATACAGCGCGGCGCACGGCGAAGCAGCGGCCGGAGCCTTGCTTGCGCGGCTGGAGGCGCCGACTGCCCTGATCGCCGGGGGCAACCAGATCCTCCCGGGCGTGCTCCTGGCGATCCGGCGCCGCCGCCTGCGTATTCCGCGCGACATCTCGCTGATTACCTGCGACTGCACGCCGCTCGCGGAATTTCTGGAACCGCCTCTCGCGACGATCAGCCGCGATACGCGGGAGCTGGGGCGGAGGTCGGCACAGCAACTCCTCGAAGTACTCCATGGGTCCCCCCCGCAGTGCGTCGTGCTGCCGACCAGCTTCGCGCCAGGGTTGAGCTGCGGCCCACCTCGCGCCGCTTCAGGCCGGGGCGCGAGAAGCTGACGCCCGCCGCGATGAGTGCGGTCGAGCCCGGGTCAGGGACCAGTGTGCGCTGGCGCTCAGACAGTCCACGGTGCTGGCGCGCCAGGATCGAAACCGTAGCGGCTGATCGCCCGCGCAATCACTTCCTCCGGCAGACGGCCATTACGGACGAGGCCGTCCAGAGCTGCCAGGACGACGCAGTGCCGATCGACCTCGAAAAAGCGCCGTAGCGCCGGGCGCGTGTCGCTGCGCCCAAAACCATCCGTTCCCAGCGTGATGTAGATGCCGTCCACGTAGGAAGAAATCAGCTGAGGATAGGCGCGAACGTAGTCGGTTGCCGCTACCGTCACTTCCGGATCCCGCAGTTGCTCTTCGAGGTGACTGATTCTGCCGCGTTCATTGGGGTGCAACCGGTTCCAGCGCTGCACATCTGCCGCCTCTCTTGCCAACTCGCTGAAGCTGGTGACGCTGAAAACCTCGCTGGCGATGCGCCACTCCTGCTCCAGGATCCCCGCCGCGCACTCGACCTCGCGCAGCACGGCGCCGGATCCCAGCAGTCGGACCGGCGGGCCCGTGGTCGACGGAACACCGCGCGTCGAGTGTCGGTACATTCCCTTGATGATTGCTGCTTCCACCCCCTCGGGCAGCGAGGGCTGCGCGTAGTTCTCGTTCATCATGGTGATGTAGTAGAACTCGTCGCGCTGCTGTTCGATCATCCGGCGCATACCGTGATCCATGATGACGGCGATTTCGCAGACGAATGCAGGGTCGTACGCGCGGCAGTTGGGCACGGTGGCCGCGATGACGTGACTGGAGCCATCCTGGTGTTGCAGTCCTTCGCCGCCGAGCGTGGTCCTCCCGGCAGTGGCACCAAACAGGAATCCACGAGTGCGCTGGTCCGCAGCTGCCCAGATGAGATCGCCGACGCGTTGGAAGCCGAACATCGAGTAGTAGATGTAGAACGGCAGCAGCGGCAGGCCGTGTACGCTGTAGGCCGTGCCGGCGGCGATCCACGAGGACAGCGCGCCAGCTTCGGTGATGCCTTCCTCGAGAAGCTGGCCGTCCTTGGATTCCCTGTAGTAGAGCATCGAGCCGGCGTCTTCCGGAACGTACAGCTGCCCGACTGAAGAGTAGATGCCGATCTGGCGGAACAGGTTGTCCATGCCGAAGGTGCGGGCTTCGTCGGCGACGATGGGGACGATGAATCGCCCAAGGTTCTTGTCGCGCAGCAGTACGGTCAGCAGGCGCACGGCTCCCATGGTCGTGGACATCTGCTTACCTGCAGCGGCCAGCGCGAATTGCGCGTAGTCGTGCAGCAGGGGGATCGGTCTGGCCATCGTCGAGTGGCGACGTGCGGGCAAACAGCCGCCGAGGGCGGCCCGGCGCTCCCGCAGGTATTTGAGTTCCGCGCTCCCTGCGGCTGGCTTGTAGAAGCGCAGCTCAGCCACATCCTCATCGGTCAAGGGAAGTGCGAAGCGGTCACGGAAGAGTTTGAGCGCGTCCTCATCGAGTTTTTTCGCCTGATGTGAAGTCATGCGCGATTCGCCGGCACCACCCATGCCATAGCCTTTCTTGGTCTTGGCCAGTATCACGGTGGGCTGCCCGCGATGCTCCCTGGCAGCCGAGAAGGCGGCATAGAGCTTGCGGGGATCGTGGCCACCACGCCTGAGCGCCCCGATCTCGCTGTCGGTCATGTGGCTGACGAGCTCTTGAATCGACGGATCCTTCTTGAAGAACTGCTGCCGGTTGTAGGCGCCGTCCTTCGAGCCAAGCATCTGGTATTCGCCATCGACGGTCGCGGCAAGTCGCCGGAGCATTACGTTGCCGGTGTCGCGCGCAAAGATCGGGTCCCACTCCGATCCCCACAAGACCTTGATGACGTTCCAGCCAGCTCCGGCGAACAGGGCCTCGAGCTCGCGGATGATCTGCCCGTTTCCGCGCACCGGCCCGTCCAGCCGCTGCAGATTGCAGTTGACGATGAAAGTCAGGTTGTCGAGTTTTTCCCGCGATGCGAGCGTGAGAGCCCCGGTAGCCTCCGGCTCATCCAGTTCGCCGTCGCCGAATATGCCCCACACACGCCGCTCCGCCGTCGTCGCGAGTCCTCTGTCTGCCAGATAGCGAAGAAACCGCGCCTGGTAGATGGCATTGATGGGGCCGATTCCCATGGAGCCTGTGGGAAACTGCCAGAACTGCGGCATGAGCCAGGGATGTGGGTAGGAGCACAAACCTGTCCGGCTGATTTCCTGCCTGAAGTGCGCCAGCTGTACCTCGCAGAGCCGGCCCTCGAGAAACGCGCGCGCGTAGACTCCGGGCGCGGAATGCGGCTGGAAGTAGACGAGATCACCGCCATGGCCTTCGTGCGACGCCATGAAGAAGTGGTTGAAGCCCGTTTCGAATATCTCGGCGGCGGACGCATAGCTGGCAATGTGTCCACCGAGCTCTCCATGCGCTTTGTTTGCACGAACCACCATCGCCAAGGCGTTCCAGCGCATTATCGCGGTCAGCCGCTCCTCGATCTGAAGATCACCCGGATAGGAGCCCTGGTGCTCGAGTGAGATCGTATTGCGATACGCCGTGCAGGGCCTGGAAGCCGCCAGCAAGCCGCGCGCCTGCGCGTGCTCAGTCAGCCGACGCAGAATGAATGAGGCGCGATCCGCACCATGTGCGCGCAGGACAGAATCGAGGGACTCCAGCCATTCCTGAGTCTCGATGGGATCGCAGTCATCGGTTGCAGGCGATGACTGCGGGCCGGCGCCCACCGGCGGAGTGCCTGCGAGGGGATCGGTCATGTGGGCCGGGAGGTCTGTGCGCAGAGAATCGAAACGAGCTGGCTTAGCGGCCAACATACCATAATATGCACATCAAATTACTATGTGAGAGACGAGCGAAACGCCCAGAAAGTCGCCCAACAGGGCGATGCCGTTGATCCGGCCGGCAGCGCGGCGCAATCCCGCAAGACGGTGCGTCTCAGGTCGCGGCGCTCGTCTCCAGGCCACGGGACAGGGCGTCGTTCCAGGCGGCTTTGAAGCGCTTCGAAATCCTGGCGTCAGGCACGATGATATCGAACCCGTGGTAGCCGCCCGGAGCGACATAGAGCTCGGTCGGTACGCCGGCCTCAATCAGGCGTCGCGCATACGCGATGTCCTCTTCCACGAACAGGTCGATCGATCCTACTCCTATGAATGCCGGTGGCAGGCCGCGCAGATTGCCGACCCGCGCGGGCACAGCTCCACGCGGAACTGAATGGGTGCCGGCGGGAACGCCGAGGAGAGCGCTCCACCCGAAACGATTGGCAGCAGCATCCCAGACATACGCCCCCAGGTGCGCCGGCACCGCACGAGTGCTGCCGGTTCGATCGTCGAGCATGGGATAGAACATCACTTGCATGGCGATCGGCACGTCGCCACGATCACGGGCTGCGATAGCCAGAGCGGCGACATGGCCCCCGCCGGCACTCTCGCCGAGCAATCCTATCCGCTGACGATCGACGCCCAACTCCGGGGCGTTCGCATGCAGCCACCGCAGCGCCGCGTAATTGTCCTCGAGTGACCCGGGAAATCGGGTTTCCGGTGCCAGCCGATAGTCGACGGAGACCACCACACACCCGTGTGCGGCGGAAAGCTGCTGCAGTGGGGCGATGCTCTCCGCAACACTGCCCACTACGTAACCGCCACCATGAATGTGGAGCACTGCGGGGCGAGGCGCAGCGCCTCCTGCCACGCCGATCACGACGACGTCGACGGCCGGAGCACCCACCGCTCCCGGAATCGTTCGCCTGAAGAACCTCGGCTGTGCGAGTGGCGGGGGACTCGAGGCTGCGGATCGCGCGCGCATGTCAGGCAGCGTCTTCTCCGACCATGCCACTCGTGGAGCCTGCATGAGCCAAGCATGGAGAAGCGGCTTTAGCTCGGGATCGACGAGATCCATTGAATCGATCGGGGTGGGCGGAACAGAGGTTTCAGCACCGAAGAGCGTCCCGGGGCGCAAGAGGCTCAACCCGGAGAGAGCCGCCCCAGTCACGCCAAATGCTCTTCGCGTCAGCATCTCACGGGTCCCCCTTAGCTGCGGACAAGGTAGTAGCTTGACAGATCATCCCGTTCGCTCATAATCGCTTCGCGTGTAAAAAACGTTTCCAGCAACGTATCCGACCGGGATGCTGCCGGGTTGTGAGAGTAGGTCTCAGACAGTGGTATTTAGGAAACACTGCCGAGCGGCCACATCAGGGGGTCAATACCAAGTGAACACGACACGCACGGGTTTACGGGGATGGCGTCATTGGGTCGCGTTGCCGGCTCTGCTGCTGGTCTCTATGGCCGTTTACGCGCAGACGCCTCCGAAAAGTGCGCCCTGCACGAAGGAGGAGATCGCCGCCAGGGACCCACGATGCGTCGGCGAGCTTCAAGAGGTCGTGGTGACTGGATCACGCATTGCGCGGCCGGATTTCGATCGATTGCAGCCCACGACTGTCGTCAGCGCGGATACGATTGATACTCGCGGGTTCACCGATGTGGGTCAGGCGCTCAACCAGTTGCCGCAATTTTCAGTGTCGCCCTCGAGCGCAGCCAACGCTCAAACCGGCAACGGCATTGCCCAGAGCTTCGTGGACATGTATGGCCTGGGCTCGCAACGAACCCTGGTATTGGTGAACGGGCGGCGTTTTGTTTCGGGGGATACCGCAAGCACAGCCAACAGTGCCGTGAACAGCGCCGTGGGCGGCCCTGGCACCCAGGTAGATCTCAATGTAATTCCGACCAAGTTGATCGACCATGTCGAGACCATCTCGGTGGGCGGCGCGCCCGTCTACGGCGCCGACGCCATCGCGGGTACCGTCAACATCATTCTCAAGAAAAACTATACGGGCGTCGATGTCGACGCCCAGGTCGGCGCCACAGGCGTCCCGGACGCGTGGAACTATCGGGCGCGCGTTCTCGCGGGTCAAAACCTGTTCGATGGTCGGATGAACGTGATGGTCGTGGCCGAGGCGACCAAGGCCGATGGGCTCGCGGGCACCTCCCGGCCGGGTATTGCGATTGATTCGCTGTTTGAGCCGCAGGCGCCGCCGCCGGCGCCGGGCCAGTGCTGCACGTCGCGATTGATCAACAACGGCACGGTACCTGCGCTGAGCAACGGCGGCATCCCCATGGTAGACGACACTTTCCTGGCCCCGGCGTTCGGCCTCACCCCCGCCCTGGTGGGTGTCACAAACTCGGCGGGCCAGGCGCTGGCATTTGGTCCGGGCGGAAACCTGGTGCCACACAACCTCGGCACCCCGACAGGCAATGGGATCTTCTTCAGCGGCGGCGACGGCTACAACTTTGCGGACTCCTACAACCTGCTGTCGCCCTTAAAACGAGTGAATATCGACACGCTGGATCACTTTCAAGTAAACGATAGCCTCGACGTGTTCGCCGAAGGTTGGTATTCAAGGACGACCGCGAGCAGCCTGGGCTCGCAGCCCGCATACACCAGCGCACTCTTTGGCCCGGCCGGTACCGCCGCCGGCAATCTCGTCGTCAGCATCAACAACCCGTTTCTGAGTGCCACTGATCGCGGCTTGATTCAGACTGCTCTCAACAACTATGCGGCCACGCTGCCATTAGGCCCGCCCATGTACAAAGGTACGGCGCCGGGCGTGACACCGGCGTATCCCGCCTGGAATACCAGTCAGTTCTACGTCGGGCGCACCAACGTCGACCTGCAAAATGCCTCGGCGACCAGCACCAATACCGTGTGGCGCGGCGTACTGGGTCTGCGGGGTGACTTCAGCGTTGGCGAACGGAACTACCACTGGGAAACCTCCCTGAACTACGGTACCTCGGACGTCAACCAGGTGACGCCTGCCTTCGTGTTCCAGAACCTCGCTAACGCACTGAACGCGACCACCAACTCCAGCGGACAGATCGTCTGCGCGGGTCATCCGGTCAACGCGCCGGTCTCGACCGGGTCGAGCACTTGCGCGCCGCTGAATATCTTTGGCCAAGGCTCGCCGAGCCCCGCTGCGCTGAACTACATTACGCACATGGCCACAGCCGACTCGTTCAATACGCAGCGCGACTTCAACGCGTTCATGTCGGGCGATGTCATGAAGCTCCCGGGCGGCGACTGGAAGGCGTCCGCCGGTTTCGAGAACCGCCGGGAGTCAGCCGACTTCAGTCCCGATACTTTCCTCACTGGTGGTTACGGCCAAGGTGTGTCCACCCCAATCGAGGGGTCCTACCGCACCAACGAGGTGTACGCCGAAACCCTGGTGCCGGTCTTCGGGCCCCAGCAGAACATTCCGGCTCTGAACCGCGTTGAGCTGGAAGGGGCCGTGCGGCGTGTCGATAACTCGCTCGCCGGCGATGCGACGACCTATACCTACGGATTGCGCTGGGCGCCGCTCGAGGACGTGCTTTTCCGGGCCAACAGGACCCGCTCGATCCGTGCTCCGTCGATCACGGAATTGTTCCTGCCGAGCTCCACGTCCTACCAGTTCGCCCAGGATCCTTGCGACAAGAACTACGTCAATCAGGGTTCGTCCCCCGCGGTCCGGGCAAAGAATTGTGCCACCGCGGGCATCGACACCTCGACGTTCCAATCGAGCGTCGTCAGCGCAACGGTGGCTGGCACTTCCTCGGGCAACCCCGATCTGTCGAGCGAGACCGCCTACTCCAAGACATTCGGCGTGGTGCTCCAGCCGCACTGGGTGGAGAACCTCCACATTTCCGTGGACTATATCGATATCGCACTAGAGGGCGCGATTTCGTCGTTGACGTTGCAGGAAGACATGCAAGCCTGCTACGACTCCACCGACTATCCGAACGCGCCGGCCTGTGGCACTTTCACCCGCAATCCCACGACGCATCAAGTCACCACTTTCCACTCGGGCTACGTGAACGCAGGTCTGCTGGAATTCACCGGAATTCAGGCAGCGCTCGACTACACCTATGCGCTGCCAGGAAAATGGGGCAACGTGCGAGCTGGTATCATGTACCTAGATACCCAAAGACTGACATCGATTGTCGGATCCGCCAGCCCGAACTATCTGGCCGGCGAGATCGGCAACAGCAAAAGCAAGGGCAACCTCGATCTGCGCTACATGAATGGTGGGTTTTTCTGGGACACGCAGGCGATCTTCATCGGTCCCGCCGTGTTCAGTACTCAGTACACGGCGAACACGCTGGATTACATGGGCGTGGGTGCGTGGTGGCTCATCAACACCACGGTCGGCATGCAGTTCACGCCGCACTTCGGAATGCAAGTGGTCGTAAACAACTTGTTCGACAAGGAGCCGCCGTTCCCGGCTCTGGCCGGCGCCGCTGTCGGCTTCACGCCGGCCGTGAGTACGTACTTCCAGGGCGTCCTGGGCCGCAGCTTCCTGCTGAGTGCGGATTACAAGTTCTGATACGGAGCGAAGCTCACCATCAATCACACCGCGGGCTCGGTCGTCGAAGCCCCTTCCTCCGAGGTCAAGGAGAGTGGCTACGGACGCGAAGGTGGCGGCGAAGCGCTGGAGGGGTACTTCACCGGCAAGCGGGTCTCCCTGAGCGATGAAAACCGCGTATGTTGCTGCCTGAATGATTAATCCAGGCAGCGGCACGTGGACAGTTCCCAAGCCGTACTCTGCATCAAGACTGGATCTCGGGCACCTCCCATAACTTCGCGGTCTCGAGTGCATTCGTTCCAGCACGATCGCGGCTTTGGCGTCGGCCCGGTCGAACCAATCCTCGTTGCTGCTGATGAATGGCGAGCCACGCTCCGAACGTTCGAAGGCGAGCGTAGTGGGTCACGACGGTGGCTGTCCGCGCAAGTTCGCCCCCCCCATTCATTCGCGTTCGAAGTGTGACGCTTGTTCCACATCCTGACCAGGTGATCCGTCAATGATCGTCGTCCATCACTTGAACAATTCGCGGTCGCAGCGCGTGCTTTGGCTCCTCGAGGAACTCGGCGTGCCATACGAGGTCCGCCGCTACCAGCGAGACCCGAACACGATGCTCGCTCCAGCGGAATTGCGTGCTGTCCACCCCCTCGGGAAGTCTCCGGTGATCACGGACGGGCAAACTACGCTCGCAGAGTCCGGCGCAATCGTCGAGTATCTACTCGAGAGGTACGGCAATGGCCGCCTCGTTCCCGCGTCTGGAACACCCGAGTGGCTACGCTATGTGTACTGGCTGCACTTCGCCGAAGGCAGCGCGATGCCGCCGCTGCTGCTGAAGCTCATATTTGAGCGCATCAAGCGCGCAGCGGTCCCGTTTGCCGTCCGTCCAATCGCGCGCGGAATCGCCGATCGCGCGCTGACATCCTTCGTGGAGCCGAATCTGGTGCGCATCTTCGACTACTTCGAGAGCGAGTTGGCCGATCGAGACTGGTTCGCCGGCTCGGCATTCACAGTCGCCGACATTCAGATGAGTTATCCGATCGAGGCGGCGCGCGCCCGGGCCGCACTCGACGACTCGCGCCGGCGGGTGATTGCTTGGCTTGAGCGTATCCACGCGCGGCCTGCCTACGGACGAGCCCTCGAGTCGGGCGGAACATACGAACTACTCTCGTAGCACCTTCCGCTGCTCTTGCAAGGCGTCTCTGCCGCGCATGAAAACGGGAACTGCGGGAGGTTAGCGTGCCGTAGCGCACCACGAGATGAACGAATGTGTTGTATCGCGGAGCGACACAAGCAGTCCTGTAAATTCGAAGCGAGCGCGGTCTACATACGGGAGTTGGGCGTGCCGGGGACTGCATCACGTGATTGCTAGTATCTGCTGACAGCGGCCTCGAACAGTCGCTCGGCATTGTGTGAGGACGATTCCACATGAACGGCAATACACCAGAATTCTCGGAGCGGGTTGCCTTGGTCACCGGCGCAGGTCAGGGAATGGGGTTCGCCATAGCGCGCAGACTCGGACTCGGTGGGGCACGAGTCGCGGTCAATGACCTTAGGAGCGAAGCCGCTCAGCGGGCGACAGAGGCGCTTCACGGAGAAGCGATCGAGGCGCTAGCCGTTGCCGGCAACGTCGCGGCGGCAAAGGACGTACGCGTGATGATCGAGCGTGTGCGGGCGGAGTTCGGGGGCCTGGATATTCTGGTGAACAACGCCGGCGTACTGCGACCGACGCGAGGGGAATCGATAACTGAGGAAGAATGGGACCTCGTCATCGACACAAATCTGAAGGGCACATTTCTCTGCTGCCGCGAGGCTATCCCGGAACTACGCAAAGCAGGAGCCGGCCGGATCGTCAATCTGTCGTCGACGGCTGGCAAGAGTGTCAGCACTGTCGGCGGTCCTCACTACACCGCTGCCAAAGCAGGGGTGCTAGGCCTAACGCGCCATCTAGCGAGACAGCTGGCCGCGGACAAGATCACGGTCAATGCAGTGTGCCCGGGACTCATCGACACCGAGATGGTGCGGACTACCATTTCAGCCGCACAAGTTGCAGCCTACGCGGCCTCGTTTCCCATCGCACGCCTGGGTCGACCGGAGGAGGTCGCTGAGCTCGTGGCCTTTCTCTGCTCAGATCGAGCCGCGTACATTACCGGAGCGTCTCTTGACATCAACGGCGGAGACCTGACGATTTGATGAGCGTAGCGACCGCAACGACAGCGATAAAGACGCTCGGGACTACCCTGGTTACTGGGGGCGGGCAGAAGGATCGACCCAGTACTACGATTACGATGCGCGTTCCGGCCGATGTCGTCGAGTCGCTGAAGGCAGTCGCTCCCATGCATGGCTTCACGGCCTATCAGACTTTGTTGAAGAGCTACATTACTGAGGACTGCGTCGCGACGAGGCCCAGTACGATCAGTACACGGCTCACCGCCTGGCGGACGCGCTTGAGCGTCGGGGCGTTGCGGAGAAGTTGCTA
>Ga0123356_10002801_pt1 | contig 18479 bp, 14 predicted proteins | sample TergutEmb28metaG_2_FD_92546 | JGI IMG/M metagenome (GOLD analysis project Ga0123356, IMG submission 92546) | Embiratermes neotenicus P3 segment gut microbial communities from Petit-Saut dam, French Guiana - Emb289 P3 | ecosystem: Host-associated > Arthropoda: Insects > Digestive system > Gut ...
GTAGTATTGATTAAAATTCCGCATGTGCGGAATTTTATACCTCAGAATTCCGAACATTTGGAATTTGAGTATATTTTTACCATAAAAAAGACAGCATAAGATTTACTTCTCAGACAGCCCCGAGTCTAAATACTCTGCATTTTAGACAGACTTTTTTTAGGCAACGTATGCCTTTAATTTACCTGATCTTATAGGGTTTTTTAACCTTGAAAGCGCTTTTTCTTCGATTTGCCTGATGCGTTCTTTGCTTAAATTATAACGGGCGCCAATTTCCTTTAAAGACATGGGTTTTTGACCAAGCCCAAAATGGCAGCGTAAGATATCGGCTTCTTCCTTTTCAAGAGTATTAAGAGCGTCTTCGATGTCATATTTCATAATTCTATGTTCCGCGTCTATGTCCGGGGCTGTATACTTTGTGTCTTGTACAAATTCCTTTAAAGGTGAAACTTGACTTTTAGAAACTGGAAGATCCAAAGAAATCATTTCTCTGGATATATCCAGAATTTCTGTTATATCATTTTTTTCCATATTAAGCAGTTCCGCTATTTCATTAATTTCTTCGTCTATTGTTTGTTGTTTTTCTATCATTTTTCCAGCTTTTTCAATCTTTACAAGGTCTGCCGCGCGGTTTACTGGCAGTCTTATCATTCTGGATTTTTCGCAAAGTGCGCTCATTATTGCCTGACGTATCCACCAAACCGCGTAAGAAATAAAATGATAACCTTTATTACTGTCAAAACGGTCGGCGGCGTTTATAAGACCTACATTTCCCTCGCTGATCAAATCCTCCAGAGGAAGACCTAACCCCTGGTATTTTTTCGCTATCGAGACAACAAAACGCAAATTTGAGCTGACAAGCTTGTCCCTCGCGACCATGCAGCCGCCTGTAGCCGCCTTCGCGGCTTCTTTTTCATCATCCCTGTTTAACATGGGAATTCGATTTATCTCTCCTAGATAAATTGCCAAATTGTCCTTGTTTGAATATTTCTTTCCCTTCGTTGTCATATCGTCCCCCTTTTTTACCTAACCAAGTGTCAGATTATAATTTGGCACTTGGCAACTGGTACCATGTTAAATAGCAATAATCGTGCCAAGTAAATTTTTATGTTTTTCTACTAATTTTGATTAAATAATTGATATTTTTAGGGTTTTATTCAAATTATTTGGGAGAAATGACACAAAGTCTAAAGATTGATAATATATTGTGTCATTTTGACCATATTTATACTCAATTTTATGATAAAGTCTATATTGAACTTGTTTTGTTACATAAAATTTTGTAAAATTAATATTTATGCCGAAACATATATTATATAGTACAAAAAAGGCAGGTTATAGAATATGAATACCGCTCCCGAGTTGGTCGTGGATGAGGAAAAAATAAAGAAAGCCATTCAATCAGGGCTTCCATTAACAATCACAACATATACACTTCCAAAAGAAATTGAAATTTATATAGAGCAAATTGTCGAAGCGTTTTTGCGGCACATGGATCAATTAAAGTTAAAAGATTATATCGTCTATTGCGTGCAGGAGCTTGTTGTAAACGCCAAAAAAGCGAATACAAAACGCGTATTTTTCGCGGAGCGCGGTTTGGACATCAATAATGATAGTGATTATAAAAAAGGAATGGAAACCTTCAAAGAAGAAACTATCAGTAATATCGCGCATTATCTTCAACTGCAAAAAGAAAAAGGTCTTTATATAAAAGTCATTTTACAGGTTAAGAGAAATACAATTCAAATTGAAATTCGCAACAATGTTACAGCGACTAAAACCGAACAGCTGCGTATTCATGACAAAATGGCAAGATCAAGGCAATTCGACAGCCTGGAAGACGCTTTATCTCAGGTACTCGATGACAGCGAAGGCGCGGGGCTTGGTCTTGTTATCCTCGTTTTAATGTTGAAAAAAATGGGTCTTGATGACGAAGCGTTCACAATGAAAACCAATGATAAATACACTGTCGCGAGTATTTCCATACCGCTTGATGAAGCTATGCTTCAAAATATGTCAGTTCTTTCCGAAGAAATTGTGCAAAACATCAATAGCCTTCCTCAGTTCCCTGAGAATGTTCTAATGGTTCAAAAGCTTATTAATGATCCAAGTTCCGATATGCCGACTATCGCGAGACAGATTTCGATGGATCCGGCTCTTACCGCCGATTTACTAAAAATCGTAAACTCCGCTCAATACATGCTCTCTAAAAAAGTTGACAGTATATCGGAAGCGGTAAAAATGATTGGTATAAAAGGCATTAAAAACCTGCTTTATTCCTACGGTACACAAAAAGTTCTTGGCGACGACACAATCGATAAAAAGAAACTTTGGGAACATTCATATAAAACCGCCTTTTACGCTTTCAATCTTGTTAAAAACTTTAAAAACGACAACAATCTGCTTGACGATGTTTATATCGGCGGTATGCTCCACGACATGGGAAAAATTATTTTTTCAAATGTTCACGGCGACTTGTTGGATAAAATTAAAGGTTTTTGCGTTGATAAAAACGTGCCATCATCAACATTTGAAGATCTTTCGGCTGGTTTGAACCACGCCGAGCTTGGCGCGTTGATTGCCGAAAAATGGAACTTCCCCGAAAAGCTTGTCGCGGCAATCCGTTATCATCATGAACCTGAATCAGCCCCGGCTGACTGCAAGGATATTATCGATACTGTATATCTTGCGAATATGTTCTGTGAATATGAAAATAAAAATATCAGTTTTGATCAGTTTGAATCAGGTCCGCTTGAAAACTTCGGCTTAAAAAGTAAAAAGCAGATTGATTCATTGCTCGAACGGCTTTCATCAGGGTTTAACAGGGAAGGCCAACTATAACAAAATCCTAAGCTTGGTTAGCTTAGGATTTTGTTTCGCAGTTTTTCGGCATACTGCCTGCAAAACTGCCTTTTTTTAGGTTGTAATTACAAAACTGAAGTTTTGTAATTACTTTTAACCGCACGCTATTCCCCAGTATCAAGTTTTTATGATATATTAAGTAACTTATGTTTCTCAAGCGTTTGTCGATTCTCGGTTTCAAGTCATTTGCGGACCGTACAGAAATAGAATTTAACGATGGTATCACCGCCCTTTTGGGTCCTAACGGCTGCGGAAAGTCCAATGTTGTGGACGCTGTTAAGTGGGTTTTGGGTGAACATGCCATTAAATCTCTTCGCGCCGAAAAGATGGAAGATGTCATCTTTGGCGGTACAGAAGCCCGAAAACCCTTAAATGTAGCGGAAGTTGCCCTAAGTATCGCCAACGAAACCGGTCTTTTACCGATGGATATGCCCGAAATCGAAATTAAAAGGCGCCTTTATCGCTCCGGCGAAAGCGAATACTTTATTAACGGGGCGCAGGTACGCCTTAAAGACATTCGCGAGCTTTTCTGGGATACAGGTGTCGGCAAAACCGCCTATTCAGTCATGGAACAGGGAAAAATCGACCAAATACTTTCGTCAAAACCGGAAGAAAGGCGATACCTTTTTGAAGAAGCGGCAGGTATTACCCGATTCAGGGAACGAGGCGCGGAAGCTGAGCGTAACCTTGCCAAAACCGAGGAAAATGTCCGTCAGGTTGAGTTAATTTTAAACGAGGTAAAAAGAGCGCATGACAGTTTAAAAACTCAATCCGAAAAAACATTAAAATACCGCACGCTTCGCGATGATATTTTTAATTACGAACTTGATATCCAGCTTTTAAGATTAAAGCATTTTAAATATGAAAGAGACGAAAAAAATGAAACTTTAAGACGCAGAACTGCCGACCGTGACAGGATTCGCTCCGAGATGGAAGCGGAAAATAAAGCGCTTGAAGCTAACATGGACGAAGTAAACTCTATGGAAGCCCGTCTTGTAGAATTGCAAAAAAATATTTACGGTTTAGCGCTGGAAAAAAACGCGAAAGAAAACGAGATACGCCTTTTTAACGAACAGCGCGGCGAAAATAAAATAAAAATTGGGCAAAACGAAGAGCGCGAAAAGCAGGCTATCGAAAAAATAACAGAACTTAATAACGACGCTTCCGGGCAGGACGCTGTCGTAGAAGAATTAAAAAAACAGTGCGAAAGTATCGAAGAAAATATCCGCTCCTTTGAAGAAAATATTCAGCTCGCGGCGGGGCGTATCAGCGAAAACGAAAAAGAATCGCGTAGAGCGGAAGAAGATATTTTAAATATCGATAAAGAACTTGCTGGTTTGGAAAAAGAACTCGCAAAAATTACTGACGATATTGTCGAAGAACTTGATGCCGGTTTAAAAAAAGCGGGATATTCCGCGGCTGAAAGGCGAAGCGCCGAAGAATCGTTACGTGAAACTCTGGGAAAACTTCGCACTTTGCTTGGCGGAAGGGAAGCTTTAATCCGCGACCTTGTCGCCGCCGCGAATGTTACAGGCGGAGTAGATTCTTCCGAAATAGGACGCATTACAGATATTTTATTGGAAGGTTTAGTGGAAGCCGCGGCGGGTGCCGACAAAGCGTTGGAACTTTTTAACAATTACCGCGAAGCCTCCCCCACCTTTATCGACGAGTTTTTGGCGCCGCAGGGAATCATTACAAAAAAACGCGCGTTGGATGTGCAAATAAGAAGCGCCAAAGACGGCATCGAAGAACGGCGGCTGCGGATAAAAACATTACACGAAGACAATGTAAATCTAACTTCAAGAATAAACGAATATCGCGCGACTTTGGAAGATTTAAAAGTTAATCGCGCGCAAATGAAAACAAGGGCTCAATCCGCGGAAGATCAGGCGCGCCTTATTAGACGCGAGCTTTCCGGGCAGGAAGGAATACTTAAAACCATCCGCGATGAACTTTCTGTTTACCGCAAAAGGCTTGAAGAAATTGACGGACGTATCGGCGCGGTGCAAACAGAAATCGCCGGTATCGAGGAAAAGACAATCGCTTTTACTTCCGAGCTTGAAAAACTGGAAAAAGATATTCGCAAACGAAACGACAATGTCGCGGGTAAAAAAGTTGTTATCAACAAACGAATGGCGGAACTTTCCAAAGTGCAGGAAGCCCTTGAAAAAATTCATCTTGAACTCGCGCAGTCCAACATAGAAATAAAAAATATTCAGGAAAACTTCAGGGAAACTCATTCAAGGGATTTAATGGAGTTTGAAGAGCGTATCTTTAACATTACAGAAGCTCCCGCCGCGTTACGTGAAAAATTGGCGTCTTCGCGCGCTAAAATGAAAGAATTGGGTTCTGTAAACCTTATGGCTCCCGAAGAATACACAGAAACAAAACAACGTTATGATTTTCTCAGTAACCAGATGGCAGATCTTGAAAAGGCGCGAAAAGACCTGGAAGACCTTACCTCTGAAATACGCCAGGAATCTTCGCAACTATTTTTGGACACATATAACCGCATCAAGAAAAACTTTCACAACATGTTCCGCCGCCTTTTTGGCGGAGGGCGAGCCGAGCTTCGTTTGTCCGATCCAAACCATGTTTTGGAATCCGGTATCGAAATTCTAGCCCAGCCGCCCGGAAAAAAACTGGAGCATTTAAGCCTGCTTTCAGGCGGCGAATGCTCAATGACGGCAGTCGCTCTGCTTTTCGCTACCTACATGGTAAAACCGAGCCCCTTCTGTTTGTTAGACGAAATTGACGCCGCACTGGACGAACAAAATGTCGGGCGCTTTGTACACCTTCTTCGCGAGTTCAGCGATTCAAGCCAGTTTATCATCATTACACATAACAAAAAAACCGTTACAGGAGCGGGAACACTTTTGGGCGTAACAATGGAAGAATCCGGCGTTACAAAACTTTTAGCCGTGCGTCTTGAAAACGAAGAGCTGGCGCTTGCCGACGGACCTCCTCCCCAAAGCGAACTTTGGGAAGCGGACGGCAAATTCGAAGAAGAAGATATCGCGCCGGAAGAAGGAATGCAGCTGCCCGCCGGCATTAACGATCCCAAAAAAGTTACTCAAGAGCAGCTTCGCCCGATAAGGTCACGCAAAGAGTAATCTATTTTTCGCTAATTCACAATAATTATTATCTATTTCTATTCCGATAAATGATCTGTTTTTAAAATACCCGCAAGCGGCGCCTGTAGTTCCACTTCCACAAAAAGGATCAAGTACAATATCATTTTCTTTTGTAGAAGCCAGGACAATACGTTTTAATAAGTCCAATGGTTTTTGTGTCGGATGTTTTCCATATTCTTTTTCGCTGTTTTTTGGAGTAGTCATCGACCAGACAGATCTCATTTGCGTATTTTCTTTTTTTAATTTATCTTCAGGAAAAGATCCATTTTTCATTTCATCATAATTAAATGTATGTTTCGCTTTTTTTTCCTTGCGCGCCCAAAGTATTGTTTCATGTGACGCTGTAAAAAAACGGCAGCTTAAATTTGGTGACGCGTTTGGCTTGAACCATGTAATGTCATTTAATATATGAAAATTATTTTTTTGTAAAAGATAGCCGCATTGATAAATACTGTGATATGTGCCGGAAATCCATATTGTGCCTTCAGGTTTTAAAATACGGCGGCATTTTGTAATCCATTCATTATGAAAAGTTGTATCATAATCAAAACCAAAACTTTTATCCCATTTTCCTTTGTTTACATTAACTCTTTTTCCGTTTTGGCAGGAAAATCCGTCATTTGATAACATATATGGAGGATCAGCGAAAATCATATCTATGGAATTTTCCGGAATACAATTTATTAATTTTAAGCAATTTTCGTTAAATATCACAGCGTTTTTGGATTTATAAAAGGGAGTATATTCATCTAAAGGTTTTGATAACACTTTCGCGAAATCCCCTTTAGGATCTATTTCTCCATCTTTAAGCATAATAATCCTTAATCAAAACCAATATCTATCATCAAAACGAAACATAATAGAAAAATGGTGTAATGAAATCCTTTCAGAAAATACCGGAATGTAATAAGCGTATTCAAGACCTAACCCCATAGATTGATCAGGCGAACTTCTAAGTTCAATTATTGTTGATATTCCTACATTTGGATTATGTACAATTCCATATTCCCAATTTTTAACATCTACCATTAAACTTGACAAATTATATCCAGCGAATATCATTAAATCAAATAAACTAATATCAAATAAACTAAAAAATCTAATTCCAAAATTATAACCAAGATTAAAGCCAAAATAATAATATATACCACTATTGTGATGCTGTCTTTCAGCGGAAAATAACGAAATTAAATACATCCAATCCCAGCCTATTCCCGCGTCAATATATATTCCTAAATATATATTATTGGTAATAACCGGAAAATATTTTCCATAACCTATATTAAAATAAAACGATACTGAAGATTCACTTGATTCAGGAATCAGTATTCTAAGCGAACCATCAAATAAATTATTATTTGAATAAGAATATTGAAATATAAATATTAATAATATGAATAATAATATTTTCTTTTTCAAATCTACCTTGTCATAACGGCGAACCTGTTTTGCCTCGCGCTGGTGTTATCTGTCACTATGTGATTTCCCGCGGTTCTTTCCGCGTTGGTTATACGCTGAGCGGGAGTCGGGTGAGTTCTGCCAAAACCGGAGCCTGAGGTTTGCGCGGTATTCAATACCCTTAGCATTTCAATTAAAGCTGAAGGATTGTATCCGGCGTCTGCCATCAATTTCATTGCCATTGTGTCGGCTTCAAGTTCCTGTTCTCTTGAATAACCGTTTTGTATTAAAGTCTGTACGATTTCTCCGACAGATTCGTTAAAAACATTGGTTAATTCATTTACATCCATTCCTGTCGCCGCTCCTGCCGCCGATGTGCCTGTAACTAAAATTGCCTGGGTAATACGGCTGGATTTGATCGCTTTAATGCCGTGCTGTAATTGAATGTGCGCGACTTCATGCGCGATAACACTGGCAAGAGCGTCCTCAGATCTCGCGGTATTGATAAGCCCTCGAGTTATTAAGATGTGTCCGCCGGATGTCGCGAAAGCGTTTATCTCATTGCTGTCTAAAATAGCGACCTTATATCCGTTATAAACATCTGGGCGGGCAGAATTAATCGTAATTGCCGCGCAGATATTATTCAAATAGATGGTTAACGCGGGGTTACCGTTCCATATTCTGTAGTTTGGGTTAGAAAGAATGTTCGCGGCTACCGCTCTTCCGATAAAGTATTCCTGTTCGGGAGTAATTTCTTCCGCCGCTGTACCTATCGCTCTTGCCGAATTGCTGATCGCGTCGGCGGTATTTTGATCGATAACTCCCGCGGCTCCTGCCACCTGCGCGCCGAAATCCAAAACCTTTGTTACAGTTCCACAGGAGAAAAAAACACAGGTTAAAATAACAAAAATAGTAAGTGTTATATAAATTTTAATTTTCATTAGTTATCTCCCATCGAAAGACGGCCTTCTTCCAAAAATCGTATTAATTGATCTTCGTTGATAATTAAACTTTCTACTTCGTTTACAGCCGAATAGTTTAATTCTCTATTTTGAGTTCTATAGGCGTCCTCAATTTCCTGATCAAAACCTTTTCCGGCAAGAGCTACTTCTCTTGTTGTCTCCGTACTTGTTGTACCTGTAACTATCTGCCTTACCGACATATTCGCTGAAGGTGTCCAGCCTGTTAAAGAAGGATTTACCGCGCTTCGGACTTCTACAAACCTTCCGCTAACCTGTATTACTGTTACCCGATCTCCGTAGTTTAATCTTCCGCGGTTACTCGCGAAAAATCCTGTGGAAGATTTTAAATCAACCGTTCTTACCGCTACATACAATGTGCCGCCTCTCGCGACTTGCGCCGCGGCCAAACCTGTTATTATTAATCCCAAAAAAAGAATTAAAAGTAATTTTTTCATTTTAAACCCCACACTATTATATCATTTTGATGTTAAATTATCCACGCCGTTATCCCAATTTTTTTCATCAGGCGGTGATGATAAATATTTTTGACATCTATCAATGTATTTTTTCGCTACTAGGTCATCGCCATCCCTGCTGAAAATTGCCGTAAAAATATTTAAAGCGGCAAGAAAATCCCTGTTTTCATAGAAATTCATCGCCTGTTCCCAGCTTTTTACCATATTTGATAATTCAGGTGAAGCGCCGGAAGTTATGTCTAAAAGTTCATAAAGCCGCAGTGGAGTGTTAATCCCTACAACCCTGACCCTGCTTAAAGGGCGCAGTATAAAATCATCTATTTGTCCCTGATTTAAAAGCAAAGTCTGTGTATATTCACTGATTAAAATACCGCCAGTATTATATTGATCATTTACTCCTTCAAGCCTTGCCGCCAGGTTAACAGCGTTCCCCATTATCGTGTAGTCCATTTTATTCGGAGTACCCATGTTTCCTACAACCATATCTCCTGAGTTAATGCCAAGACGGGTATAAACAGGGCAAGGGTCGTCCAAACCTTTTATCTTTCCTTTCGCGTATAACGCTTCCAATACTTTTTGGTTTACAAGACCTCTTTCCAGAGCTTCGCGGTTTAATTCTTTTTCCGCTTTTTTCATCATTACGGCGGAATGGCACGCTAAAGCCGCGTGGTTATCCATTTGAATCGGCGCTCCGAAAAATGAAACAATCGCGTCCCCTACATATTTGTCGATTGTTCCCTGGTGGTCAAGAATAATATCGCTCATTCTGGTTAAATAAAAATTTAAAAGCTCTACAAGTTTCGCGGGGTCTCCAAGCGCTTCTGAAAAAGTAGAAAAGGCGCGGACATCGGTAAAGATGGCAGTCATTTCTCTTTTTTCGCCGCCTAGATTTAATTTTGAAGGATCCGCTATTATCTGTTCGATTACTTTTGGCGAAAGGTATTGCGAAAACGCTGATTTTATAAAACGTTTCTGACTGCCTTCTGTCGCGTAATTATAAAGAGTTACTGTAACAAAAGAAAAAAGCGTCCCCGCGAGGTATGTGATCATTGGAATCCAAAGACCGCCAAACTGATATACAAAAATCGCGCTCGCGACAATCGCCGCGACAGTAAAAACTGCCGCTCCAACGGAAATTAAAATTCGATGTGAAAACATCATAATACATACAATAAAAATTATAATCGCGAGAAGTGTTAACAAGTTAGCCAATAATGAACTTTCACGGATAAAATCGCCTTGCAGCATATTATCCAGCATTGTGATGTGAACACCCATGCCAGGGTACACAGGAGAAATCGGCGTGCTGAAAATATCAAAAAGCCCCTGCGCGTAAAATCCGAAAAATACATAAGTATCTTTAAAGTTTGACGGTGTTATCATAAACCATTCGGTTCCCCTTTGCGTGATGTATCCGCCAAAATCCAAATTCATTCCTTTCGCGGCCGCCTCAGCGCTAAGTAAAATATCCATAGCTCTGTATGGATGATAATTCATTTGTAAATCTCCCCTGTAACGTAAAAGGATATTTCCGTTTTTATCTACAGGTATGGAAAGTCCTTCCCATTCAATTGAATCAGTCTTTTCGTTAAAATAAATTCGCTGTCCCTTGCCGCCTACGATAAGCGAAGCGGACGAAAGACCGGGAATCGCTTTACCGTCAAATAAAGTAAAAAGTTGTAATCGCCTTACTATTCCGTCAAAATCCGGAACACCTGTAACACTGCCTAAAGCGGCGGCTGAATTACTCAAACCCGGAATTGGGAATTGCCCTTTTTCCGTTTCTCCTACGCTGTGCCGGTAAAGTACAGAATCAAAATTATCCAATTGAAATAATGGTTTGTTTAAACCGGATGGCCAGGTTTGGACATTTCCGGATTGACTTGAAAACATTACAGTTTGAACTACATTGCCAAAATTTTTGGAAGCGTTAATGAATGATTCATCATCAGCTCTTTCACTTAATGATCTTAAAGTTTCGATAGCTATCCTTGTAACCGATCTTCCCCGTCCTTCACCCGGTGATAAATCGGCTTCTTCTAAAACTCTTACAGCGTTGTCAATTATTTCATCCTGTTTCGCGTTTCGGTATATGGAAGGTTCTGAAAAAATGACGTCGAAGGCAATAACTTTCGCTTCTCCCATGTTCATGTAATCGACAATATCAGCGTACGCTTGCCTGGGCCACGGCCAGCCCCAACCCCTTTCTTTTTGCGCCCAGTCAATACTATCCTGATCCAGAAGAATTACAACAAGATCTTCGGAAGGCCTGTTATAAATCGTATCAGCCCAGAAATTGACTCTCATATCGTAGGATTTATTTTCCAGGAATTGAAAAACACCCAATAAATGCAGGCATGTAATTACCATAAAAGCCAAAGCGATTATTATTACCGCGGCGAGTTTTTTTCCGATATTTTTCAATTTAATCATATTAATACCTTCATAACCTTAACCATGTTACTACCTTTTTTGTTTAAAATGTATGATAATTAGAGTATATCACAATATAGAGGTTAGTTATGGATCAAAATAGTATAAAATCATCCTATAAATGGGTTTGGGTTACTACAACTGTTGTTTTTTGCGTATTGTTCATTTTCGCTTTAATTCCTGGTGTCGCGGCGCAGGGAAGTATAAACACAACTCAGGCGCAAAGACAAAATTATACAAATTTGATGCAGAACGCGTTTAATTACATATTGCAAAATTATGTGGACGAAGTAGATCCTCAGGTTATTTTTGAAGGAGCGATGAATGGAATGTTCGGCGCTTTGGAAGATCCGTATTCGGCTTTTTTAAGTGAATCTGATTTAAAGGATATGGGGGACACAACTCAAGGCAGCTTTGGCGGAGTGGGGCTTAATATAACAAAAGCAGTAAGTCCAAGACCTGACGGAAAACCCATGTGGGTCGAAGTTGTATCTCCTATCGAAGATACTCCGGGCTGGCGAGCGGGGATTAACCCCGGCGATTTTATTACTGAAATTAACGGTATACCGACAGAGACAATTTCTATGGATGATGTGCTCGGTATGCTAAGGGGAACGCCCGGTGAAAGTGTCAGGCTTATTATAAGGCGCGGCGAGCGGATGGAATTCCCGTTAACAATAACAAGAGCTATTATCGAAGTTCCTACTGTTAAACACGCCATGATCGGCGATACAGGTTATTTAAAACTTCTTACATTTACACCCATGACAATTGACAGAGCGATAGACGCGATAAATGATTTTAAAACCAACAACTATAAAAGTTTGATTTTAGATTTACGCAACAATTACGGCGGACGCCTTGACGCGGCTGTGCATATCGCTAATCTATTTCTGGACGGCGGGCTTGTTGTAAGGATAAGGTCTCGCGTTCCTTATGAAAACCGTGATTTTAACGCGAACCGTTCAACACTTGTTCCCGCGGATGTTCCCGTCATCGTATTAATTAACAGGGGTTCCGCTTCCGCGTCAGAAATTGTAGCTGGCGCTTTAAAAGATCGAGGCAGGGCGTATCTTGTAGGTGAAAATACATTCGGCAAAGGTTCGGTTCAGCAGGTTATTCCCATGAGTACCATCGGTTTTAAACTTACAACCGCCCGTTACTTTACACCTAACGATGTTGATATTGATAAAGTCGGAATACCTCCCAATATGACAATAGCGTTTCCTGAATACACCGAAGAAGACGCGATTAGATTAAACGAACTTATCAACGCTAACAGGATTCCGCAATTTGTACAGCAAAATCCGCAGGCAACTTCCGCGCAAGCTGAAAGATTCGCTCAATCGCTTTCAACAGAATATAATCTTGATTTGACCTTGCTCAAAAGGCTCATTAGAAATGAATTAAACAGAACCACGATAGCTCCTGTTTATGATTTGGAATATGATATCCAATTGCAGGAAGCGATCAATATTTTTAGAAGAGGTCTTTATAACGACTTAATGAACGCCGCGCAAAATCTTCAGGCATCAGAAGATGTAACAGAAGAAATCGAAGATATGGTTTTTTCTTCGTAAGTAAAGCTGTAAATTTGTGAAACAGTTTATTCTGAACGATACACCAGACAAAAACGGAATTGTTCAGCTTAAAGATAAAGACTTTCGTTATTTAGTTCGTGTTCGCCGCCTTGCTGTCGGCGAATATTTTCCCGCTTTGCTTCCCAACGGCGAAGAAGTGTTGATACAAGTAATTTCTATTGATAATAATACACTTACCGGAAAATGCAATTTATTTTCTACATCAAAACCCCCTTCTTCCTCTGCGCCCTTTGCGTCTTTGCGCCTTTGCGAGAACTCTTCGGGTTTAACCTCTCCTATCATTCTTTTTCAAGCTATGCCAAAAGGCGATAAAATGGATCTAATCGTACGTCAGGCGGCAGAAGGCGGAATAACACAGATTGTCCCGTTTGTATCAGAGTTTTCGATTAAAGGCAGTGTAAGCGCGCAAAAATTAATCCGCTGGCAAAAAATTATTAAAGAGGCAAGGCAACAAAGCGGCTCAAAAATAGCTACAACCATTCATCAACATGAATCAGGGTCTATTTTAACATTAAAAGAGCTTTTTAATTACTGGCAGAACTTAAAAAATGACGGCGCGTTAGGTCTTATTTTTCATCACCCAGCACCTAACTTAACAAGTTCTGCACATAAATGTTCAAATACAGAGTTAGGTGCTGGGGGGCTTGAACAGAATAGCCTTCACGGTTATCTTATTAATAATCCAAAAGTTGTGGTTTTTTGTATTGGACCAGAAGGCGGATTTTCCCAAAAGGAAGTTTCCCTTTTTCTGGAAAATAATTTTAAACCGTTTACAATTGGAGATACAATTTTACGGACAGAAACAGCCGCGTTATACTGCGCCGCGGCAATTCGTATTTTATTATTGGAGAAGAATTCGTGGGAAGTAAAAAAACCCTGATCGATAATAATATTGAACAGGAAGACATTATACAGGCGGATGTAAACATACAACGGGTACAATTACTTAAAGTCCCAATTGATATTGTCGCTCCTGATCAATTAAGCGAAGTTGTTTACAAATTACTAAGCGATAAAAAAGAACATAATATTGTCCTTCTTTCTCTTTGGGATTTATTAAAAGCCAGAAGAAGCGGCGAATACCGCACCTATGTAACAAGAGCTTCTATGGTCATTCCCATTTCCAAAAGTTTGATAAGCGGAATAAAATTTCTTACAGGCAAAAAAGCGTACCGGTACATGCCTTTTGATTTTATCATCAGTATGCTTACAATTTTGGAAAAGCGGGAATTTTCCTGTTATCTTCTTGGCGGCAAAAGAAAAGTTTTATTAAAAACCGAACAAAATATCCGCCAAACTTTTCCGAGGCTTCGTGTAGTCGGCCGTTTTCCCGGGTATTTTAAACGGCACGAAGAAAGCACCATCATAAAAGCGATAAAAAAATCTTCGCCTTCACTATTACTTGCGGGTAAGGGTATAAGAGGCAAAGAACGTTGGATTTATAAAAATAATTTAGTTTTAGGCGAAGGTATGAGACTTTGGTGCAGCGATATTTTCGAAGTTTTCGCAGAGAAAAAAAGACACCCCTCGCGCGCCGCGTTTAACTCAGGGCTTGAATGGATTGGTTATTGTTTTCATAATCCTTTTAAATTTTTTAGAATCTTCCCTTATATCGGATACAAGTTCCTGTTGTTGTTTTATAAATTATTTGTGAAATAAGTTATTGGTACATGATGACATAGGGGCGGGGACTTAACTCGTACACTTGCGCGGGTGTCATTAGAGGATCATCAATGCCGGCGCCGGGGATTCCAAGATCGTAAAATAGTTTAAATGATTTTAACGCCATGTTCATCGCCTGAGCGTTGTACGCGTAAGTATGGCGCTTTAGGGCGGGAGATCCAAAACCGTCGGCGCAATGAATAAATCTTACCCTGTTAAAATTGGTTTTTACATCCATTCGATCCCTAATCATTGCCGCGTTAAATTGATGAATAACCAGCATACGTTCTCCGGGCAGGTTATGTTCGATAAGATAGTCTTCTACTATTTTTTGCGCCATGATAAGTTCTTCCGCCGTTAGGTGACCAATCTCAACCATTGGAAGCGCTGTTCTCCATTCCGGATCGAGCGCGAGATGCACATTCGGATAACGCAGATACGGCAGCATTGTCCTAAGCGAATCAAAAGGATCAAACCTTCCAATCTGATGATCAATAAAAATTAAAATATTGTTCCTCATTCCGTATTCGATATATTGCATTAAAATATCATGGTTAATTATGCCGATTTCGCCTCTTGGCCAGACAGTTCCGTAAATCAGATAAAACGCCTTGCGTATCTTACGCCTTCCGCTGACTTCTTCATATTCCGCGGCAAGCTCCGTTAAAAGTTCATCCAGCTCTTCGATTGAATGGCGACCTAGAATACCCATGTTCCGGGAAGCGGGATGACCATAATACGCCAGAATATCGTAATTCAACAGAATAGAAATCTGATGTTCCGCCATTTTGTTTATATTGTCAAACTCTTCTTTTGTGTTAACCCAATAAGGACGAGAATTTTCCGTTCTCCTCCAGTTGTTTACAGTATCCGTAAAAAGCATATGGGGAAAAATCGGCGCGCTTTTTTGGAAAATATTCGTATCCGGCACAAAAATAGCGTGAAGCCGCGGGAGAAAGGAAAGGAACAACAAAACAATAAGCCAATAACGGATAATTTTCATTATTATCTATAATTATAATTTATTATAATTTTTATATCCAATATACAAGGTATTAACTCATAAATTCCTTGACATTATATAAAGATTATGCTATAAATACCCTATTATTATTTGGGAAAGGATAGAGATATGATTATTTTAGTTGTCGAAGATTCACGACCTACTAGAAACCTTTTAATAAGCTATATAAAGGAAATTCTTCCTCATCCGCGCAAAATATTTTTAGAAGCTGAAAATGGCGAAACAGCGCTTAAAATGATTCAAAAAGAACATATAGATTTTGTACTTCTTGACTGGAATTTATCAGATAAAATTACGGGACTGGATATATTAAAAATGATTAGAGAGACAGATAAATTTAAAAACATTCCCATTATTATGGTTTCCAGTGAAAGCGATAAAGTTAATGTAATAGAAGCCTTAAAATACGGAGTAAATGATTTTGTCGCGAAACCGATAGATAAAAAATCCTTTACGGAAAAAGTACTTAAAGCCATAAATAAAGTATAAAACAACGTAAAAACCGGATAATATAAATAAAAGCCTTAAGTTACCTAAACAAATCAAATAACCGATAATATTAATAATGAAAGTATTCTTTTTCATTTTATTAATTACAGCCGCTTGTGGGCTTTTTGCCGCTCCTTTGGAAGGCGGTTACGCTCTGGCTCCAAGACCTTCGGCATCCGAAGAAGAAAAAATACAAGCATATGTCAACGCCCGTTTAAAGGTTATCGAAGAAGCGAAAAAATATGAGGGCGCTCCGTACCGTTACGGCGGATTAAACGCAAATGGTTTGGATTGTTCAGGTTTACTTGTTCTTACCTTCAGGGAATCTTTGGGAGTATCCATTCCGCGTTCCGCGTCGGGTCTTTATTCATGGGTTGTAAGGATTCCGATTGAAAGAGCGCAACCCGGCGATTTAGTGTTTTTTAGAACCGGAACAAACAATAATATTACTCATGTAGGGCTTTATTTGGGAAACCGCAGATTTATACACTCCGCGTCCGCTGGAGCTGTAACAGGTGTTATATATTCCACCCTTGATGAACAATACTATGCCAACACATTCGCTGGCGCGGGACGGGCTTTTCCCGAAGCGCCTGTCGGGTTTAACGCTAATACATCATCTACAAACAACGGTTCCGGTTCAGGTAGTCAGGATAACAGGCAGGTAAATACAGGCAATCAAGGAAGCGGTGGAAATAATCTGGCAAATGATTTTCGGTTTCTCGCGGGTGCCGCATTCGCGCCAATTTTCAACGGGTTTTTTACAGGCGGCGATATTTTTAGAGGATTCACATCGCAGCTTTACATTGGAACGGAAAATATGTCTCCTGGTATGTCACTTTCACTTGGTTTAGAATTAAGACCCGAATATGATGGAACGCTTGGGGTTTTCCGCCTGCCGATTACTCTTTCATTAGGTGTTTATGAAAAATACAGATTCTTTATAGGTCCAGTATTAAGTTTTGGGGACGCGTCTATTTCTGTAAACGGAGAGCAGCGAAATTATTTAGGCGGAACAAGCTGGCTTGGAACATTTGGTCTAGCTTACGAACCTGTATCATTTAAATTAAGAAACAACGCGTTTTTACCTTATTTGGAAGCGGCATGGCAATCTTACTATTCAGAAAATTCTAATTTTAATTTAGCGGCGGATTTTTCAGCGAGTTTTCGTTTTTCCGCAGGGTTAAAGTGGAAAACTCAAATTTGGCAATAAGTAGATAATAGCTATCATTACCGCTAGTCATTATCGCTTTACCCTCCCTTAAAAATTCAGTATAATGACAAAATGAGCACAAATAACGATTACTCTGCGCAAAATATCACCGTATTAAAGGGTCTTGAAGCTGTTCGAATGCGCCCCGGTATGTACATAGGGACTACCGGTATCGACGGGCTTCATCACCTTGTTTTTGAGGTTGTAGATAACTCTGTTGACGAAGCCATGCAGGGCTTTTGTACCAATATTCTCGTGGTTCTTGAAGGCAACGATATTGTCCGTGTCGAAGACAATGGCCGCGGCATTCCGATAGATATTCACCCGACAGAAAAAGTCAGCGCGCTTGAGCTTGTTATGACCAAGCTGCACGCCGGCGGAAAGTTCGATAAAAAGTCGTACAAGGTTTCAGGCGGGCTTCATGGTGTTGGCGTCTCTGTCGTTAACGCGCTTTCCGAATGGTGCGAAGCTTATGTTCATATTGATGGAAAAATCCACACACAGCGTTATAAGGCAGGTATCGCCCAGGGTCCCGCCAAAGAAATTGAACCTAACGGGCTTCCTTATTCATATTCGCCGGGTAGAACCGGAACTGTTATCCGCTGGAAAGCAGACTCTTCCGTTTTTGAAACAACAACTCACAGTTACGACGCTCTTTCTAACCGTCTGCGTGAACTCGCGTTTCTTAACAAAGGTTTAAAGATTACGATACGTGACGAACGCCTTTCCACGCCAAAACAGCATGACTTTATGTTTGAAGGCGGCGTAAAAAGTTTTGTCGAATACTTAAACGAAAATAAAACTGTCCTGTATAAAGAACCTGTATATATCGAAGGTTCGCGTGAAGACGGTTCAGACGGCAATATAGAAATTGAATGCGCCATTCAATACAACGACGGTTTTAACGAAATAATGTTTTCGTTTGTAAACGACATTAACACCCGTGAAGGCGGCACTCATCTTGTCGGGTTTAAATCCGCTCTTACACGCACCTTGAATGAGTTTTTGAAAAAATCCAAACACGCTAAAAAGCTGGATGAAACTCTTTCCGGCGATGATGTGCGCGAGGGTTTAACCGCGGTACTGTCTGTAAAAGTTCCAAACCCTCAATTTGAAGGGCAGACAAAAGGCAAACTTGGAAACTCCGAAGTTAAAGGTATTGTAGAATCTTTTGTAAACGAACAGCTTGAATTATATTTTGACAAACACCCCGATGTTATCAATAATA
>Ga0123356_10002802_pt1 | contig 18471 bp, 15 predicted proteins | sample TergutEmb28metaG_2_FD_92546 | JGI IMG/M metagenome (GOLD analysis project Ga0123356, IMG submission 92546) | Embiratermes neotenicus P3 segment gut microbial communities from Petit-Saut dam, French Guiana - Emb289 P3 | ecosystem: Host-associated > Arthropoda: Insects > Digestive system > Gut ...
AAAATCCCGGAGCTTACAGGATCACTTCCAAAAGCACGCGGACCGATTAAAACAGAAGCACGGTTTGTAAAAAGATCGACAGTAGGAGCAAAATTCATATTGACGCCAAGAAGCGCAAGTTCTTTTCCTATATACAAACCGGAAAGATACGCATCCTGCGGATAACCGGATGCGCCAATTGCCATATTTCCCGGTGTTTCACTGGTGTCTCCCTTGATATGGCGAATCCATCCTCCTTCCTGATCGGTTGCGACAAGAAGCGGAATGTTAAATGGGCCTTCGAGGCTTGCCGCCTGCAGCTCTCCTACTGTTCTTGCAAGCCTCTGTGTGTCATTGGTATTCCATCCGAAAATTTTTACTCCGCCGATGTTTCTCAGGCGAATCCAGTCCATAATAAGCGGTGAAGGTTCTTCTCCAACCCAGCCAAGCATAAACACCTGCGCAAGAGCCTGCTCGTCTGTCATGGCTCTTTCCAGGGTTGCGGCAAGAACCTTTGGGTCACCTTCATCGTGAAAACTTAAAGAAAAAACCGGAACAGAAACCAGGAGAATGAGTAAAATTATGCTAAATATATTTTTTCTATAACCCATCAATGTACTCCGCAGCGCTGTGAGCCGCCATGGCTCCGTCGGCAGCAGCCGTTATCACCTGACGGAAAGCGCCGCTGCGGATATCGCCTGCGGCAAACAAACCCGCAACGTTAGTAGCCATTTTTTGATCGGTAATTATGTAACCGTCATTGTCCAGATTTACATTCAAACGGGCTACGAGTTCCGACTGGGGAACAGTTCCTGCAAAAATAAAAACTGCATCAGCTTCTTCTTCATATGTTTTTTTATCTGATACGTTTGTTAAAACAACAGATTTTACTTTTTGATCGCCTCTTATTTTGTTAATTACAGTATTAAAATATACCCTGATGTTCGGATTGTTCAACGTTCTGTGCACAAGGGCTTTCTGCGCGCGGAAACTGTCTCTGCGATGAACAAGTATTACATTGTCTGTTAGGCGGGAAAGATAACGCGCTTCGTCACAGGCTGCGTCTCCTCCGCCTACAACAAATATTTTTTTACGTTTAAAAAAATTACCGTCACAGGTAGCGCAGTAAGAGACCCCTTTCCCGGTAAATTCCTTTTCTCCGGGTATATCAAGAAGACGCGGTTTTGATCCTGTCGCAGCAATAACTGCCCGTGCATTTACTGCTCCGCCGTCAGCAAGGGAAATTTTAAAAGAAGTTCCTTCTTTTATAAGAGATTCAACAGCGCCAAAAAGGAAGGCTGCACCGAACGACTCTGCCTGACGGTGTAAATCCACTGCGAACTCATAACCTGATTTTCCTGTGATTCCGGGATAATTTTCCAGTGTATCGATTGTCAGAGCCTGTCCGCCCATTGCGGTACTCTCTAAAACCAGTACCTTTAAATTGGCTCTTGCGCTGTATTGGGCAGCTGTAAGCCCTGCAGGGCCCGCGCCAATAACAGCAATGTCATAATCAGACATTTATTCTCCTGAAACAAATTGCGATTTTCTTTGTTTTATTTATAATAATTTATGGCGATTAAACCTTCAAGAGCCGTGCTGTTTGCAGCTGTATTGCTTTTATTCAATTTTTCTACTTATGCTCAAACTATGACATTTCCGCGTCTGGAACCAGACCCAAAGGCACGCCAGTTTTACCGTCAGGGAGGGCGAAATCACAGTTACTCATGGTCTGAGCTCGCAGAAATAAGCCTCTGGGCATCCGGAGATATATCCGGTTCTCATCTGGAAAGAATTCACACGGCAGTAACAACAATGAATAATTCCGGGGAACTGCCCGCTTCACAAAAAGAAAAGGCAGAGTTTATCCTGGAATATTTACACAGGAATATTCTAAGAACATATGCATCCAACAGTACGGGAGTTGACACCATTTTTGTTAACGGAAGGTATAATTGCGTATCTTCGGCTGTTTTGTACATGATCTTCTGCAAGTCAGCAGGCATAAATGTAAGCCCGGTGGTAACAAGGGATCATGCGTTTGTAATAGTACATATAAACGGAGAGGATATTGATGTAGAAACTACCAATCGTTTTGGGTTTGATCCGGGAAACAGAAGGGAATTTCATGATCAGTTCGGAAGGCTGACAGGATTTACATACGTGCCTGCCGGGAACTACCGCGACAGGCAGACAATCACACAAATAGAACTGGTATCAATGATTCTGAAAAACAGGATTGTCTACCATGAAAGGCAAAACAGGTATGCAGAAGCGGTTCCCCTGGCGATTGATCGCGCGGCATTGCTTGCCGGTAATTCACTGGCCGCCGAAAGAGGATCAGAGCCGTCAGGGACAATTTTTGAAAATCCCCGCAAAGAACTCATGGACAGATTGTTTAACTATGGGGCATGGCTGCTTGGGGCAAACAGAGAGGAAGAATGCCTTCGCTGGGCAGCCGCTGCGTCTCCTCTTTTTCCTGACGAAGATCGCTGGCAGGAACTAATCATGGCAGCTGCAGGCAACAGGATAACAAGGTTAATCAGGGGAAACAATACGATTGAAGCAAGAAATTTTCTGGAAAACAGCAGAGCACAGCTTGCGGATTCCAGTTTTATACAGCTTGAAATTCCGTTAATTGACGCAGAAATTGTACGAAGGGTGAGGCAAATCAGTTCTGCCGCTGAAGGCGATGCCGTAATCTCTGACATTATTCAAATGCGTGCAAGCAGAAAGATGAACGAAAGACGAGCCGGCGAACTAATCAACTCTTCTGTCCTGGGAACTGCCTATGTTCTCAGCGCTCCACCCGGCAGGAACTGGAGAGCAGCAATTCAGTACATCGAAAACGCAATTGCCAATCATGGCGCAAATCGTGAACTTGAACAGGCGCTGAGAACATATCAGAGTAACCTTGCAACGGATTATCATAATCGTTTTGCCGCGGAATGGAACAGAAGAAACTTTGATGAAGCGGAGCGTATTTTAAATGAAGGTCTCAGGGAGTTCCCCGACAACCGTCAGCTTTTATCCGACAGGGACATGGTTAACAGGCAAAGAAGATAAACACATACATCTTTTAGGAACTAAATTTTGGCAGCCACTTTCCATGCGCTTCGATTAACTCATCTGTCATTGCATAGATGTCATCCAGTGAAAGTTCAGCTGCAGTATGGGGATCAAGCATTGCGGCATGGTATATATGCTCACGTTTTTTAGTTCGTGCAGCTTCAAGAGTAACAAGATGAACATTGATATGCGTCATGTTCATCGCAGCAAGCTGAACAGGCAGCTTTCCCGAATAACATCCTTTAATTCCGGAACCGTCGGCAAGGCAGGGAATTTCAACACAGGCTTCGGCAGGAAGATTCCCGATAAGGCCGCCGGAATTCATTACATTCCCTCCGAATGTATATGGTTTGCCCGTAACGATGGCTTCAATTATATAAGACGCATATTCCGTAGTGCGTTTATGCTCCAGCGTATCATCCTTTAAAAGGTTCTCGTATTCCTTTTTCCAGTTTTCTATCTGTCCTATACAGCGCCGCGGATATTCATCAAGGGGAATGTTAAACTTGTCAATTAACTGCGGGTATTTTTCCTTGATGTAAAACGGGTTATATTCCGCATTATGTTCGCTTGATTCCGTGCAGTAAAACCCCAGCTTTTTGATATAGTCAAAACGAACCATGTCATTGTGTTTTTCCAGAGCGTTTTTTTCTTCCGCACGCCGGCGAATTTCCGGGTACAAATCAACAGAATTTTTATCCCTGATATCCAGGAGCCACGCCATGTGATTAATCCCTGCAATTAATTCACGGCGTCCCTCCAGCTTGTCTTCCATATTAAGCATTTTAAACAGATGTTCAGAGCAGATCTGAACACTGTGACATAGACCGACAGTTTTAATATTCGTATAACGCAGCATATAGCCCGTAAGTATGGACATGGGGTTGGTATAATTAAGCAGCCATGCGTCGGGGCAGACTTTTTCCATAGCGCGTGCAAATTGTTCCATTACGGGAATAGTTCTTAGTGCGCGCATAATGCCGCCAATACCGATTGTGTCTGCAATGGTCTGGCGTAAACCGTATTTTTTGGGGATTTCAAAATCGGTAATTGTACATGGATCGTAGCCGCCAATCTGAACTGCGTTTATTGCAAAAGAGGCGCCCTGCAGGGCTTTCTCAAGGTTTTCCGTTCCGGCATAACAGGAAATTTTACTGTGGTTTCCCTTTCCTTTGTTAATTGCATTTAAAATAACTTCGCTTTCTTTTAGGCGTCCGGCATCAATATCATACAGGGCAATTTCACAATTTCGCAGTGATTCTGTTGACATACAGTCACCCAGAACATTTCGTGCAAAGATTGTGCTGCCTGCTCCTAAAAATGTAATTTTTAACATAGATTTTCCTGTTTTACGGCTCTGTCAGCCATTCATTTGAAGCTATTCTAAAACAATAAAAAGGTCAGTACAAGAGGACTAACCGCTAATATTGTAAATTCTGCCATAAAATGCTTTAATGAAGGCATGGAAGAACTTGACCTTCACTATGTAAAAGAAGATCCGGATCTTGGAATTCCTTCTGAAGGTATTCTTTGCAGAGACATGGAAGATATTGTAAGCCGCATATCTAAAGTAAAAAACACAGTCGAGAAAATTAATCTGGACAACCAGAGCGCTCTCACAGAAATTCCCGACATTTTAGGCGAATGTAAACTTCTTGAGGAACTCAACATTTCTCACACAAAAATAAAAAGTATTCCGGATTACATATTTACTCTTCCCGCTTTACGTTCAATTTCCTGCTGCTGCAGTGATCTTACTAATTTTCCTATGGGTCTTATAAAAGCCGCAAACCTGGAAGTTCTGCATTTACGCATAAACAATGACTGGACTGTCCCAAAAAATATATTCTCGATGCCCGAACTAAAAGTTCTCTTTATTGACCTATATTCCAGTACAATACCTGATGATCTTGGAACTCCCAATAAACTGGAAGTTTTATCATTTTTCCTTAAGTATGATGATAGTACTGTTCCGGAACTGCTCTCTTCATTTAAAGATCTTCCGTCATTGAACAAGGTAAGCATATATGATCCCTTTCACAGAAAACGAAAAACCTTCGATCTTTTAAAAGCTGCAAAGATACTTTCTACCTGCCCAAATCTGGAAACATTAAAAATCACCGGTTTGGCAGTTGGAAGCGGACATCAGGGACTTGCATCATTAACAGGTTTAAAAAACCTTGAACTGCGTCATCTGCAGGTTGAGGGAAAAATATTTGATTCAATTGCGAATTTGAACAATCTGGAAAAACTTGATATTCTGGGAAGCGATTTTAAGATAACCGAGATACCCGACATATTCATGAACATGCAGCAACTGCAGGGGTTTTCTTTTGCAGGTAACATGGTGCTGGATCTCCCTCCTTCAATCTACAGCCTTTCGCAGCTGAAAACTCTCGAGATAGGCACAACAGGAATTTCTTCTCTGGATGAAAAAATAGGCAGCATGCAGAATCTGGAAAAAATTCAGATTTACGACAATATCCTGGAAACGCTTCCTGTATCAGTTTTTTCGCTGCCTAATCTGAAAATTCTGAATATAGAAGAAAATTTATTCAGTCCCAATACGATCAGATCATTAAGGAGCGCCGTTAATGTTCTTGCGCAGAAAGGACGCAAGATTGAATTTATGTACGAAGGACAGGGTCTTCGTCATATGGTAAAAAAACTGCGCGGGCTTAAAAATGTAGAAAATATAGATCCTGCAGTTTATGCAAAACACTGCCTTAATGCCGTATACGAAAACTCCTATGCATTAAAATATATGAATGTAAAAAAATTAAACGACAGCAGGCATTATACAAAAGTTTGTATGGCAGCAGTCAGAAAAAACTGTACGGCGCTGGAAAATGTCGAAACAGGATTACTTTCAAAAGGCCATTATTTTTACATCTGTATGGAAGCGGCAAAAAATAACGAGATCACCGCACATTTTAAATTAATTAAAAGCGAACTGCTTGCTGATCATGAATTCATTCAGGTTTGTATTATGGCAGCGCTCCATAACAACCGGGCTGATTTCCTTGACAATATTAACAGCGAGGCGTTTCAATCACGTTTTAAACGTGATGTTTACGAGCGCATTTGCTGGGCAGCTGTATTGCATTACCCGCAGGCGATTTTAAAAATGATAAAGCCGATAGCCGAACTCAAGGAAATTGCCCGGAAGCTTCTAAAAAAAACCTGAATGATGGTTAACTCAAAATAATAAGGTGCTGGACGTTTTTCTCCATTCTCGTTATAGTGGTTAAAATGGTACAAACCCGGAATATACGTAATTTTTGCATTATCGCACACATCGATCATGGTAAATCCACACTGGCAGACCGGCTTATTCAAAAAGCAAATCTTGTTGATGATCGCAATTTTAAAAATCAGATACTGGACAATATGGATATTGAACGTGAGCGCGGCATCACTATTAAAAGCCAGGCAGTAACCATTCCCTATACATCGGCGGACGGTCAGGTTTATAAACTCAACTTTGTTGATACCCCGGGACATGTTGATTTCAGTTACGAAGTAAGCCGCGCGATTAACTCCTGCGAAGGAGCGCTTCTTTTGGTGGATGCAACCCAGGGAGTACAGGCTCAGACATTGTCCAACATGTATCTTGCGCTTGAACATAACCTTGAAATTGTACCTGTTATCAATAAAATCGACATGCAGGCTGCCGATATACCAAGAGTAAAAAAGCAAATAGAAAAAGATCTTGGGCTTGATGCAGAAAACGCGCTTTTGGTTTCTGCGCGCCAGGGTACGGGAGTTGATGAACTGTTTGAAGCCATTGTAAAACGAATTCCTTCTCCGTCAGGCGACCCTGAATCTCAGTTACGCGCATTAATATTCGATTGTCATTACGATCCCTACCGCGGAGTAATAGTACATCTGCGTCTTTTTGACGGAAAAATTAAAAAAGGAATGAAAATTTCCTTTATGTCAAATAACTCCGTATATGAGGTAGAAACTGCAGGGGTTTTCAAGCTCGCTCTTGTAGAAACAGGCGAACTCTCCGCCGGGGATGTTGGTTATATCATTGCGGGAATAAAGACTGTAAGCGATGTGCGCGTTGGCGATACGGTAACGGGAGCCGAGAACCCATGCGCTTCACCATTGCCGGGATTCCGCGAAATAAAACCTGTTGTGTTTTCTTCAATATACCCTGTAGACTCCAACGACTATGAAGAACTCCGTACCAGCATGGATAAATTAAAACTCAACGATGCTTCTTTAATCTTTGAGAAAGACTCATCCGCTGCTCTTGGGTTTGGTTTCCGCTGCGGCTTTCTTGGCCTGTTGCACCTCGAAGTCATTCAGGAGAGGCTTGAGCGCGAATTCGATCAGTCAGTAATTTTTACAGCGCCTTCGGTTAAGTACAAGGTCTTCATGCGGGGCGATGAAGAACTGTTAATTGACAACCCCATAGATTATCCGGACGAAGGCAGAATAGAAAGCGCAGAAGAACCGTATATCCGCGCATCGGTAATTACACCGACAGATTACCTTGGAAACATCATGACGCTGTGCGTGGAAAAGCGCGGAGTACAGACAAACATGACATACCTCGACGAAAAACGCGTTGAGCTTGTTTACGACATGCCACTTGCCGAAGTCCTTTTCGATTTTTACGACCGTCTGAAAAGCACATCAAGAGGTTACGCATCGTTTGATTACGATATTTCCGGTTATAAGCCCACACAGCTTGCAAAACTGGACATACTCCTTAACGGCAAGGCGGTTGATGCGCTTTCCCAGCTGGTGTTTAAAGACAACGCATACGACCGTGCGCGTAAGGTCTGTGAGCGGCTTCGTGATGAAATACCGCGGCAGCAGTTTAAAATTCCCATTCAGGGCGCAATCGGCAGCCATGTTATAGCGCGGGAAACGGTAAATGCCCTTCGCAAAGATGTCCTTGCCAAATGCTACGGCGGCGACATTACGCGCAAACGAAAACTCCTGGAGAAGCAAAAAGAAGGGAAAAAACGCATGAAAATGGTAGGTGACGTAGAACTCCCGCAAAGCGCATTTTTGGCAGTTCTGAAAGCCAAAGATGAATAATAGGTAAACTTCGAATCCGCAGAAAAATGTATGCAGAAAGCACATAGTGCTTTCTGCAAAATAAAAACCGCCTGTTAAGGCGGTTTTTATTACTCCCCGGCGCGGATTCGCCTTACATTCGGCAACCTCCTGTTGCCTCATTCCAGGCCGCCTTTTTTGCTAAACACACATCCTTGTATGTTTACCTTCCGGAACCTCTCGGTTCCTTCAGGCCGCAAAAAAGTTTCGAATCCGCAACAACAAGTAAAAAAAAGACCACCCAAAGGGTGGTCTTTTTTTTACTCCCCGGCGCGGATTCGAACCACGGACCCAATGGTTAACAGCCATTTGCTCTGCCAGCTGAGCTACCAGGGATTATAAAATAACGATATCGAATTACCGGGAAATAGTCAAGAGTCGGCTTATTTTAAATGGGGTAACCCTGTTGAAGTCAGGTAATAGGCAAAAAAAACCCCGGAGAAAGGAGTAACTCCGGGGAAAAGGAGAAATAGGAGGAACATGAAACCACACTAGTCTGCTGACTATACAACCATAAAAGGGAAAAAAGGTTACATTGAAAAATAGCAAAATTAAGCGGTTTCTGACCGCCATCCGGAGATAAAAAGCTCATAAGCGGCTATTGTGGCATTCATTACGATATCCTGAACCTCACCCCGGCCGTCCTGATCCGCTCCTTCCTTTATATATAGGTTTCTTAAAATTCCTTCCAAATCCTCCACTTTACAACCCGGATCAGACTCCCTGCGGCGGGTAAGACCCCTTATTTCCTGTTCAAATATCTCCCGGTACTTAACATCCCGCCAATTCTCGCTTAAACCCATATTTACTCCATATATCTGCTGGAAGCTTCGCTACAGTGCCCTAAAAAATAATCCTGCGATTCCAGTTACCCCTGCTGCTTGCAGGATGAGGAACTAATAAATCAAATTGGATTATATACGCCGTTTCCCGGCGGCTAACCCAGTTTCCGCGAAAATCGATCTCATACTCATAACGGTACTCAACAGCCAAACCGTAGTTTTCCCCCAATACCCTTATTATTGACAAAATTCCCCTTGTATCCCACTGGAACTCATATCTGAAACCATACCATCCCCAATAATCAGGCCGGCTGCCCCTGTAATAAGCAGAATAGGTATCATGCTTATTTTGTATCTCCGTAATATTGCCGTAAGAATCAAAAGAATAATCAATAAAATTAATACCGGAAGAATCATGTATCTGCAAAGACCGTACCTTCCATGTATCTTTCTCCACAATTGTGACCGCCTTGCTGAACATGAGGAGATTTCCGTAACTGTCGTACCATGTTTCAGTTAAAAAACGTGGAGACTCAAAAATATAAACATAAAAATCGCTGCTGCCGTTATTTACTATAATGGGAGGAAACGAACCGCCCGGAGACAAATCGCTGTACGGTAAAAACCCGGAAGGAAACGTTATATCCATTATAATATCGCTGCTTTCTTCCAGGGTTACAGACATCCCCTGCAAAGCGCCTTCAGACGAATAGGAAATATGTATCATCGAATTCCCTTCGGGAGAAAAGTGCGGAAATTCAATAAGACGGCCTTCCCTGTCACGCCTTATACTGTAGTTTCTGCCAGCCCTGTATAACTCGATAATCGCAGGTTTTATACCGTTATTTTCAGCAAGAAACGCATCAGGAGGAACATCTGCCGGCCAATCGGGCCGCCATTTTACATCGCCGGAAAAAACTGTTTCCAGAATCGGAACAAGAAGAAAACCCAACTGGCCGTTCTCCTGTTCCATTATTTGGGAGTCCGCATTGAATGCAAATAAAAGAAAAAGCAATAAAAATGCAAATGTCCTGTGTATCTTCATTTCTTCCTCCTTTAAGCGATCTTTTTCTGCAGGTACTTATGTACAACATCCCGCAGCCCTGCAGGCTGAAAAGCAAAAACAAGCGCTATAGGGAGCACAAGCATTTGATCTGTCAGGTTCTGCTGATAAAAAGCCGGCAGCAGGTTAAGCGCCATTGATACCAAAACCCCCAAAGCTGTAAGAAGCCAAAGGAGTCTTAACAGCGCCTCGTAAAAAAGACGTTTTTGTTCGTTCTTTGTAAATGCGTAATAAATACCTAGCGGAACTGCCGCAAGCAGCAGCGGAGTGCCAAAGAGCATGTTAAAATTCTGGTAAGTGTAAGTGTGGTCAGAAAATATGTTCATAAAATAAAGAAGAAGCCCTGCAAATCCAAAAACAAGGCCGGAAATACTCATACTGACGCCTGTAAGTATCCTTCCTATAAGTATCCTTCCTGCGCGTATTTTTTTATATTGCAAATAAAAGAAAGAGCCAAAAATGGCAGATAACACAAGGCTGAACGCCAGTTCCCGCGGCCACTGTTTTCTGGGAACATCCAGTACAACAGGGCGTCCTTTTGCACTGTAAACAGTCTCCTCAGAAGTAACAAGTTTTCGCCTGATGCCGTCCGCGCCTGTATACCAGAAATCTTCTATGTTTTTTCCAACTTCCGAAGGCAGGAACATTTCGTCCCACATATAAATAGGTTTATCAATTACCTGCCCCATCCAGAAATTCAATGCCCAGTCCGCCGCAGGCGAAAACCATGTATGGCGGCGCACATGCTGCCGGAACGTAAAACGGGCTGGAGCTTTTCCGTATTGTTCATAAAACTGACCGTCTGTCATAAGATCGATTATATCCCTGATTCTCGTTGAACAGTTGTCATCAAAATGATGATACAAATAGTCGCGGTTTTCCGGAAGAACATTGGTTTCGGCAAAATTTAATACTTCCATTCTTTTTTCCGGCGGAAGATCAAGCGTATAAACTTTCATATCGCGGTTTGTATAAAAATAGTTGGCAATATTCCATTCAGTAGGCGTTACTCCGCAGCTGTAAAGCAGTCTGCCAATCGCGAAGTTAAAAAAGAAATTCTCGTTATCAAAAGAAAAAATTCCGTAATCATAAAAACTGCTTGTGCCCTTAATTGAGTCTTCTATAATCAGCGCTATATGCCCCCACCAGAAATAAAGCTCGTCTCCGGGGCCTATTACAGCAATCTTTAGCGTAAGATTTTCTCCTTCGGCAAAAAGGACAGTGCAGGAGATAATCAGGAAAACAATTAAGAGAAAAGTTTTCCCGTATTTTGATCTTCCAAACGAACTACTTTTCATTGATCTTTGCCCGGCGCAAATTCATAGCCAGGTCAACTTCCGCAAAACTGATGTCCAGGCGGGAAGCGATTTCTTCCGGAGGAAGACCTTCATTTGCAAGAATATCTATATGAGCGCGAATCTGCCGTTTGGACTGAGGTCTTGGCAGCGGCGGCTCTTCCCGCACAGGCGGGGACTGGAAAACAACATTGGGTCTCACAACAGATAACTGCGGCACATGAGTATTAAGAACCGGTGCATTATCAACTTCTGTTTTTAAGGCGGCGCGGATACCCCGCCCGAGGTTAGTGTAAACTGTATCTGGAGTATGTTTTTTTTCGGGTTGAGGATCTACTTCTGCCGGAAGCTTCTCTGCAAGCGAAATAAGAACCGGCCGGGAATCAAGTTCCTGCTTATATTCTGATATACGCTTTTCCGTATCATCAAGAATTTCTCTTAACTGTTTGATTCTCTCTTCCACAAGGAGCGAATCCCTGTCGGTAGCGGCGTCTATATCGGCAATAAGTTTGTAGATTTCATTGCGGTATTCCGGCAAAATACCGGCGGAAGAAGTACGCTTTTTTATGTACCAATTAAAATAAAAGAACATAAACAAACAGAAAGCCGGACAAATTATTAAAATAATATAGTTTATATCCATTTTATTCCGCGCCTTAAAGGCTTATATCAATATTCCTGCCCAGATTCATATCACGCAAAACAGACGGTTTGTTTTCATTCTCTTCATCTTTATGTGATTCGTCTCTCTGCCTTTTTTTTTCTTCCTTGTTCTGTGTATCAGAAGCCCTGTCTTTTACTTTCTCTGCACCCTCTCCGGTATTCTGAGCTTCATTTACCTGGTGTATATTTGCTTCGATTTTCTTTTGAATCTGTACGCCCTGAATGGCCTGATGCATGGCATGACCTTCTCTTTGAGAAAGCTGGGTTTTGGCAACTTTATCAACCTGAGAAAATACTGTCTGAAGATCAATTGGAGCTATAGCCATCAAGTCCCTTCTTGACAATTTCGTCAGGCTCTTCGTATTTTGCAACGCGGACAAGACCGTTTTCCAGAATAAAAGTAACGGCTTTGTACTCTGTCCTGACATCTTCTTTTACATCACGGATCATAATTTTAACGCCCGGCCAGACTTTTTTGGATGCTGATACCTTTCCGCGAATTTGAATTTCGTTCATGAATTCCTGTGTCTTCTGGATGCTTTCTGTCGCCTTTTGCAGTTCTTCCGTTAATACCTGCCGCCTGTCCATCAATTCCTGCAGATAAGCCTCTTTATCTTCAGGCAGGGTCTTTCGCTGTTTTTTCGTATTAATCAAGGTTTGCAGATCCAGCCTGATATTTTCAAGTTCTTCTTCTGCAGAAGACTTTGTCTCCTGAAGGCGTTCCAGTTCCACTTTGCTGTGAGGATCAAAACCTACTTCACATATCGTCTCTGTACCGCTTGTTGAATTCCCGAGCACATTGGCGTTTATTTCTTCTCCCGCGCGCAGGCGACCGCCCATAATATTGGCTCTCTTGCCCTGGCAGAGTATACTCTTTATCGCATCTACATAAGAATTGATTATTCCGTCTGTTACAACAACCATATTACCGGCTTCCACATTTGCGTTTTCAATAAAGCGAGACCAAATAGAACGCCCTGCGCGCAGCTTGCCTTCGCCCTTGCCGTTAATACCCTGATAGATTACTATGTCTCCTTCGGCATCCAGCTCCGCTCTGGATACAGTTCCCCTGACTTCGATATTACCGGCAGCTTTAACAGAGAAACCATCTTCAACATTCCCGGTGATAACAACAGTCCCAAGGAAAATAATATTTCCTGTCTTAAGGTTTACATCGCCCTCTACGGTATAAATGGGTTCTACATTGATTTTGCCGCCTGCTAAAATCACCTGTCCGTTAATGTTTGCAATAATCGAATCGCCGTCATCACCGACGCGGACATTTGTTCCAACCGGCATTGGGATATCACTGCCCGATCTGGCGGGAAGGATTTTTCCCGTAATGGTTTTTCCGTCAATACCATTTTCCGGAGGAATTTTTCTTGCAACAACCTGATTTTGCACAACGTTTTGAATAATATCCAGTTCCTTGAAGTTTACGCGGCCGTTAGCCCCTTCCTTTAAACGGATTTTAGTTTGATCAGTTTCGAAATGATAATGTATATAGGCATCTTTGCCGTTAACAGGTCTTGTTCCCTCGGCTACTTCCATTTTTTCCCTGAAAATAGGTTTGTCCGAAAGTTCTACAAGATATTCTTCGTTTATCCCGTGGTATACCCTGTTCTGTTTAAGCATGCTGAGTAATGTCTCATACTGAATATCGGCTCCGCTGTCACCAGGAGGCATTATTGTAACATAGACTCTCATTTCAGAATCGTCCATTTCCACAGATGCCATGCTGTCATTCTGCGGCTTATGGAAAAATTCCGCTACCTTAACATATTCACCGTCAGCCTGGGCAATAACATTCTCTACAATATCGTTTTCGAAATTCTGAATGTGCCTGCTGTTGAGAACCTGTATCGCGTACGCATGATAAACTTTTCTGCCGTTGCCTATGGGCGATGTTACCTTGAGATAAACCCCGTCATGGCGGCATTGTACAAATGCGTCTCCGTCTTTATCCGCAATAATCTCAACATCTGATACTTCTTCTTCGGTCTGGTGTTCCTCTTTGGATTTTACCTTCCTTATGCGTTCATGTTCATACGCGCGTATAACCCAGTCTTTTTTTCCGGCGCCCAGAAAACCTGATGAACCTCTTTCTATAATTTCGTATTCAAGGCGTCGTATGGATGTATCAAGTAAAGTCGCGGCTTCATTTACCGCTGCTTCAAGAGTTGGACCAGTCGCATCTACGGTCCGGATTGCCCGATCCCGTTCCAGATGTTCTTTTACAATTTCCTGCAGCTGGATAAAATCAATCACGAGGGAAACCTCCTTGCGTTTCGTCCCAGCCGGGTGACGCTCATACTATACCTTTTCTGATATTTGTCAGTTTGGATCTCAAATGGAGAACAGCCTTGGTATGAAGCTGCGAAACCCTGGATTCCGTTACCTGCAAAACGCGTCCTATATCCTTTAGTGTTAAATCTTCGTAATAATAAAGAACAAGGATCTTTTTTTCCTTGTCCGGAAGTTCATTAATTGCGTCCACAATAACCCGGCGTATTTCTTCATTTACAACCATCACATCCGGATTCAGGCTTGAAGGGGATTCTATACTGTCTCCGATAGAAACCTTGTCGTTATCGTCTCCCGAATACCACAGATCATTCAGCGAAATAATGGAAGTACCGGAAATTTTCTGTACAACCTTGATATATTCCGACTCATCCATTCCCATAGCTGACGCTATTTCCACATCTGTTGCAGTTCTGCCAAGCTGGGCTTCCAGCGAAGATATTGTAGTTTCGATCTCGCGCGTTTTCTGCCTGACAGAACGCGGAACAAAATCTATTAAACGAAGCTCGTCAAAAATGGCGCCCCTTATGCGCGTAACAGCATAAGTTTTAAACTTTACATTTTTATCCGGATCATATTTATCGATGGCATCAATAAGGCCAAAGACGCCGTAACCCACAAGATCGTCAAACTCCACATTATTGGGCATTCCGACGGCTACTTTGCCGGCTACATACTTTACCAGCGGGGCGTATTGTTTAATAAATGTTTCCCGTATTGCGGGATCACGTGTTTTCCGGTACTGCTGCCAGAGTTCTTCTTCCGTCTTCTGCGTACTGGAAACTTCACTCTTCGTGCTCGTTGTAAAATCCGGCATTCCTTATTTTTCCTTGCTCAATACTGTTCTGATACCTTCTGCCAGTTCCTTGGGATTAAAATCGCCAGGTAACGGCGTAGGTTTACTGCTCACATGGCGGGCTCTCACCGGTTCCGCTTCTTCAAAAAATGCTGGAGCTGACGCTGGTGCTGGTGCCGCAGCCGGCATCGACACTGTCGATGAAGCCGGAGTACTGCTATAACCTCCAGATGAAAAAGCCATCGCCATTATGTCTAAATCAGGCAATCCTCCCAAATCCGATGAATCACCGCCGAAACTCGGAGTAAAACTCGGTTTATCAACTGCCGGTTTCTCAACCGCCTGCGGCCTGTCTTCCGGCAGCTCGGGTTCATCAAAGAAAGAAGTATCCTGAATATTAAAGATATCCTGAGTCCCTCCCCAAATATCCAAACCGCTCTTCGCAGGTTCTGAAACAGGAGCCGGGCCAGGCATGCTTTGCTTCCTCCCCGAATCATTATAACTGCGATTATCCTTTCGGTCTATACCTGCTGCAGGAGAACTTTCAGCTGTCGGATACGGCTTAAAAGTGCCGGATATAAGATCTTCTATATTGCCCAACTCATTTGGATCGCTGGGGGTTTTGTACAATTCCGGAACGGCATATTCACCGGCATTATCAATTACAATGTTAACACGCTGAGGCTGCTGATCAAAGCTGTCCATACTGTCCGGTTCACTCTCAGCATAAAAAATATCCGGAAAAAACCTTTCTATAACTAACCGCAGTCCAAATCCCATTCCAAAGAAAACAAGCATAAAAATAATTGCTCTGATAACCAAAAGGGATGCGCCTACGCCGGAAATCATACCGAGTAAAAAAGAAATAATTAACGCTGTGGCTGCGGCTGCCAGCCCCCATTTAATCTTTATCACTTTCCGCCTCTTTCATTTTCTCGCGAAATTTAAATATATTTTTAATTCTGTCGCCAAAACTTGGTTTTTCTCCGGTTTTATTCCGATCCAGCCGGTCTACAAGATGCTTAACACAGATACTGGCCTTGCATTTTGGATCTACTACAATAAAAGGTTTTTGCTGAAGAACGGCATTTGAAACAGAAGTATCGTCATATATAAATCCGATATAATCCAGTTTAAGGTTTAAGAACTGGCCGGTAATGTTTATCATCCTGTCTGCAATAACCTTCGCCTGTGCCGCCCCCTTGGCGCAGTTTACAACAAGCTTAAGGCCCATTTCCAGCGAGTCATATTCCGATGCAATAATCTTTATAATCCCGTATGCGTCGGTTATTGCGGTTGGTTCTGGAGTGGTAATGATAACCGCATCATCGGCAGCCGCGATAAAATCAAGGACATTGCTGGAAACTCCGGCGCTTGTATCTATGATGATTATATCTGCGCTGGAAAGCGAATCCAGTTCTGCAATAAAATCTTTTCTATCATCTTCGCCCAAATTTGCAATTTGGGAAAACCCTGAAGCGCCGGCGACAATGGAAATGCCGTATTCGGTTTCTACGAGTATCTCCTGGATTGTTTTTTGTTTCTTAAGCACATGGTATAGGTTGTATTTGGGGATCATCTTCAGCATTACGTTAACATTGGCCAGGCCGAGATCCGCGTCCATTACGACAACTTTTTTTCCCAGTCTTGCAAATGCGATAGCCATATTCACGGAAAGATTGGTTTTACCTACTCCTCCCTTTCCTGAGGTAACTGTAATTATATGGGCTTTATTGCCGGCAGCTGTGTTGTAAGTGCCACTGCCGGCTTTTACGGGAGCGCTTCCTGTTTCTGCGGAAGAATCATTTTTGCGCTTCATTATTTCCCGTAATTTTTCAGCCTGATCTTCCATTATCTCCACCTGAACTGCTCGGCTTCCCCTGAAGGAAAGCGATTCTCAATTTTATCGCGGTTAACTTTAAACCCGTCAAGATTTATCAGGAAACGAACTACTGAAGCCCTTCTGATATCTACAGGGACTGTCTGCCCGTCCGTAATGTAAGATATTGATTTTCTCTTTTCTGATAAAGCCGAGATAATATTTCCGACCCTGTCAGTTTCGTCCATTTTTGTAAGCACGACAGATTTGTAATTAAACGGCTCAAACTGCCGCATAATTTCTTCTATATCCGATGTCTTGGTGCTTGCGCTTATAACCAGATGAAACTGCGCGCCCTTCCCCGCTCCGTCAAGAATCTCTTTCATTTCTCCAAGCCTGGATGAATCCTTGGGGCTCTTGCCAATTGTATCAATCAGGAAAAGATCTGTGCCTTCAGAATTAATGGCAATTTCTTTTCTTAAGGTCTGTTTATCAACTACACATGAAACAGGAATCTGCATAATATTTCCAATTGATTCAAGCTGTTCTTTAGCGCAGATCCTGAAAGCGTCTATTGTTATCATACGCACATTTACAGCAGATATTTCCTCTGTTCCGATTCCGTAAATTGCGGCAAGCTTTGATATCGTAGTGGTCTTGCCGACGCCTGTAGGCCCTACAAGAGCCATTATCTTCGGCCGCCTTTCATCATTATCTTCCCTGTAGATGCTGATGCTCTCTCCGATCCATTCAAGTAATTTATCCTGCACCGCATTAAAATCATTTAGTGTTTCCAGAGACAGTTCTTTTCTAAGCCTGTCAATTAGCGCATTAATATAGTTTTCAGAAAAATCATTTGCTTTAAGAAGATCTATAGCGCGCGTAAAAGAAGAGTGTTCTTCTTCATGCTTCCGGCCCGATTTGCTGCCGGCATCAATTCTTTCCTTGATCTCTTTAAGCGAATCCAGTATCTGCTGGGATGCTTCCCTGCCGTTAGCCGCAATTTTGTCATAATCCTTTCCGGCAGCCGCAAGCACTTTCCTTTTCTCTTCTTCCAGACTGACAGGCTTACGCTGCCTGTTTTCAGTATTATCGGGAGTATGCCAGGAAACGGGCGCGGCAGTATTAAACCCGTGGTAAGAATTTCTGCTGCCCATTGGGGTAAAATAAAACTCCACCTGAACACCGGGTTTGGAAAAAAGCCCCATGAAGCCGCCGATTCTGATCCCTTTTTCGCTCAGGATATGGAATGGTCTTTTGTATTTTTCTGCTATCCTTAATTCGCAGTCCTTGCGGCTGTTTCCCTGCTCAATATACATTTCCATTTTACTGCTCCATTTGACCTTCTGCTTCTATTTTTATAATTCCTACTGCTTCCGGGATAACACCCTGTACAATTTCGGGAACAGAAATAACTGCCAAATCCGGTATTTCCCGATCCGTGGAATTTTTAACCAGGAACCGCGTCTGCTCCGAACAAAGAACAACCGGCATCCAGCCCTTTTCCTTAACGGCGGTAACTGCCTTTACAACCGCTTTGATCCACGCTCTCTGGGACGGCGGATCCATTGCACAGACAATACCGGAAGGAGTCTCGTACTTGCTGTCGTTCAGTTTCTGTTCAA